>Ga0113563_10001519_pt1 | contig 13275 bp, 33 predicted proteins | sample Mud3Dept3metaG_FD_80117 | JGI IMG/M metagenome (GOLD analysis project Ga0113563, IMG submission 80117) | Freshwater wetland microbial communities from Ohio, USA, analyzing the effect of biotic and abiotic controls - Mud 3 Core 4 Depth 3... | ecosystem: Environmental > Aquatic > Freshwater >...
ACTTCTGAGAATGATTGCCACATGCTCAACTTCCCTGTCTAGCGTCCATTTTAGCAACAACATCCAAGAATGTAGGGAAGTCTGTTTCCTTACCAGCCACAACCACATGCGTGACGTTGTGCTGCTTGAGCAGATGTATGTGCCAAGCCGATATACTGCAGAATCCTTGCAATATCTGTGCCTGATCTTCCTCACTCAAGTGCTCTGGCACCTTACGGCCATCAATCCAGAAACTCCCGTGCGAGAGCGTTGCGACGATTTTCATACCTTTTCCAGCTCACCGGGCTCGTACCAGCCCATCACTCCATAGTGTAGTACCCCGTAGCACAACCCGTGTGCATCACTGACTTGCATGACAACGCCTGGCGGGCTGACTCCTGATAGCCTGTGGGACTTATGTCCTTGAGTGTCCTGACCACGTTCCCTATCTTGAGTCGTTCCATCTTTACTCCTTGCGTATCCTTAGTAGTAGTTCTCCAGGAAGTCTGTGTGTCTCTCCCACAGCTCATCCCAGTCATCCGTGCTCATGATCAGGTGGCGCACCAGCAGCTCGCGCTCTTCCAGCTCATCTCCTGGGGCGACCAGAATCTTCAATACGTCCACCGCCCTATCGGGTCCTATGTCTCGCAAGTGTGTGATCAGGGTATCTAGGTCAACCGTCTCTACAGGACCCTTGTCAAAGTACTGATAGGTTCCGAAATGTTTGAGCCCTGAGCGCATTTCTTGCAGGGCTAACTCCACCAAATCCTGAGTTCGCATTGCTCTATCGTTCGTCTGCGTACCAATCGAGCTTCATCAGGCGACCCAGTTGGACACTACGCTGTATAAACCCGTCCTCTGTGGTTTTGTGGTACCCAAACTTACTTGCTATGTGAGGGGCCAACCACACCCCCAGCACCCAGTGTCCAGGAGATCCGAAGCGTATCATCACTTCAGTGGTGTCCGTGTCAAGGAATAAACGCATGCATAATACTAACCTGCCACTCCTGAGAGGTCAAGTGTGCGTTAGTCGCACCATAGACAAATCCGTTCTTGATGCCGAAGTCTGCGTGTCTCTCCCGCGGGCAGGTTTCATGGGGACTTGAACTTGAACCCCGCTGCGATCATCTCGGCCTTAGCTACGGGTGAGAGGGAGTGATCCACGAGTCGGGATCGGTCGCAGCTATCCGCTGCGCCTCCGAAAGTGTGTAGCATTCGCCCAAGGAGTAGTACCCACGATCACCAGCTTCTACATGGAACTTGAGTGGATGTAGCTTGCCCTCAGCCCTCAGCCCTCAGCCCTCAGCCTTCAATCTCCAAGTCCTGTTCGGCCTCTCTGCGCCCTTCCAGGTATTGTATCTCGTCCGGAGTCTCTGCCGTGCAGGCGAGCCATTCGGCCCAACGCTCAAGCGGCTCCGATTCGTACCATTCGTCGAATGCCCGATCTAGCTCGTTCTTGGTGTGGTGTCACCACGGCTAAACCATGTTTCCCACTGGTCAAGCGTTTGCCCTGGCAACAGGTGTAGTTCAACCTCAGTGCAGTTGCCGAATGCGTACACCGTTCTCTGAACCACCTGCAGTTGGAACGAACGAGTCTGAGTGGTATTGTAGAAGACCACACGATCCCCCACCGCAAAATCTCGACTATCCCACTCGCGCCCGTTCATCTGATTCACGTATGGTCAAGCAACATTCGTGTCCTTACCCCACTTTCAAGCTAGGTATCACCACAGGGCAGAATCGATACTCGTCACCCATCCAGCCTCCGTGTTCTTCACCCGTGCTGGGGTGGTTTACCCATGTGATTCCCGGACCCACAAGTTGGCGTACACAGTCGCGGTCTGCGTCCACGCAGCTGCATTGAGATGGCATCCCGCCTTACGCTCACGACGGGCAGCACGCATGTGGGTCAAGTAGGCTCGGAGGTAGGGGTGTCTCATTTGTTGCTCTTAGACGCATTCGCGGCTTGCGCGGCTGCGATTTCGCGGTCCATTGCGTCGAACTCAGAAGCGAGCTTTTGCGCGTCTAGCAGCTCTAGCTCGTCGGCACATGGGCCGCAAACCTCTCTGCCATCACGCACGGGGGCGTTTTCACAGCAGAGGCACATCTTAGAGTTCTTGCCCACAAACTGCCTCCACGCTCTTGGTAGAGCGGCAGTACTCCTGACCATTGTGGGTCCGGAGCACATAGCCCAACTTGCGGTAGCTGTCTTCCGCATAGCCCGAAACTACCACAGTGATCTCACGACCGTTGATGTGCGCGCGAACTTTGGTGCCGATGCTGAGAAGTGTTTCCATTCCTTTACTACACAGCCCAGAGGTTAAACTCCACCTCTACGGCGCGGACCTTCACGACCGTGCCCAAAGGGGATCACTACTGTAGGGCGTTGGAAGTGCCTGACGGCCTCCCGTGCCTCAGTTCTTGTGGGGCGATGCCCTTCATAGACACATCGGGTGTTGCCGTCTATCTGGCGCGTGACCCGGAAGTACCACGCTTCTGCGTTCTTGTCATACTGTATCATGCTAAACTGTTCTTTATGAGCGGCCCTATGTCAACGGTAGACACCCCCTAACGGGTGTGCTACTTTGACAGGGTGTCCTAAAGTATCAGCATGAAACATTATTGTTGACGATAAGGTATGAGCACACTCTCGGACCAAGATCGCACTAGAGCACTGTCCCGCTACACAAACATGCGAGGGCGGCGTGATGTTAAACTCCCGCCTATGAGGCCATTGGGGCCAGTAGTGCGAGCCACTACCCCGAATGAGCTAAGAACTGAATCCGATCAAGCACTAGTTAATGAAGCCTCCGCCCAAGAGTCAAGCTAGTTTTGATACTTGGTCTCTGGCATGAGCCATCTAGCCTCTAGAGTCCTGCAGCGCTTTACCTACCGTGAGGCAGCCCACCGTATCTTGCGGGCATTCGGCGTCACGGATCTCGAAAAACTGAGCAAGCGGGGGCGCCAGTTCGGGGTGGTGAGTGCTTACCGCTCCAACCTCAGCAAGAGCGAGAATCAGAAGCGCCATGGGGAGTTGATGGCCGATTTACAGCGTATGGGCTACAAGGGTATGCAGCCCCTTAAGAGCAGCTGGGAGGACATGGCCACCAAAATCACTCACAAGGAGAAGAGCATCTACATCCCCCATATTAACTTCAAGGACCTACACGAGTTGGGAAAGAAATACGAGCAAGATGCTGTGCTGTACAAGGATCCAAGCAACTCTATTGGAGTTTACTTCAAGGATAACACAGCGTTGATGGCCTTTAGTGATGGGGGAGAACAAGCGGTGGATGTAAGCACGGATCGCGGAGAGGGCTACTCAAAAGGCCGCAGTGTGAGCTTTGGGTTACGACTCGTAGATGACCAGAAGTTCACCTATAGCGGAAAGCCCATCACACGCGAGATGCTCAAACGTGAGCTGGAGACGAGAGTTCAATAGCTCAAAATACTACTCTCGGCGATACGCTTGAGGCGATCGTGTTCTGGCATCAGTTGCTCGATCGCAAGTTGGACACGGCTCAAATCTCCCATAGCGAGCACTACCGCTTGCCCGCCAGCAAAAAACCAGTCCACCGGCTGTCCCGATAGCTCGGCTATCTGCTTGACCCAACCCTCCATCGCATTAGACGGGATACTGTGGGTCAGAAACACCTGAGAGCCTTGCTCTAGGATGGTAGGATCACATGGGGGAGGTGTGGGGCCATCGGTTGCCATACAGGTGCGTAGCACACTTCAGCACTCATATCAACTCAAACTCCCAACCGTACCGATAGCTTATCCAATGAGAGTATCCCGACCTAGCCTCCACCCTAATCTCGGTTACATCCCCACATATCACTTGGCATCGTCGGTATTCCACTACATCTCCCACCCTAAGGGAGATGTGCCCTATATGACTACCCTCTGCAGTGACCTTACAGAGAGTCCCTATCGGAAAAGTGGCCAGTTCTCGCACAGAGAGCCCTCGATGTCTCTCCAAAGGATCCAATGGCACACTTCCTTTTAGTAAGTCGAACATCGCATTAAGTCAACGGAACAAGGGCTTCCATGGGTGTGCTGATCTTGACGTACAACAGATCACTAGCATCCCAAGCTAGGCTCACCAACTTGTTGTAGGGGGTAGTCTATATTCTATGCCATGAGCCACTCGAAAATTCGTTTTGAACCATGAATGCTTTGAGACTACTGTGAATGACAAGCTTGGTGCCTTGGAGCACGGTACCTACCAGCTGTACGGATCCACCAGAGTCGAGCCACTCTCTGAAATCAGCGAGAGGCGATCCAAAGACTGACACATGGTCATCCGTGGGTTGTGGCTGAATCCGAGCTAGACCCAACCTGACTACATGTAGTGCACTCCAGTTCACTAGCGTCTCCAGTGATCTCTGCACTCAGGCTCGTTGGTGGGGTATAGAGCTACACAATCCCTATAGCTCGTTCCCCAGGTAGCACATCCCCACAGGGACATCACCAGTGCGCAGATAACCACCTTGAGTGCCAATCTCAACATCTAAATCTCTTCTGGTGGGTTGTAGTTCAACTCAGACAGACTGCTACGTGTCGTAGATATGAAGCCTCTACGCGGGCATCTATTCTAATGTACACCGGCCGGTCATGGGGGACCCGCCACTCTGACCCAGCGAGAGTTGGGAGGCCAGTTAGAGAGGTCACTTATTAGAGTCTGGATACTTAACCCGTAAGAGACCCAATCCGACCTAAACTGACGAATCCACCCCTTACCGTCTCTGACACAGATTTCTAACCCAAGGTTGACGTGTCCTAAAGGACCCGCCACACATTGTATGCCTCCACCTTTCTGGAGGATAATCAAAGCTGCAGCGAGATCAACGGTATCCCCTCTAGGTAGAAAGGCTTCAGGGGCTTCAGGGTACTCCCCTGTGTGCTTCACCCCATCTCGATCCAACCACTCCCATTTGACCATGGTAGGCGAGACGGGCTCAAATCGCAGAACTTGAGCTACATATGGAATGCTACCCCACATCACCACACGTCCATTTCATCATGCCAGCCGCCGTCCCACTCGACTGGACGATCAAAGTAACCATCATCCAAGTCAAACCTGTCAGCTATCGTCAAGCCCGTGACGGGTGGGCGAATCTCCTGCTTGATTGCCTTGGCCTTACGCTTCTTAGGGGCAGACTTCTTCTTGGGCTTTCGACGCGTCCCAGTCATGATAGTCTCCCACAACTTCGGCACTCAAACCCCGGAGGGGGCTCTTCGCAGCCATGACACATGGGGCATTTTTGGGGCTTGGCAGGGGACATGCACTTCCGTGTTAGCCATCTAGCCCCCATTGAAGGGAGGAGGCACACACCCATGAGCACCACCCCCGCAAGCACTAGCACGCCGCACCCTAAGACTAGGGGCCAGAAAAGGGCGGGGAAGACGGCCCACCCGAGAAAATCTGGCCCACTGGGGGATTTGGCAGCCCACACCCCACTTGCGAGCAAAAGCGTCAAAGTGCCACTCACCCAAGAAACTAGCAGAAAGGTCAGCATATGAGGGTGATAGCACTTCCAGTCTGGAGCTTCAAGGCAATTTATTTGAACTCGAAAGTGGAGTTTTGGTTAGCTCACGTGTACTAGTGTCATGGACATCGAATCAACCATCGCCCGCATCACTGCTGAGGACCATGAAGTACCGTTTCACTGTAAAGTGGAGAGGACGCAACGGATGTTTGGCATCAGCCAGTCTGCGGCCCAAAACTTCGTAGGTACGGGGTCCGAGAGTCGTCTCTCGATTCTGAATGCTTACGAGAGTTGGCGTGCCAGCGTAGGCATGCCCGCGAGTGGCTCCGTGGAGGCAGTCTCTTACTTGGAGCGTCTGATCAACCAAAACGCTTGATTGCGCTCAGTTTCCCTCAACGTCTGGCTTAGGGATACATGTCCACTGCGCGCCTTTCTTCCAAGTGAGTATGGCATGCTGTATGTCGTCTGGGGGGCTGTCCATCAGATACCACTTTCCCGAGAAAGCTGTGTAGACCCACATCCCCCTAGGGTTACGGTAGAATGATCTACCTACCACATGTGGATTTAATGGGTGACTCACACACTTGATCGCTTCCCCGCGCCCCAACAACTCCACGGCCTGTGCGGTAGTTAGTTCGGACAATCGAAGGGATTGCAGTTGCAATGCAACACTTTGTAAGTGGCTCCACATACGTGTGGGTAACACACTACTGGTCAGTCCACAACCGTGAACTGGTTAGTCTCGAACCGATATTGGATCTCTCGAAAGAAGTTGGTACGGAATGTGATCACCACCAGGATTTTGACCGGGCTCTTGTCCAGTACGCCATTGTAAGGTAACTGTAAGATGGGGGCGTCCTTTTTCTCACATATGGCTCGATCGTTACCGTAGGTGGGCACCAGTGGGAATAGGCGCCCATTCTGTTCCATCGTGAAATCGAGCCGGGGAGTGCCTTTGCTGTGCTGGCAATAATCGAGCCGCGCTTCCACCCATTCACCACGATGATACTCGCGCTTAGTGGTGGCCCAGCTCCCCGGATACATGGTGAGGGGGTCAAACGGCCACAAGATGCTCCAAAGCACCCAAAGCACGAAGCTTATCGCGAACATAAGACAGACTAGGCTGATCTTAGTCGGTATGTCAAAGTATGATTTCATCTGGTGGTGGTAGATTAGCCTCTACGCAGGCATTCCATAAACACACTCCCAAATATACACCGACTAGCTTAGGGCCCGCCTTAGACTTTAAAATGTCAAGGGTGAGTAGGTGTTATCCTACTCACCCTTGGAGTCACGTTATCACGGATTGACGGTATCGTGACAGACTGTCGAGCCGGTCACATTCGCGAATGCATTGTTTGTTGTCCACGTGGTGGCGTTTGCAGCACGACTTAACGACTGAAAATCATATGCAGGATTGATTGTTCCAAGCACTCCATATGTGTTCATCGCCAAGATGCGCACCAGCGTATCTTGAGTAGATGCAAACCCGCCAAGATGTTGTACTTGACAAGTGCTTCCATTCATGAAGCTTGCTGGGATAGCTGAGTTACCACCGGCACGAATCTGTGTCGTGTTAAGAGGTGCACCCGTTGAAACCGTAGCCGAGAGGCGTGGATCACCCACATGCATTCCGCAATCCAAGAATACTGAACCGTCAGCATAAAAAGTCTTGCGGTAGCTCGCCCATACAGCAGAGCCGGTGACGCCATTGATTGTGTACGCGGGGAGGGCTGACTGTAGGTAGCACTCACGATAACCCAGCACTGCAAGACCTGTGCCCGTGCCGTTGGTGCCGTCCTGGCCGTCCGCGATAAAGCTGGAGGTGCCATCGCCACATGAAATCGTGGCCCCGTCCTCAGCTGAAGTCACGCTGCAGCTGGTACCATTGGTTCCGTTGGTACCATTTTGACCTGCAGGACCCTGGGGACCCATCGCACCGGGAATACCTTGTTCACCTTGAGGACCTTGAGGACCCATCGCACCCGGAACGCCCTGTTCACCCTGAGGGCCTTGAGCACCTGGGGTGCCCGGCACGCCCTGGGGACCCATCGCACCCGGCTCACCCGGTAGGCCATCGGCACCCGGCAATCCATCGGCACCCGGCAATCCATCGGCACCCGGCAATCCTTGGAGACCCTGGGGGCCTGCTGCACCTGGGGCGCCATTGCATACTGAATGGAATTCGTCTCCGATCATCAGACCCACACCACCGTAAGGGCAGTCGACCGGATTGGTAGATGCCACCACAGTAGTGCCGTTGCACACGAAATGACTCGTGTTCGTGTTGGGATCGATGATCTCGACACCGCCTTCGGGGCAGGATGTAGAGGGGGCATCGTACACGCCTGGAGAACTGCCGTTCGAGCCGTTGCACACGTAGGTGGTGTCGCTACATACGGTAACCGATACGCCGCCGCCTGGGCAGTGGATATCTCCCGTGGCCACAGTTCCGAGTACCACTTGACGGTTGCACGCCGCGTTACCATTACCGTTGCCATTACCATTTTGAGCTAGGGCCGTGCTTGACCCCAACACCATCAACAATGCTAGTAACTTGAAGAGTCTCATCCCATTCCTTTTGTAAAGGCCCCTTGGGGCATTTCGTAGCCTTTTTGGTTTATCAGGGGGCTAAAAGCTAGCAAGGCGAATCAGCACACTTCAGAACGATTTTTTCTAGCCTACTCGTCTTCTTCTTCAGGCTCGAAATGTGGAGGACAGGGCATCCAGGTAAGATTCTGCATGACTCATTACACTACCTTGAAGTCATCTATGCCGCGGCACTTATCCCAGGCTCGGGGCCACGTATCCGGATCTCGTCTCCAGCCGTTTGAAGGGGTCCAGGATTCAAGAACATCCGCACGCAGCCGCCAAATCTTCTGAGCGCTCTTACATGTCCTAGATAGCATGTAACCAGACTCAAGTTGATGGGCGGCCCAGCCCCAGCTCCCCACCCAATCCCACAGTGGCCAAGGTGGCTTCCCTATGTCCTCTAGAGGCACCGATCCAGCTAGCAAGTCAATCATGGGCATGTAGGTGTGTATCATGCAATCAGTTAGGCGTCAACCCGACCCAGGGATAGGGAGGCCATGTGCGGGGATCTCGGGAAGCATCGGATCCCCTGGATCAGCGACCTCCCATATGTGATTGTGCCCCCACTGTTCTTCCAATGTCTCGGGTGTATACCGGACGGGACACTTCACCCATTCGACCACTCCGGAAGCCCATAGGGAATCCGCAGCTGTCCATATAGCGTCGCCGTCCCACATATGGAATCGCCCTACATCAGAGCCCACACCACATCTGCACTCACAGCAGCGTAAGACTGTGCCCTCTCGTAGTGCTTGGGCAACTGTCTGATAGGTGCCTACAACCAGCGTCTCTTTAGAGCCGAGATTTCGAGAGTGCTCTGTATGTTGGAGCACCAGGGTGCCGTAGAGTTCAGCGATGCTCTCCCACATCATCCCATCATATAACAAGGCTGGGTAGGCTGCCACGCCACCACAGCACTTTCCGGCAACTCATGCACACGCCAAGGAAACGGCCCTTTCGGGGCGCGCTTGTGAATCTCTGTCACCTTGGACTCAGCCTCAGCACGGCTCTCCCACATCTGCGCATCAGCGGGGCTGTAAGCCAGCATTGTGAGCCCTTTACGGGGCCAGTAGCGATTTGCATCATCCATCACGCAATAGCGAGTTGTCATGGCACTCATGGGGTGAAATGATTGGGGTTCAGGGGCCTTGCAGTGGAGTGTATCACTCCAGAGTCTTGAGTCAAGGTTGAGACGCCAGAATTTTTGCGCTGTAGGTCAATAGGGAGCCAGAATACTAGCGCCGCCAGAGTGATGATCAGTACTCGGAGGTATGGGTTTCTCATACCCTTAAGACGCCAGCCGGAACTACATTTTTACGCGCAATCTTTGCATCACGTCGCTTTCTCCTGCTCGTAACCCAGAGTCGCAATCGTGTGGGTGACTGGTCCTCTTGGAGATGGGTGACACTTAGCGGTAACGTTTAGGAACCCGAACTGAAATCTTGGCTAGCTTGGCGTCCTCAGCCAAGCTCCGCCCCATTTCGTGGGTGTCCGTGCATAGCACACACCCTGCATGGTGTACCATCAACTTGCGAATCCGTTGAGCTTTTCGAGCTAGCTCTTTTTTCGCTTTACGTCGGGCCTTGAGTCTCATTCGCCACCTGCCTTGATCTCCATACCTTCCATGCTGTCCTTGGAGTAGGCGACATAATCAGATAGTGGGATGTGATCCTCTACCCCATCGGAATAGCGCACATGGAAGCAGGGGCGGGCCTCCAGGTTGGGTTCCTGTCCCCATGGGGTGTATATCACCACACCCAGAATCAATGCAGGCTCCCCGCTCCGAAATGCGTAGCGATGGTTGGGGGTGATGTAAGCCGGTTCACTTCGCATATTCAGTCTCCAACACTTTGTGCGCCAATAACGTCAGGCTGCAGTAGTGACCACCCGGTAGTGGGGCAAGTAGTCGCTTGTCGTACAACTGTCGCACAATGCGTGCGGGTAAAGTCTCTTACGGCCCTCACCGGAGGTTACGGCGCGTAACGAGCCTGGATTCGATGTAGCTCGAACCACCACTGTAGGAGTAGACAGCACACCAGCAGAAATGTGAGGCCCCAGTGTACTCTCATGACATTACTTCAGGCAGTCGCACTCGATCTCGGGGCAGGCGCACCCTGGTTCGCAGTCCGCATCACAATCTGCGCAGTAGTTGCCCTCTGGTTCGTCTGATTCGTCCTGCACGTCCATTACGATCACGGCGATATCCTCGGGAATGTAGCATCCCGCGATGATGCCAGCGAGTCTCCGAATGTCGCGTTTGGCGTCCCCAAGCCGCGCCACCGCGAGTACAAGCTCCCCTAGATCCGTGTCCAGTTCCTTAGCCGCCGCGGGATCAAGTACCTCGGGGTAGTGCACCAACAGAGCCTTGCGGCCCTCTGTCTGTAGGACAAGCCGCCCATCGTCCGTACGAGAGACCAGGATGCCTTTCACGGATTCGTACTCTCTCACACCAGGTATGAGATAGACGGTGTCGCCGATCTGGTGGGTCGCAGGCTTCTGTACTGACTTGCGGGGTTTGCGCTTACGTGTGGTGGCCATGTGGGTTGGGATAGCTCGGCCATGCAGTGATGTCAAACCAACTCGAAGCGCCAATCTTCCGCTGCTGCGCGACCCATGCGCCGAACTCCAGGGAGCCAGAAGCGCGCCGCCCCAGTGTCAGAGGGTCCCCAATAATGCCACACATCACCCACTCGTGTAGGTGTCATGACACATGTACTGACTCTGACCACCCTGACTTCGGTACCTATGGGTAGGCGGTGGCAATCGGCTACTGTGATCATGACACATTCTATCACATGTGGGGCTTGTGCGCAGCCGCCCATACAGGCTCGGCCCTGAACTCAGTCTTGCCATCGTTGAGTGCATCGGTGGTGGTAGGGGTAGGGGAGTTACCCCAATGGTACCACCTGTCCTCCAACTTTACCTCAATGCGATAGCAGATAAGTCCCGGTGTGAGACGTGGTTCTAAGTGCTCCATCAAACCCCCAGTACTTTGCGGATCTCTTCCGTTTTGGCTTCTTTTCCGGCCCGGAATGCTTCCTCTGTGGCATACTTGATGCGAGTCATGAGAGGGCCAGGCCCGATGTGGCGCAGCGCGGTGTGATTCAACCAACGTTCCACCAACTCTTGCTTGAGAACTTCCGGACACGGGTCACGCAGGAGCTTTGTAAGCTCTTCCCCCTCTGAGGTGTCTTTCATGATTGTCATTCCGATGTGCAGAATGCAATCAGAAATCCAATAGGATACTTCGTTGTGAGACACACGCGGACCGTTTGGGATCTCGTAGCATGTCCACGCACTGTTGAGCCGATTGCCAGTGCCGATTCTGACTTCTTCATCCCACATTGGTCACCTTGCGCCATAGGTGGCGACCCACCTGTAAGAGGATCCACACACACCACCACATCCGATCGGATGGGGTCTCTTTAGGCTCTTCGTCCATGTGACTTGACTTTATCGCTTGTCGTAGATATTAAGCCTCTACGCGGGCATCTGGGTTAATGTACACCAATTGACTGAAAGGGTCAACTCCAGGGGTGGCGTACGTCTCGGTAGAGAGCACAGCTCATTGCAATAGGCCAAAAGCATGCCAAGACGATCGCGAAAACCACGATCTCTGCCCACTCCCTCAGGTCGCAGGGCCTTCGATGTGCGACACGTGCTACCACAACGATTAAGAATGTGATTGCGGCTCCTAGACTGTAGATGATCATGATCTCACCACCTGGTTGAGCACGTCCTTGGCGAACACGTCCCGCTCGGTACCCGTCTGGGTGTCTTGCATGATAAACAGAGGGGACTTACCTGTGGTATCGATGCGCACACAGGTGCGTACCTCGTGCGCTACCCTTATCTTGAAACCGTTCAGGTAAACGGGGCGATTGATGCGATACTGAAAGCCGATCTTGATGTCCTTGGAGCGCATGCCTCTAATACACACCAACCGTCCTTAACTCCACATCAGGAGATCCCCAGCGTTGTACGAACGCTTTGAGCTTCTCTATGGTACGATAGTGTGGCTTGCGCACTCTTTTGCGTTGCCAGATTCTTTCCCCCCACATCTTGTCACTGATACCACTCAGTTTAGAGCAATGTCGGTGGCTCCACGCGTTGCGCCATTGAATGGATCGTGCCATCTCAGCCAACGCGTGCTGACTGGGTAAACTTAGTAGGGCGGACCACAGTGTGGTGACAACGCGCTTGTGGGACTTAGCCCGACCTTTCTCGTAGGTCGCGATAGTACTTGCCGAGATGCCAGTGTGTGCGCACAACTCAGCTTGTGTGACCCCTAACTCCTTACGGAGTCGGCGGAATTCTTGTGGGGTAGTCACATGTGCTCCACCACACCACCAGCACCCGGCTCCACAGGTGGGTGCACTCGGGTGTAGCGATGGTCAATCGATCTGTCGTGGCTAGTGCTTCCGGAAGCCAAAATTGTTAGGGCGCGGATTCGAGAGGTCCGGTACCACCAGGGGCTCACCAGGCTCAAAGGAATCGCTGCGCTCGCATTGCCGGAAGCACCATTTGTTCATCCTCCCAGGGTCCGTGAGAGGCTCGCCTGATGGCTTGCCGTGCCCACCCTCATAGGTGCCAGGGTCACGGGGGGCTTCCCCTAGCTCCTGGTCTGGTATCCAGCAGTAGTCATCAGGATCTTTCCCGTCCCCTAGTTGCACATGAGGGCGATGATTGATCCCCCAAGCTTTGTCACAGCGCCCGTCGCACACGAGGGTTAGGGATCGGCCAAAGGCAGTGATGGACTTGGTGAGCATCGCCTATCTGTAGCATACAAGGCAATGACCCACAAGCTGCCCTTGGGAGTGGAAAGCCTTACCTCTTGTGTGCAAGCAAGACTCCGCTGGGACCCTGAGGTGGTATCTCTACGCACACCACCTCATTGCCCAACCATACCTTGGAGCCCTCGTCCCCGTGTTCCCGGCTAGCTAACAAGCGGGCGTGGGAGGCGTGCTCGGCTCGAACCATTACAGCGTGGGTCTTATCCAGGGGGCATCCGCTATCTTCCCTGGTCAAGAGGTAGAGTTTCATTTCGTCGGCCTGGGGACTCATTGGGGCTCTCGCGCACACCCGACAGTTAGCCTCCCTGCAAACCCATGAAGAGGGGTTGGAGGCAGCTTTGGGGCATGGACGATTTCCCGTTTTACTTCGTGATGATTGCCAACTGGGGCAAGTTCCCGGAGAGCGCGACGCCGGAGCT
>Ga0113563_10001520_pt1 | contig 13270 bp, 16 predicted proteins | sample Mud3Dept3metaG_FD_80117 | JGI IMG/M metagenome (GOLD analysis project Ga0113563, IMG submission 80117) | Freshwater wetland microbial communities from Ohio, USA, analyzing the effect of biotic and abiotic controls - Mud 3 Core 4 Depth 3... | ecosystem: Environmental > Aquatic > Freshwater >...
AAATTTCACGGTACCACCAGCATCGGCCTGACGCTGTTCCGCGGCCAGGTCGCCTCGGCGGACCTGTTGCTGAAACAGGCCGATGTGGCGCTCTACCAAGCCAAGGACGCCGGGCGCAATTTGGTGCGCTTCTTCAACCCGGCGATGCAGGCCGCGATCGACTCGCGCACGGTGCTGGAAGCCGCCCTGCGCCAAGCATTGGAAAAAGGCGAGTTTCAGCTTTACTACCAGTCCTAGGTCGATCCGCACGGCAACTTGATCGGCGCCGAGGCCTTGCTGCGCTGGCGCTCGCCAAACCGTGGCCTGGTTTCGCCGGCTGAGTTTATCCCGCTGGCCGAGGATACCGGTCTCATCCTCCCCATCGGCCAATGGGTGTTGCAAACGGCCTGCGCCCAGCTCAAGGCCTGGGAAATCGATGCCAGCACCAGGACCTTGCAACTGTCCGTCAACGTCAGCGCACGGCAATTCCATCAGCACGACTTCGTCGACTTGGTGCAGCAAGCCCTGGTCTCGTCCGACATCAATCCAACCCGGCTAAAACTGGAGCTGACGGAAAGCGTGGTGCTGGACAACGTCGACCTGGTGATCGAACGCATGCAGCAACTCAACAGCTTCGGCGTCAATTTCTGTTTGGATGATTTCGGCACCGGCTATTCGTCGCTGTCCTACCTCAAGCGCCTGCCGTTGCATCAAGTGAAGATCGACCAATCTTTCGTGCGCGACGTGACGGTAGACCCGAACGACGCCGCCATCGTGCGCGCCATTCTGGCGATGAGCCAAACGCTGGGTTTGCAGGTGATCGCCGAAGGCGTGGAAACCCAGGCGCAACGGGATTTTCTAATGCAAAACGAATGCGTGGCCTTTCAGGGCTATCTGTTCGGCAAGCCGCTACCGATCGCGGAGTGGGATCGCGTGCTGCGATAGATCAATGCGGAAGGTACTGGCGACTAAGCGAATACGCATTCAATTTTTATGCCATGTTGCTGCGCTATGCTGAAGATTTCGGACGCCGACACAACGCCACACAACTGCCATGGGAGGCGGACGGTTTAGCGGAGCGGTTCGGCGCACTCTGGCCCTTCGTGCTGCGGGTTGTTGAGCTTGCGGCTCACCGGCCACTCAGCAAGCCAATCTTCCGGCGCGGGCGCGAGCAGGCGTTTGAGCCCGGCAGTGTCCAGGTTGGTCGGATCGAGCCAGCGCTCATAGTCCTGCGGGTCGAGGATGACCGGCATGCGCTCATGCAGGCGGCGCATGAATTGGTTGGCCGCGGTGACGATGATGCTGCAGCTCAGCACGTCGCCCTGCGGCCCGTGCCAAACATCCCACAGTCCGGCCAGGGCGAATGGTGCGCCGTCCTTGCGGCCGATGTGGTGCGGGATTTTGATGCCGCCCTGTTCTTGCCATTCATAAAAACCATCGGCCGGGATGAGGCAGCGGTGGCGCTTGAACGGCGCGCGGAACGTGGGTTTGCTGTCGACGGTCTCGGCGCGTGCATTGATGGTGGAATAGCCGCCCGCTGCATCCTTGGCCCAGGATGGGATCAGGCCCCAGCGCGCCAAGTCGAGGCGCCTGCCGGCGGGCGAAAAACGGATAATGGCGACGTCTTGACTGGGGGCGATGTTGTAGCGCGGCGCGAGTTCTGGCTGCTCTTCCAAGTTGAAGGCTTCTTTCAGCGCCTTGGGATTTTTTAAGGCGAAGCGGCCGCACATGGTCTCTGCGTTATTTCTCCGGCTCGAATTTCAGTGATACCGAATTGATGCAATAACGCAGCCCAGTGGGCTGGGGGCCGTCGTTGAACACATGCCCCAGGTGCGCGCCGCATTTCTTGCACAGCACTTCGGTGCGGCTCATCCACAGGCTGTTGTCGGTTTCGGCGGCGATGTTCTCCTCGGCCACGGGCGCCCAGAAGCTAGGCCAGCCGGTACCGGAATCGTACTTGGTGTCGGAGCTGAACAGCGGTTCGCCGCAGCAGGCGCAGCGGTATTTGCCTTTTTCGTGGTTGTCCCAGTATTGCCCGGTGAAGGCGCGCTCCGTGCCCTTGGCGCGGCACACGCGGTATTGCTCCGGCGTGAGTTCGGCTTGCCATTGCTCCGGGGTCTTGGAAATTTTGTCGCTCATGGGTGAAGCTCCTATTGCAATGAATGTTGCAATAATAGTCGTAAATTATAGAGCGGGCTTACGCCGCACCCGGCCCGGCAACCGGCACCAGGAAAAATAATTCAGAATTATCTTGAACTTAAGGAATATAAGCCTATCCTATGTGTATCTGTAGGATTCAAGTTTCAAATCGCGGTACCATCTCAGTCGTTCAGTTGGCCTCTTTTTCCTTGATATTCAACGGATCGGGCATGTCGCCCAAATGTTTAATTTAAGGAAAATGCAATGCAAACAGGTACTGTTAAGTGGTTCAACGATGCTAAAGGTTTTGGTTTCATCACGCCGGACGGCGGTGGCGACGATCTTTTCGCACACTTCTCCGAAATTCGCGCCGAGGGCTTCAAATCCCTGCAAGAAAATCAGCGCGTCTCGTTCGAAGTGACTGCCGGCCCCAAAGGCAAGCAAGCATCGAACATCCAATCTGCTGCGTAAACACGCAGTAGCGGAAAGAAAAAACCCCGGCATGCCGGGGTTTTTTTATGCGCGCAAGATTCTGAAATCAGCGGCGGCGAAACTGCGGGCGCGGCGCGGCCGCTCCCGTGGCACGCTCATCCTTGTGGCGAAAGCTGATGCGGCCCTTGCTCAGATCGTAAGGCGACATCTCCAACGAGACTTTGTCTCCGGCCAAGATGCGGATGTGATTCTTGCGGATCTTGCCCGAGGCGTAGCCCACCACGATGACGCCATTGGTCAAGGTGACGCGATAGCGCGTATCCGGCAGGACTTCGGTCACAACGCCTTCCATTTCGATCAACTCTTCTTTTGCCATGAATGATGCATCCTCGGTCATGCTGTGCGCGCCTTGCCGGCGCGCGGGGTGATAGGTAATTGCTGAGTCTGCCGCACGAAAGCGGCAGCAGGATCATCGGCGGGTAATGGCGGAACGGATGAACTGCGCTTGGGTGACGGGGAATAACCCTCACACTATACAGGAGTTGCGCGGGCACCGTGGCTTTTTCAGCGGGACGGGCCGTCTACTTGGCCTGCTCGCGCGCCAGAGCAGCACGGAATTCTTCCAGCTTGGCGTGATAATCCTCGGCCGCGCCGTAGTCGAGAAAATGCCGATAGCGCGCGTTGGCGTGCAGGATTTTGCGCGCATGCTTGATCGGGCAAAAATATTGCTCGGTGCGCGCCACGATTTCGCGGCTATAGGCCAGCAGGCCGTCGGCGTAGGCGCAATACAGGCAGTGGAATTTCTCGAAGAAGTTGAGATAGGCCAGGTGTTGGTAGTCATACGCGATGTAGTCGCGGCGCCGTACCTTGGCGATGCGGTACACCGGAAAACAAATCGCCTGAAACAGCGAGACGCTCGCATCGGCAATCAGCAGCGGCACGATCATGCCGTAGATGAAAGGCGCGGTGAGGAAGTTCTGCGGACGCACCGTCATCACCCAACGAAACACGTTCATCTTGAGCTTGGCGTGCGCCTCCTGCACGGCCTGCTCGAAGGCAATGCGCTTGCCATCGATCGTATAGCGCAGCTTGCCTTCCTGTGCCTGCACCGCGCTGTGCAACTCATCCTCCAGTACGGTGATTTGATCGAGCAGATTGCGGATGTGATCGTTCATGGCGCTCCTGGCTGGGCGGGTGTCGGGGAAAAGCGCGCGGTTAAGGCAGTATATAGGCGTAGCCTTGTTTTTGTCGTTGCATCAAATGCAGGATACCGGCCGGCACATAGCTTAAGCCGGGCAGTAGGTCCGCCTCGCTCATGTTTTGGCTCTTCAGCGTGTTTTCGCAGATGACGATCTGAATGCCTTCCTTGAGCGCGGCATCGATGCGCTGCCCTGACTCCGAATCCAGCGTGAACAAGTTCACGCCGGGACCAAAGGCCACCAACTCGATTACGCTGTTATTTTTTCCATAGGTCTTTTGCACATTGCGCGCGGCGCCGAGCGCGATGTTGAGCTTCTTCGGATCGGCCTCGCTGATTTGGAATGCAATTTTTTCTTGCGCGAATCTCTTGGCCTTGGGGCTTGCGGCCGTCGCGGTTTGCGGCAAGGCGCCGAACGCGAGCAATGCGCCTATCACCAGGGAAAACTTTCCGAACTTCCGCAGCATGGCATTGCTCCTGTTGGGATTTATTGTGCGCTCCAATGCGGCGTGGCGATGCCTTCGCCTAAGTCGGACTCGACCAGGCGCTGCCGCACTTCCAGCAATTTCGCAATCAGCGCCGGCTCGACCCGCGCATAGGCCTCGGCGTCGGGCGTGCGCTTGACCACCACGCCCAGCAACTCGGTGATGGCGTTGCCGATGGAGTTCTGGCTGATGGTGACGATCAGCTTGCCTTGGTCATTTCGATAAATGAGTTGCTTGAAGGCCGGTTGCCAGCGGATGGAGTTGGCGTACTTGGCGTCCTTGATGCAGCGGTCGCGCACCATCTTCGCCGTCTTGAGGAAATCGTTGTTGAATTGCAGCTTGGCCTCGACCAACCCGGGGAAGTAAATATCGCGCGGCAGTGCGGCATTGCGCGTCGAGACTTGGGTGAAAAAGGTGCGGTAGAAATCGATGAAGCCCTTGAGGATGGTGTCGTATTCCTTCCAGAAGCGCACTTCCTTCAGCGCCTCGACGCCGCCCCGCACCTCCCAGCTGGGCAAGCCTTGCGGGTAGCCGGTGAGCGCGATCTTGCAGCTGCCGTGCTGGCAGGGTTGCAGTATCTCCAGATCAAGCTCGTCGAAGAAGGCGCGATACACGTCGCGCATGTAAGACTGGAACAGCGAGTGCTGGCCGCCATCGGTGAGATTGGGATTGTTCAAATCGGCCAGCGGCGCGCCCGCCAATTGCTGCTTGTCGAACACGATAAAATGGTTGTGCAGCATGCGGATGCTCGGCACGCCGGGCGAAGTCAGCGGCCAAGTCGCGTCCAAACTGGCCTCGCCCATCAACACCAGGTGCGCATCCGGGTCGGGATAACGCTCCAGCATATAGGCGAAGATCACCTGGTTCATGCGGTTCCAGACGTTCTTCACCTGTTCCGGCACCTGCGTGCGCCGCACCGGGCGGCCCAAGGGGTCGAGGATGCTTTGCGAGGTGTTGTAGATGATGGAGCAATCGAACTCGTTGCTGTGGCCCAGCGCCTTGCGATACAGCAGCAAACCTTCCGGGTTTTGCAGCAGGCCGTTGTTGTGCACCAAGTCGTTGAGGTTCTCGGCGCTGTTGAAAAATTCGTTCGGCTTCATGCCCTCCGGCACATCGAGCGGGATGGGGCGGAACGGATTGGTAATCTCTCTGGGGCCGGACTGCATGGAAAAAATGCCTCGAAAATGGGTGGGGGTGGGGAATGGTAGCCGATCCTGCGCGATCGGCAAACTGCCGTTATTTTCGTGCTAGCATGCGGCCATGAACGAAGCCCGCCTGGAAAACATCGAAAGCAAGCTTGCCTTCCTGGAACACACGGTCGAAGACCTGAACAAAATCGTGTACGCCCAGCAGAAACAAATCGACCGCCAGCATGCGTTGATCGATTCACTGGTGGAGCATGTGCGGGCGTTGGAAGACGCCGCGCCGGATCGTCCGACAGGCAACGAACGACCGCCGCATTATTAAGCCGCGAATTAAGGATTCGCCGCCAGCTTCTCCCGACTCTCTTCCATCGCCGCTTGCAGCACGGCATTGCGCTCGCCCTGCGGCAACGCGCTCAGGTCTTTCACCGCGGCGTAAAACTTGCCCATATCTCCCCCCTGCTGCGCCAGCAGCGCACGGAAGGCCGGCGCCAGTTGCGTATAGGTCGCGACCGAGGCCAGTTGCGCGTTGTTGAGCTGCTGCGCCTGCCAACGCTCGGGATGCTTGCTGCCTTGGGCGAGATCGGCGCGCAGGGTGGCGAAAATGCGCGCCTTGGCGGCGCGCTTGTCGTCCGCGCTGGCGTTGGAGGCGTACAGCGTTTCCAGTTGCCGGCGTGCGTCCAGCATGTTGTTGATGTAGGCGGCCTTGCGCTGCTGTGATTTTTCGAACGCGGCGCGTTGCGCGGCATCGCCGTGCCGCTCCAGCCAGCGGTGCACGCCTTCCAGTTCGACCGCCGTGGCAAACGATTCGTTGAAAGCGGTGTCGTCGTTCACGTACACGATTTGATGCGCCAGTTCGTGGAACAGCAGTTGCGCCAGCTCGGCCTCGGGATAGCCGATGAAGGTGCTGAGCAAGGGATCGTCGAACCAGCCCAGCGTCGAATACGCCGGCACGCCGCCGAGATAGACATCGTGCCCGCTCTGGCGCATCTCGGCGCCGAAGGCTTGCGCGTCCGCCTGCGCAAAGAATCCGCGATAAGTGACGCAGCCGACGCCGATGAAGCACCACTGCTTGGGCTTGGTGGAAAATTCCTCGGTGGCAAACACATTCCACAGCACATAGGGCCGCTGCAAGTCGGCATAGCGGGTATAGCTTTGGTTGTCCGGCAAAGCCAATTCGCGGCTGGCGAAAGCGCGCAGTTCGATGGCCTTGCTCAGGGCATTTTTCAGGTTCTGCTTGGCGTCGGGGTTGTCGATGACATCATGCACCGGCTGGGCGCGACTCAGCAAATCCATCTGCCCGCCCACCGCCTGGGCGTAATAGCCGAGGTTGGCGCAGCTGCCGAGCAGCGCGGCCATACCGATGAGCGTCAAAGTGCGCAGCGTTGTAATTATTGCCATACGTTCCGTCCCAGCCTCCTGTCGGCAGAAGCATCGACAACAGTTTACACCCCGCCGCTATGCACCCGCACCAAGTAGCTTATCGGCAACGCGCCGGGGTTGCTAAAGTGCAAGGTAAAACTGGCCGTGACACCGGGATTGATGGCGCTGGGCAAAGCCAGGTAGGGATTGCCATGGACGCTGCCGCTGGCGTTCGCCAGGGTGACGCCCGCGGGCAAACCTTCCACCACCAGCTTGAGCGGCGTGGCGAGCGGGCTGGTGCCGCTATTGCTCACGCTCACGCTGGCCGTGCCTTGCGCCGAAACCACGGATTGCGTGATCTGCGCTTGCGCCGTGACATCCACCATCAGCGGCTGCACGAAGGGCTGGGTCGGCCACAGCGGGGTCGCGGCGCGATCCGTGATGCCCTTGGCGGCGGCGTTGTAAATGGCACCATTGCCCAGTAGCTTGGCGAACAAATCCTGCACGTAATAGGCACTGCCGGTGGCGGGATCGATCAAGCCGGTCACATTGCTGAAACCTTCGTTGGCGCAGAGCGCCGTCGAGCCATCGTACGGACGCTGGCAACCGGCCACGCTCAGCACGCTATCCGGCGTAATGGCGATACCGCTGGTCTTGAGCGCCAAGGCCTGGACGCGCCGGCCGTCGGCCGCGGACAAATCCACTTGCGCCGCCAGACCGGCATAGCCATCCAGCCAGCCGCCTTCCTGCTTGAAGCCATCCAACGAGAACACCGCCTGCAATTGGCTCTCCAATATTTGTTGCAAACGCGCGCCGCTCACATTGCCGGCAGCCAAGGTGTAGGGCACGGGGAAGAAGCGATACACGTCCTCGATGGTCACCGCGCCATTGGCGATGGCGCCGTCTTCGTAGTGCGTACCGGAGGCCGCGATCACGGCGTCGTAGCGAAAGCCCGGCGTCAACGCCAAATCGGTTTGCGCATAATCGCGCAAGGCCGCAGCCCAAACATCGTTGAACGACGACTCCAGCGCATGGCGCCGATCCAAGGGCGTATTCACATAGCCGACCACGGTGTCGATGGCTTGCGTCAGGCGCAAATTGGCGGACAGCATCGGCACCGTCAGCTTGGGATTCGCCACCAGGAACGGCGCACGCGCCGCATCCACCAAGGCCTTCACGCTCACATCTTCCGCCAGCGTGCGATCCACCGGCAGCAAAGACCACTGATAGGTCGGCTTGCGGCCGCCGCCGATCTCCACATCCAATCGCCCGAGGTTGCCGTCATTGCCCGACTCCAGCACCAGCGTGCCGCTACGGCCTTGCAAGGGTTTGGCGGTCGGCTCATGGGTGTGCGCCGAGAAAATCACGTCCACCGCACCCGGCTGGATCACATCCGCCAAGCGATAGTTTTTGTGCAAGCCGAGTTCGCTCATCACCACCACCAGCTTCGCGCCTTGGGCGCGCAAGGCAGCCGCTTGCGTATTGAGCAGGGTTGTATAGCCGGCCTCGCCTTGGGTAAAAGAAAACCCCATCGCCAACACGCTGCTCATTTGCGCCACGATGTCGGAGGTGAGGCCGATAAAGCCCACCTTCACGCCGCCGATGCTGCGAATGGCATTGGGCGGCATGACATAGCCGGTGTTGGGAGAAGGCGCGGCATAGGTCAAATTCGCCGCCAGGTTGGTGAAGTTGGGTTTCTTCACGCTGCCGGCCGCCGCTTGCAGCATGCGCGTTTGCAACGGCGTCAAGCCGGCGGCGTAGCGCAGGCGAAACACCGCCGGGCCGTAGGCAAAGTCCCAATTGCCCGGCACGCCGAAATCGACGCCAAGCGCATTCACCGGATCGGCAATCGCATTGCCGTTGGTGAACAAGCCTTCCACGCCGCCGTGATAGGTGTCGCCGATATTCATCAACACCGAATTCGGATTCTCGGCACGGATTTTTTTCACCAGCGTCGCCAGGCGCGCCAGGCCGCCGCGTTCCACCACGGCGGTCTGCCCGTCCCGCGTAATCAGATCCTTATGCGGTGTTAAGTGCGCATGCAGGTCGTCGAACTGTATGAAAGTGACGGTTGTCGCCTGGCTTGCAGACGCAAAAACCAGGGCCAAACTGAGTAATAAAGTACATGATTTCATGGATGACTTCCTGGGAATGCGCGGTTAGCGAGCAGCACGGCGGGCTTTGATCTTGGCGCCGAATTCGGCACGCTTCTGCTGGCGCTGTTCCGGGCTCGATTGCTGGAATGCCTGGGCCTTTTCTTGCGCTTGCTGTTTTGCCATGGCTTTTGCCGCCGCCTTTTGCTCTTCGCTCAAGGATTGGAAATCCTCCTTGGCTTGCGCTGCGCTCGTTGCGGGTGGCGCTTCTTCCGCGCGTAAGGGGCAGCTCAGGATTTGTGCCGCCAACAAGCCAACAATCAGTAGATGATTTTTCATTTTCGAACTTCCTTTCAAGGTTGAACACGATGGGCGCATGTTGCACGACCTTTGTGTCCAGGGTGTGTGCGCCTTGCGACATTGCATGGCAGTTTGTTGCAAATTGTTTCAAGCAAAAAGGCCCATTCCGCCCGTGATAAACTCCGTGCCATGAACGGACACGCAATCCTTATCGTGGACGACGACCAGGAGATGGGCGCCATGGTCTGCGACTACCTCGTGCAGAACGGACTGCCCGCCGCGACCGTAGCGGACGGCGCGGCGATGGACGTGTGGCTGAGCCACAACCGAGCCGAATTACTGATCCTGGACTTGATGCTGCCGGGCGAAGACGGCCTGTCCATCGCCCGCCGCCTCAGCGGCAAGCTGCCGATCATCGTGCTCTCGGCGCGTGGCGACGAGACGGATCGCATCGTCGGCCTGGAATTGGGCGCGGACGATTACCTGGCCAAGCCCTTCAATCCGCGCGAATTGCTGGCGCGCATCCGCGCCGTACTGCGGCGCCAAACGCGCCCGCCCGAGCCGGCAAGCAATGTGCATCGCTTTGGCCCGTTTCGACTCGACCTCGACAGCCACACCCTGAGCCGCGATGGCCAGGCCGTCGAGATCACCACCGCCGAACTGGCCTTGCTCAAGGCGTTGGTTGAACATCCCAACCGCGTCCTGTCGCGCGACATGCTGGCCAGCTTGGCCACCGAGTTGGGTCGCATGCCCTTCGACCGCAGCATCGACGTGCGCATCGCGCGGCTACGCAAAAAGATCGAGGATGCACCGGACAATCCGCGTTATATCCGCACTATCTGGGGCAGCGGCTATCTGTTCGCCCCGCAAGGCGATCAGCCGGACGAAGCGCCATGAAGCTCGCGCGCAGCTTGGGCTTGCGCCTGGTCATGACGCATTTTTTGTTGGTGCTGGCATTCCAGGCGCTGGCGATGCTGGTGGCCAGCCTCTTGATCGTGCAGCCGCTGTTACATACCTCGGTCAGGGACTTGAGCGGACTGATTGCCCTGTCGGCCCAAGCGTGGTCGACACAGGCACCGGAACAACGCCCGCAATTTGCCGCCCAACTGCGCCGCGATCACGGCATCGAATTGCTCGCGGCAAGCACACCCTTAGCAAGCGCGCCCGGTTTATTGCCCTACGGCCACGCCCTGGAAGCGGCGCTGCGCGCGCGCTTTGGCCCGGATGCCCATGTACGACTGGAACAGCGCAACGAAGCTACCTATGTCTTGGATGTGCCGGTGCCACAGGGCCGGCTGCATATTTCCTTTCCGCACAGCCGGGTCGGCACCTATCCCTATACCGCCGTCGCACTCAGCTTCGCCCTAAGCGCCGGCCTCGGCCTGGCCGTTGCCATCGCATTGGCGCGACGCTTGACCCGGCCGCTACGCGAACTCAGCGCCGCCGCGCAGCAAGTCGGTGCCGGCCAGCGCCCGCATTTATCCGACACGCACGGCGTGGCCGAGCTGAACGAGTTAGCCCAGTCCTTCAACCGGATGGGCGAAGAAGTGCAATACCTGCTAAACAATCGCAGCACCTTGTTGGCCGGCGTCTCACACGACTTGCGCAGCCCGATTGCGCGCATGCGCATGGCGCTGGAACTGGCGCAACCGCGCTTGGAGCCGCAACAATACGCCGCCATGGAACGCTACCTGGAACAGATGAACCAACTGATCGGAGGCTACCTCGACTTCGTCCAAAGCGGCGTGCACCGCGCACCGCAACGTATCGAACTGGCGCAGTTTTTACAGGACCTGTGCCATGAGGCCAGCGACGACACGCCCGTGCAATTCAGCGGTGCGAACCTGGCCGTGATGGCCGACCCGCTCGCCCTGGAACGCGTCATGGCCAACCTGCTCAACAACGCCCTACGCTACGGTGCAGCGCCGATCACCGTCACACTCACCCAAGAAAATCACAAGGCCAGCATCACCGTCGCCGATCACGGCCCCGGCATCCCCGCCGCGCAACGCGAACGAATCTTCGAACCCTTCACCCGCCTGGAATCCTCGCGCAACAGCAAGACCGGCGGCGCCGGCTTGGGCCTGGCCATCGTGCGCGAAATTTGCCGCGGCAATGGTTGGGAAGTACGCCTGGAAAATCCGGAAAGGGGAACAGCAGTGCGGCTGGTTTTGCCTTGCGTGTAGGCGCGCTGCCCTTGCCCGCTTGCGGGAGCACGGCGTAGGGCGCAATAACCATCGGGCATTGTGCCTGACTTGGGCCACCGAAAAGAAAAAACGTTAGACTACGAAAAATGAAACCTGGCGCAATATTAATTGCGCCCTACGCTCGCTGTTATCGCGATGCCCACGGCGTTCGTCAGTCCAATCGTTGGGCAAGGTATTGGATAAAAAAGCTGCGGACAACGGACACATGCATGCTATAAATTATCTAGCGGAGTAATACTATGAACGACATTCCCGCTTTCCAGCCCCTAACCGGCATCTACGAACCCTCCGGCATCCAGCAACTCCCGGATGGGCGTTTCCTGGTTGTCGAAGATGAAAAGCGGCAGCCGTTCAGCCTGGTCACGATCAGCGCGACGGGCGGCGTGCGCAGCGAGCCGCTGCGTCCGGGGCTGTTCGAGGATGATGCCTTCTGGAAGCTGGACGACCTGGAAGCGATTGCGCAGGACCGCGCGGGATATCTCTATGCCCTGACTTCGCATTCGCGCGACGACGCAGGCGAAGAGAAAAAGTCGCGCGACAAATTGGCGCGCTTTCGCATCGTGAACGATGAGGTCGCTGAACCGCAGATTTTCAAGGGGCTGAAAGCCGCCCTGACCGCTGCGCACCCTGAATTGGCGGCAGCCGCTGCGATACGCGATGTCAAAGACGAAGGCGGCCTGAATATCGAGGCGCTGGAAATCAGCCCGGATCGACAGCAGCTGCTGATCGGTTTTCGCAGCCCCTTGCTCGAGCAGCGCGCCATCATCGCCTGCGATGAAAACCCCGCCGGGATTTTTGCAGCCGACGAGCCGCCGCGCATCGCAGCCGCTTTAATCACGCTAAACCTGGGCGGCCACGGCATCCGCGGCATGAGCTACCTGCCCGCGCTCGACGGCCACTTACTCATCAGCGGCCCCACCGCCCGCGATGACGTTCAATTCCAACTCTGGTTCTGGAGCGGTCGCCCGGAAGACGCGCCACGCCGCGTCAGCGTTCCCGGCCTGGCCGGTTTTGAGCACGCCGAAGGCGTCAGCCCCGCCGTGATCGACGGTCGGCAACGCATCATCATTGTCAGCGACGACGGCAATCGCAAAGAAGGGCTTTACGCGCATTTTCTGCTGCTTGATCCGGAGCAGCTGCGAATGAGTCCGGCTTAAACCCATCCCCACCCTAGCCCTCCCCTTGAAAGGGAGGGAATGTTCTTTGGTTCAATCAGTTCTATCCGGAACTTTCCCGCGCTGCGCATTCAGGATTTCCTGAAACGGGCTCGCCTGCTCGGGCTGGAATTGCAGCGCGACCGAGTTGATGCAATAGCGCAAGCCAGTTGGCTGCGGGCCGTCGGGGAATACATGGCCGAGATGCGCGCCGCATTTGCTGCACAGCACTTCGGTGCGCTGCATGTTGTGGCTTTTATCGGTTTCGGTGGATACGTTTTGCGCCGCGATCGGCGCCGAGAAGCTGGGCCAGCCGCAGCCGGCGTCGAATTTCGAGTCCGAGCCGAACAACGCTTCGCCGCAGCAGACACAGCGATAGCGGCCCTGTTCCTGATGATTCCAATATTGCCCGCTGAAGGGACGCTCGGTGTCTTTCTCGCGGCACACGCGGTACTGCTCGGGCGTGAGTTCGAGCCGCCATTGCTGTTTGCTCTTGCTGATTTTGTCGTGCATGGTTATTCCGGTTTGCGTTCCATGCAACTATGTTAGCAGGCTGCGCCTGCACTCGATAAACTAACGCCATGTTCCAATTTTTCACAGACTGGCGGCGCCGCCGCATCCTGCAGCGCCACGCCTTGGACGACGCGCTGTGGCAAGACGCGATAAGCGAATCGCGCTTATTGCAGGGGTTGACGCCGCAGGAGCTGGAGCGCTTGCGCCAGTGGGTCACGCTGTTCCTGCATGCCAAGCACCTGAGCGCGGCCGGCGGCTTGGTGCTC
>Ga0113563_10001521_pt1 | contig 13266 bp, 15 predicted proteins | sample Mud3Dept3metaG_FD_80117 | JGI IMG/M metagenome (GOLD analysis project Ga0113563, IMG submission 80117) | Freshwater wetland microbial communities from Ohio, USA, analyzing the effect of biotic and abiotic controls - Mud 3 Core 4 Depth 3... | ecosystem: Environmental > Aquatic > Freshwater >...
ACCGTCAGGTACAGATCGGCAATCGGTGGACCATACCGGTTTCTTCCGAGCAAATCGCAGCTGCGCGCACGGGACTCTGGTCGCTGCTGCTTACCCCGACAATACCGGTCCCGCGCGATTGGTTCCCGATTGATCTAACTGGCATCCGTATTCTTTGTCTGGCTAGCGGCGGAGGCCAGCAAGGTCCGATCCTGGCGGCGGCTGGCGCACAAGTAACCGTATTTGATAACTCTCCCGCCCAGCTCGCGCAGGACCAGATTGTCGCCGAGCGAGATGGTCTGGCGATTGAGATGGTTCAGGGCGACATGGCTGATCTGTCAATCTTCCCTGATAACACCTTTGACCTGATCTTCCATCCGGTATCGAATGTCTTTTCCCCCAAGCTACGACCGGTTTGGAACGAATCACATCGTGTTCTGAAACCAGGTGGCATCCTGTTGGCAGGTTTTGTCAATCCAGTGTTGTATATCTTCGATTTCGAGGTGATGGACCACGAAAAGCGACTTGAGGTGCGCTATAAGATCCCCTACTCCGACCTGGAACAGCTACCGGCAGAAACACTGCAGCGATACCTGGCTGAAGGCAGCCCAGTCGAGTTCGGCCATAGTCTGGAGGACCAGATCGGCGGTCAGATACAGGCTGGCTTTGCTATAAATGGATTCTATGAAGATGTCGAACCGGACACCCCGTTGGCCGCTATCATCCCGACCTTTATCGCGACTCGCGCAATCAAATTAGGATAATGTTTTCACCAATTTCTACTTCGTGGAAATTGGTGAAAACATATTAGAGCTTCTATGGAAAAAAAGGCGTTTCAGGACTACTACCCGGACAATATGGCCTACTGTTACGGCTGTGGGCGGATGAACGAATTCGGGCTGCAGATAAAAAGCTATTGGGATGGCGACGAGACAGTGTGCCTTTTTCAACCCCGGCCTTACCACATTGCCATCCCAGGCTTTGTCTACGGCGGGCTGATCGCATCTTTAATCGATTGTCACAGCACCGGCAGCGCCGCAGCGGCAGCCTATCGAGCAACCGGGCGACCCATGGACAGCGAGCCAGCTCTGCGCTTCCTGACCGCCTCGCTGCATGTAGACTATTTGAAACCTACCCCTCTCGGTCTACTGCTCGAGGTGCGCGCTCGGATTAAGGAAGTCAAAGGCCGCAAGGTGGTGATCGAATCCAGCCTGTCTGCCAATGGAGTTATCACCGCTCGTGGCGAAGTAGTTGCAGTGCAGGTGCCTGACGAAATGACGATGGGTTGATCTTTATTGAGAAATTTGAGGCAAATTCACCAAAGGGGATAACGTTTCTGACAACTGGTCTCCATAAGCCACTTTACATACCGGCGCACCTAAAAATTGCATCTGCGCGACAATCTGATCCGGGCTCGAGTATCCACCGAATGTGAGTGTATCCAACACGACCACCACCGGGCGCAAACCGCGCCGGAGCAGCAGATCGGCAATCTGAAATTGTGATTTGTCAGCGCTGGTTGTTATCAGAATCGCTGTGCTGCCGCGGGGTAAATTGCGCGCTTGCGCCTCCACCAAACCTTGCAGTGGTAGGTTTCCTTCTGCGCGCAGCAGTGCCAGTGATTCGAGGATCTTACCTAATTGCCGGCCGCCACGGTCCGCCGGTAGCACTTGCAAGAGTTGTCCAGAAGATACTAATCCAACAGCTCGTCCCTTTTGCAGGTAGTAACGCACCAGGGAGGCAGCGATGCTGACAGAATATTCGATGGTCGCCGGTGGTAGAGCATAACGGCTCTGCTTGCGCCAGAATTCTTGGGGATCATATTCGACCTTCTCATAGGGTTTAGCGTAATGAATGCCCTGGTATGCGTCTACGAATATCCAAACTTCGGCCAATGGATCAAGCTCGAACTCTTTAACGATCAGCCGGTTTCGCCGGGCTGTACTCACCCAGTGGATGCGATTCAGCGGGTCACCTGAGACATAATCACGTACCCCAGATGCGTTGGAAGTAATCTGCGGTGTACGCCGGCGCAATGCCTCGCCACCAGGCAGCATCCCAGGCGGGTTGGGGAAGGTGGAAATATCGAACAACAGTGGGTAGACTAATAAAGTATCTTCATTTTCGAAAACACTCTGGACTGGAAACATACCAAACAAGTCTCCCGAAAGCAGGCGGGTGGGACCAAGCGAAAAAACCCCTCGTTCCTGCAAGCGGGTGCGAGATAGATAAGAACGGCTTTCGTGCCCGCCGATCATCGTCAGAACGTGCGAGCCGCGTTGGCCGGGTAGGGTCGATTCATCCCGCATTTCAATCCATAAGCGCGGCAGCCGGCCGGAATTCCGAATTTCAAAGCGCTCTTCGAAGACGTAACCAACTTGAGAACGCAGCGAGCGAGCCGTCCGGCGAACATGCAGATTCCTTAAAGCAATCCAGGACATCGCCCAGCTTATAATCAATAATAATCCCCAAAGATATGCCAAACGGTAATAGAGCTGGGAACCGGTTATGGCGCCCGCTGCCAGGCTCAATATGAGCAAGAGCCCCACCACGCGAAACGCGAAGGATATACCCGACTTCATGGCTTAAACACCTGTCGCTTTCGGATTATTTTTTTGCGGCGGGCATGCCGTGGGTCGGATCGCCACCCGGTACCGGCAGCGCATGCAGAATGTCATCAATGATTTGAGTTGAACTAAGGTCACGCAGGCGCGCGCCCGGCCCAAGGATTACTCGGTGAGCCAGGGTAGGGATCGCCAGAGCCTTGATATCATCCGGTAGGATATAATCTCGGCCAAGTATGGCTGCCCGCGCTTGCGATGTTCGATAAAGCGCCAGGCTGCCGCGCGGGCTGGCGCCCAGGTAGACTTCGTTATGTTGCCGGGTCTGATGAGTCAGCTCAACAATGTACCGCTTTAACGCCGGAGCAATATAGACACTTTTCACCGCTTCTTGCATTGCCAACAATTCGTCGACTGTAACCACCCGGTCTAAGGTTTCGATAGGATGGCGAAACTGCTGCTGCTCCATAATTTTGATTTCGTCTTCTAACTCTGGATAGCCGAGACGGATGCGCATCAAAAACCGGTCGACTTGCGCTTCTGGCAATGGGAAGGTGCCTTCGTATTCGATCGGGTTTTGGGTAGCTTGGACCATGAACGGACGGGGTAGAGGATGGGTGACCCCGTCTACGGTGACCTGACGTTCCTCCATCGCTTCCAAAAGAGCCGCCTGGGTTTTGGGTGTGGCCCGATTGATTTCGTCTGCAAGTACAATTTGCGCCAGGATCGGACCGGGTCTGAACTCAAATTCGTGGGTAACCTGGTTATATATCGATACGCCGGTAACATCGCTGGGCAACATATCTGGAGTGAATTGGATCCGGCTGAAGGAGATGCCCAATGAACGCGCCAGGCTGCGCGCTAACATCGTTTTACCTACCCCGGGCACATCCTCGATCAGTAAGTGACCCTGGCAGAGCAGGCTGATCACTGCCAGATCAACGGTGGGGCGCTTGCCGACAATCACTTGTTCAATATTAGCGATGAGGCTGTTTGAAAATTCTTGAACAGCTGTCATAATGGATTCTCCATGGAATGGACAAGGTAACGATTATGGTACAACTTCGGTAATAATTTGGTTCGAGCCGAATAACCACGGCCGCCAGTGATCAGTGAACGATTGACGATCTTAATACTATCATAAAAATTCCCTTGCCTAAACTTGCTTAGGCCTCTATAATCAAGCCCATGGCCCAATCCTTCAAACTATACCGCTTACAGCAGCTCGACAGCCATCTGGATCGAACACGAGCGCGCCTGGAAGAGGTGCATCAGGGTCTTAATGATGCACACGAGCTGCACCAGGCCGAGAATCAGTATAAACTGGCTGAGGTCGAGCTGCAAACCATGCGCAAGTCTCTGCAGAAAGCAGAACAAGCCGTCAAAGACCAACGGATCAAAATCGAAATGACCGAAGCCGCATTGTATGGGGGCAAGGTCCGAAACCCAAAAGAGCTTCAAGATTTACAGAATGAATCGGCGGCTTTGAAGCGTTATCTTGTGATTTTGGAAGACCGTCAACTTGAAGCGATGCTAAATGAAGAAGAAACGCAAACCAACTCATTGAAGGTCAAAGCCGCGTTGGAGTTGGCGCAGGCAAAGCAGGCCGCCCGTCAAAAAGAGCTATTCAACGAACAAGACCACCTCCAAAAAGACATCCCGCGCCTGGAAGAAGAGCGCCAGGTAGTGGCGAGCACCATTCCGGCGGACGAAATTGGATTGTACGACGCGTTACGCCGGCAGCGCCGGGGAGTCGCGGTCTCTTTGGTTCAGAATAAGGCATGCAATTCGTGTGGAACAACTCTAAGTGCCAAATTGCTTGATGCTACACTCACCTCCGGCCAGCTCACTCGCTGTGACGGTTGTGGGAGAATTCTTTATATCGGATAATAAATGGTTCCCTGAGATAAAAAAAACACCTATCCAGGTGTTTTTTTTATCTCAGGGTAGTAGCTTAAAACCGGCGCAGGAGGGTTTGTATGAGCTGGTTGATCAGCATCAAACCGAGTATCAGGACTACCGGGCTAAAATCGACCTGACCAGTGCTCGGCAATATACGGCGGATAGGAGCCAGCATTGGTTCTACCAATTTATCCAGGAACCGGCGGACCGGGTGAGCGGGGCTCATAAAATAGGTCAAGACCACATCGATGATGACCGCCAGCATAATAATCCGGATTAACCAATCGATTGAGAACGCCAATAAATTCATGAATAACTCCTTCAGTTCCTTGGTCCCATGATCGCCGTACCGATGCGCACCAAAGTTGCGCCTTCCTGGATAGCTATTTCGAAATCACCGCTCATGCCCATAGACAGCTCACTCCAATTCACCTGGGGCAGGCGTTCGCCTAAATATTTTTGCAGCTCACGCAGGCATTGAAAATACGGCCGGGCGCGCTGCGGATCGTCAAAGACAGGCGGCATAGTCATTAAGCCTCGCACCTGAAGGTTGGGCAGTTCGACAACCTGGGCTAATTCGGTGGCAAGACCAGGCCAATTGTTTCTGTCCCAGGCTGCAAATCCAAATTTGCTCGTTTCACCACTCACATTACATTCTAGCAGAACCGGCAGGCGACGGCCAGCTTGTGCTGCAAACCGGTCCAACCGGATCGCCAATCGTAGGCTGTCCAACGCGTCGCATCCACTAAAGTTCTCAACAATTTCACGCGCTTTGCGGCTCTGCACGTGCCCGATCATGCGCCATTCGATCTCGTTACCAGCTAACGCCTGGATTTTCGGGAGCGCTTCCTCCACATAATTCTCACCCAGGCAGCATGCACCGGCGGCAACTACATGCTCGACCGCTTGAAGCGGTTGGCCTTTGGTTACCACTACCAGGCGAACACAATCCGGGTCCCGGTCTGCCCGCCGCGCGGCCGTGACAATCCGTTCACGGATCTCCTTATAATTGCGTTCTATATTGGTCATCCAACACTCAAACTAACGCGAACATCACGCCGAATCTCCCGGTTTGGCCGTGCTCACCGCGATGTGAATACCAATCTTCAAGGTGGCAGGCTGTACAAATCCCGGCGACTTCCACCTGGAGTACCCCGGCATGTTCCAATACGAGGCGGTTCGCATTCCATAAGTCGAATTTTACCGCAGGCTTACTGCCATCGGAGGACTCAATAACGATGGGTGCCTCCTGCCCAAAAGCTTGCTGAATCTGAGTAGCTACCTCAGAACCCACTTCATAATGGTGTGGACCGATTGAAGGACCGATCGCAGCCAGGATATCTGCCGGGTCCGAGTGGAAGGCGGTTTGCATGACTTCCACCGCCTGCGCCGCAATATGGTTTATAGTTCCCTTCCAACCTGCATGCACCAGACCGGCGACTTTCCGGCGTGGATCATAGAGCAGCACCGGCACACAATCGGCGAAACGCATGAAGAGCGTCACCCCCGGTTGAGCGGTCAGGATGGCGTCGGCCTTCAAATGCTGTTGCGCCAGAGGACGCGGCCGATCGGTTATCACCACCTCGGAGCTGTGCACCTGCCAGACGTCGTAAATACTGTCCAGGCTTAACGCCAGCCCCTTAACCGCTCGCAAGCGGTTCTCGCTGACATGGATCGGATCATCACCAACGGTCCCGCCCAGGTTTAAGGATTCCCAGGGCGTCGAACTTACCCCACCTCGGCGCGTAAAAACAGCGTGGGCAATCGGCAAGCCCGCAAAGATTTCAAACTGGTAGTAACGAATGGCACCATTGTGTTGAAACGGCATGATCGATTAATCCGCCGGTTCAGTTTCAACAGCTGCTACCGGGGTGGCCAGTGTTTTCTGGCGCTTGGCTTCCATCATTTCTTGTGTATCCCGCATCGATTGCTCAATGACCGGATAGCCAAACCAGGCAGTGGTAAAGCCGAATAAGAAACCGGTGAACACTCTTAAAAATGGCGAGCTCTCCCGATAAGGAATGAAATTGAACGGCGGCTGGCTGAACAATTGGCTGAAACCATCCAGGCCGATCGGGACTAAGCCGATCAACAACCAGAGATACCATGGCAAAGCCGGTATCCGCCGGCCGGTCAAAGCATACAGCAAACCAAACAGCAGGATTGCTCCATAGATAGCTATGTCGCGCTCGCATATAGCTACTTTATAACCGATCGCCGGGTTACCGGTGAAAATACGCGCCGCAATGATATCACTTGCACTATTGCCCTCATCAATACCGGTTGCCTGCTGAAAAGTGAGTAGCCCAACCACACCGGCTGCGGAGCGTGGATAAACAGGCTGCTCGCCGAACAAGAAAAAAGACCGGTAGGATAATTGGTGACAGGTGGCGCCATAGATGCGATAAATCACTGCAGCAGGAGCCTGATAACCGGCCTTCAAGAGGATTGGTGCCACGAATGGCAGTGCAACGAACAGGGCGACAATAAAATTGAGCACCGCTAGATAGTGTCTGCTAAACCAGTAAGTAAAGCTGTCAGACCGCGTCCAGCGATCGCCGGTGTTGATCTGTTTGGGTGTGGCTGTTGAAGCAACCCTGTTATTAATCGGTTGGCCTATAACGTCCGTCGCTGGATCATCTCTCGGTCGGTCCTGCGCGGAGGCCATCGCCAGCGCTTTGCGCAGCTCAGCCTGTGTGATCGGCGCTTTCATAATTAGCGATCCTATTTCGATCACCGGGATTTGCTCGCCATATTGGCGCTGTAATATCGGACTGCTATCGATATCGATCACCACCAACAAGTGGGGATATTCAGGCTGTAACGCTTCCAGATCGGCCTGCACCTGGTGGCACAAATGGCAGTCCTCCCGGCTGTAAAGGGTCACCCGCATCATTTTGCCACTCCCAGGTCTTTAAGATAGCCGACCAGCATCTCCCGGCTCAACTCGCCAACATGCTGGTAACGGATCACGCCTTGCGGATCGATCATCACCGTAGTCGGGAAACCGCGCACACGATAATTTTGAGTCACCTTAGCCCCTGGGTCGAGCAGAATCGTCATCTTTACTCCAAGCTTATCGATGAAGGATTGAATTACTCCGGATGATTCATCATCATTGATCGCCAAAACGACCAATTGTTCAGGATAGCGGTCCTGGGCAGCTTGTAATAAGGGCATTTCTATCTGGCATGGACCACACCATGTCGCCCAGAAATTGAGCAGGACAGTCTTACCTTTCAGACCGGATAATGTAACCGGCGCACCTCCCAAGGTTTGCAGATGGAAATCGAGCGCCGGCGCATTCACGGTTGGCGCAACCGGGGAAAGTTGATGGACAAAAAACCGGTTTAGCAGTGTTCGTCCCTGGCCAAAGGTGAAAAATAAAACCAATCCGGCGCCGAGTCCGATTAAAATACCTGCTGCGACTAACAGCAGGTTATTCGTTTTTTTAGAGGCCGCCGGCGTCGTTCTCATAAGTGTAATTTGATTGTATAACCTACTGTTGGGTTTTACAATCAATCATCAGGAACTGCTCGAAGTCGGCTCTCCATGATCGACTTGCGGTTTGAGCATAATTGCCATAGGCAGCGCCAGCGGGAATAGCCCGGTGCCGAACAACCACCATTCGAAAAAGCTGCGCCCTTTGCGTTGGGCGATGAAAGCAGGGATAAGGCCAAGCAACGCCAAAGTTACGACTATCATCAGGATTGTCCGTCCCAATACAAGTTCATCATAAGCGCCAAAGAAAGAGCCAAACTGCGCCAGTGTTTCAAAACGGCCCATGAATAGCAGCACACCGACAGCGATCAGGACGACGCCCATTGCTTTTTCCACGTAGAACATAGCCTTGCTATACCGCCGCAGCAAGGTGGTGACCATGCTAATTTCGATAGCAGCGACAAGGAATGGAATCGCCAGGCCGGCTGAGTATGAAACCAGTAACATCAGGCCCTGCGTGATAGAGCCTCCGTTCAATGAAAGGGTTAGGATAGCGCCCAAGATTGGCCCGACACACGGCGACCAGCCGGCCGAGAAGAACACTCCCATCAGGTAAGATGCAAAAAAACCGCGCCGACGGTCTGGCAATGTCTGCGGTCTCAAGTCGTATTCCAGGAAGGGGATTCGAATGATACCGGTCATATGTAAACCGAAGATTACGACGACGATCCCACCGATCTTTTCCAGCCAATCGCGCCCATTGTAGAGCAAACCGCCCAGCGCCGATGCTGCCACGCCTAAGGTGATGAACACTGTGCTAAAGCCCAGCACAAAGAACAACCCATGCACGACAGTCATGATTCGGTTATCTCGGCTAGAGCCTCCCATTGCCACCGAGCGCCCGCCCAAATAGCCGACATACGCCGGTACCAATGAAAAGACGCATGGCGAAAGAAAAGAAGCTAATCCGGCCAGGAATGCCAGCCCTAATCCGATTTCACCAAGTACCATGTTTAACTAACCTTCCACGACTTCAACCTTCGTGCTACCATTACCTGAAATTGTAACATCACCGGCAGCATAGGGGACAGGTGGGTTTGTCCAGCGAAAAACCCATTTGGCGTCCTTCGGCTGGGCATTGACGCAGCCATGCGACTTCGGAACGCCATAGCTGTTGTGCCAGAAGGTCGAATGGATTGCCACGCCATTCGATGAAAAAAGGGTCGTCCAGCCAATACCACTCAGATCATAACCGCCGCCGCTTGACCCACCGGTCATATGTACCGAGATCAGCTTGCGCCAGATGCTGTGCGCGCCCAGCGGGGTTGCCCAATCCTGGGATGGGTTGCCGTCCTTGTCCCATTTGCCTCCGGTCGACACCCGGCAGAAATAAACCTCCCGGTCATCTTCGAAACAGGACAGGCTTTGATCGAGCAGGTTCACCTGGATGCGTTTGTTTGCCGCCTCCGGGTAAAGCGGGCTGATTTCTTCGGAAGTAATCGGGCGGAAAGCCAGTGCAGCCGCCCAGAAGATATCGCCGAAGGTACCGTATTTCTCTTTTACCCGGTAACAGACCTGGCCTTGATCGACCTTTTTAATTTGATCGACAAACATGATCTGGCTGTAATACAGGCGCGGTTTGGCACCATTCTTCAGCCAAGGCGAACGCGCAGGCGGGTTGGCTAACACCAGATCGACATACGGTACGGTGACCTCTGCCCAAAAGCCCTCCTCGGCCCGCAGGCTCTGCATCGGGATGTTGGGCTCGTTGCGGACTGGCTGCAGATTCGGGGCATAGATATAACCCTGCGGCGTCTCGACAAAACGCTGGCTATACCACAAAGGGCGCTTGCCGACCACCTCGCTCAACCATGGCAGCACATCATCATCATTAACGAAGTCCACGTCCGTACTATCAATGTCCGGATGAAGCTTGATGGGAACTTTGCCGCCGCCGATCACCCTACCCAGGCTCCTAGACTGGGGAAACTCGGGCAGGGGCGGCACAATAGCATCTGCGGCAAACGCCCATTCGACTGGCCAGGATACCCCTCCGATACTGCCCAGCCCCAGTCCACCTAAGCCCATACCAGCCATTTTTAGAAAATCACGCCGTGAGATCGGTACTCTGGTCACGGCTATCCCTCGATCACTTCGACTTTTGTACTCGCCTGACCGGTTAATGTGGCGTCGACCATCCCGGGGTCGTAAGGCACGTTTGGCAGCGACCAACGGAAGACCCATTTGGCATCCTCTGGCAGCATGTTAACGCAGCCATGTGACATCGCATCACCAAAATTATTATGCCAAACTGTAGAATGCAATGCTACGCCACCATTTGCAAAAATTGTCACCCAGCCAATACCTGGCAGGTCGTAACCCGCGCCGGTCGTACCGCCGCTCATCTGCAAGGAAATGAATTTACGTGAGATCGTATGCTCGCCAATCGGCGTGGACCAGTTATCAACCACCTCGCCGGAAGCGTTGTATTTTGCGCCGGTGGAAACACGGCAAAAGTAAACTTCCTGGTCGCCCTCCAGACAGACCAGCGTCTGGTAGGTTACGTCGACCACCACACGCTTATCCAGTACCTCGGGGTGGATGGGAATCAGGTCATCTTCGTGGATCGGGCGGAATGCTTCAGCCGCCGCCCACATCATGTCCACACCGCCATAAAAATTCGGGTTTACCCGGTAAATGACCTGTCCATCTTTATTCTTTTTAATAGTATCGACCCAGAAGACCTGCCCGTAATACAGGCGGATCGGTCGCCCCTCTTCAGTTCGCGCCTCCACCCAAGAGTGCGAAGAAGGATCATTTTGCAGAGCTACATCCACGTAGGGAACCGTCACTTCGACCCACATCCCCGGGCCAAGGCTGGTCTTTTGTAGGCTGGACACTGGCTGATTGGGTCGGTTGTGCACCGGCTGGATCAATGGGCCATAAATGTAGCCATCGGGCATCTTAACCCATTTCTGGTTGTTGAACACATAAGCCGGTTTTTCGCCAGGGACTTCGCTCAGCCAGGGGAAGACTGTGTCCTCGTAAAGCGTGGCAACGGTTTGCGAATCAAGATCCGGTCGGCTCTTGACTTCAGCCATACCCTGGGCCACTCTCCCGAGTAGATCAGCTTTGGGGAATTCAGGGATGTCCAGCGCGGCCCGTGCCGGCGAGGCGTGTAGATATGGACTCAAAGACAGCCCACCCAGCCCGAGAGCGGTAAGCTTGAGAAAATCGCGGCGTGAGAACTGCGAACCGCTCTGTGCGGACCGCGAATTGCGAACTGCTAATTGGAAATTACCTTTATCCATGCGAACGTTAAGGATAATAGATAACGGGAGGTGGGTCAATAGAAGATGGATATCCCGGCGATTAAGGTTTGGTGAGAAGCGCATGGGAAACATGCCAGGCCAGGCCGATCTCACCTAATTTTGAGCGCAACAGCGCGCAAGCCAAGGACTTGCACGAATGTAGCCAAAACCCCAAGTACCGCCTCAGTCCATGGCACGATCCGACAGCCGAGGGAACGGAAGACCCAGTGTGCTTTGCGCCTGGCATCGCCAAAAAGTTTCAAATCCTCTTTCGATCGCGCCAGAGCCGTCGCGTTACTACCATGCTTGAGGGTCAGCCGAAATATTAATTGAAGCAGGCAGCCACGCAGATCGAACAGTTCACGCCAGCTCCAATGATAAGGAGGCGTGAGTTATCCATAATGAAGATTTCCTGCATCATTCAGCTAAGTAGATAGACAATTCGACAATACAATTCCGAGATCAAGATTCGCCTTCAAGATAATAGCGCATGATTGGTCTTCGATCCGAACGGCGAGCGACCACCTGGAATCCAGCCTGTTCGAAGGTAGACTCGCTGCCCATAAACCTTTCATACGGTAAATACTTGACGATTTCAGTTCTGAGCGGGTACGCTTCGACGATCTTTGCGCCCTGTTCGCGGGCATATTCAATAGCAGCCAGGATCAGAATGCCCGTCAATCCCCTGCGCCGGTAGGCTTTGGCGATGAAGAAGCACACAACCGACCAAACTGCCTGGTAATCGACGCGTTTCAATGTGGGCGAACGATCCAAAACTGTAAAATCCTCACGCGGCGCGATTGAGCACCAACCGACCGGCTGACCATCAATATAGGCCAGGATGCCAGGTACTTTCCCAGACTCAACGATTTTTTTGAAAGCCAGTTTATTGTCTTCGCCAAACTGCCGCTGGCATTCGGCGCGTCTGATACGCCAATACATACACCAGCATCCTTGCTGCGGACCGTGTTCCTCAAAGAGCAACACAAAATCCGGCCATGTTTGGGCTGTCAAAGGCTTGAAGGTTAGCTGGCTATTTAAGAATGTTACCTCAGCAGAATGATTATCCATCATAAGCTCTCCAGGATCATTTATCCATATCAGTCTGGTCCGTACAGGTTTCTCCGCCAGCCAGTTACCCCACGAACATAATTTTCGTGACACGATGCTTCAACCGAGGAATAAACGCCGGTACACGATTACGATATGCCTGCCACAGGTCGCCGAACTCTTCTGCCATGGCAGCTTCCTCCCGGCGTGCCCGAACTGTGAAAAAAGGTGCTATACATGCAAAGCATAACGTAGTCCAGGTAAAGTAAATCAGCATGCTCCCGAACGCGCCGAGAATCAATCCAACATACATCGGATGGCGCACGATAGCATATGGCCCGCTCGTGATCAACTGGTGATTTGCAAACAACTGCACACCAAATCCAGTGGAAGGGAAATAGTTGCTGCCCAGCGCATACCTGCTCCAAAGCACGAATAACAGGCCGGGAAAATACAAAAACGAGCCAAGCACCAGCATCCAGGCGCGTATTTGTGTCGAAACCATCTTCGGCAAAGGAACCCATCCAAAGTAGCAGGCGCCAAAAAACAGCGCTGCGGTGATTAGATAAAACCAGGGAGAATGCAACCAGGCACCGGTTAGTCCGGTAGTGCGTCCCGCCTGCCGACGTATGCCGAGCCAGATGCCATAAAGCAATACTCCGAGCACGGAAAAGGCAAGTAATCCTCCGCACCAATGGATAAGTGTGTCGATCTTCATCGCCTTCTCACTGTAAACAAGACCACACCACCCCTGGCCTCGGCTATAAATTGTTCAAATCCTGTCTTATCCAATAATTCAGGCAGCGCAGCCAGCTCGAAGACATTCAACCGTCTGCGGTCACGCACCCGACGGCGCGCCCACTCGTATTTCAAGGCCCCTCGGTCGCTCCAGATGAAGGTCAAGGTTACCAGCGGCGCGCCTTGCTGGAGAGTCCGGTTGATTTCTAACAGAGCTTTGTGAGGGTCGGGGAAGAGATGCAAACATCCGCTGGCGATTCCGCCTGAAAACATCTGATCTCCGA
>Ga0113563_10001523_pt1 | contig 13263 bp, 9 predicted proteins | sample Mud3Dept3metaG_FD_80117 | JGI IMG/M metagenome (GOLD analysis project Ga0113563, IMG submission 80117) | Freshwater wetland microbial communities from Ohio, USA, analyzing the effect of biotic and abiotic controls - Mud 3 Core 4 Depth 3... | ecosystem: Environmental > Aquatic > Freshwater >...
CAATGCGTGGGAGACGCTGACCTTCAACTTCGCCAACCCGGTCTCCGGCACGGCCGCGCTGAACCTCGCTTACACATACAACAAGGTGTCGATCTTCTTCGACTTCGGCAAGACCGGAGCCGCCGGTGGCGGCGGCACGTTCTACTTCGACGACGTCGCGTTCAACTGAGTCGCACGTCGTCCCGTCCGTTCGACGCAGGCCCGCGGGTCGTCGCTGCCAATCCCACCCTGATGTGACGGCATCAGGGTGGGAATCCCGTGGCGTATGTCGCCTCAGGCCACGTAGGTTGCAATGGATCTCGGCGGCAGTTCCGTCTCGCTCACGGCGTCGTCGACACGAAGCGCGAGACGCCGTGATTCCCCGGTGCGGTTCAGCAGCACGACTGCCGAGGAACCGTCCACATTGCGGAACGCGGTCGCCTCGATGTCCTGGCGGGATGCGGCGCAGAGCACGCGGCGCGCACCAGGCCGCACGAAACGCGCGAAGTGCCCGAGGTAGTAGTACGAGCTCTGCAGCGAGAATCCGTCGGACGCCGCGTTCGTGTGGATCGGTGCGCTGCAGAAATTGCCGACGTGGTTGGGGCCGCCCCGGTGATCGAGCAGCAGGTTCCAGTCGATCCAGCCGACCGTCCAGCGGTTCAGGTCGTTGATCATCGAGCGCGCGTAGCGCTCGCCCAGTTCCCATGAACCGTGATGCGGACCGCCTTCCTGGCAGCCCTCCGTAAAGAGCAGTTGCTTGTCGGGCCAGGCATCGTGGACCTGCTGCACGTGATCGAAGTGATCCTCACCGTACCAGTGGAACCCGGTGCCCCAGACGTAGCGCGAGGCCGCCGGGTCCGAGTAGATCGCGTTTGCCCGTTCGACCATCAGGTCGCGGTTGTGATCCCAGATCACGATCCGCACGCGCCCGAGCCCGGCAGCCTCGAGTTCCGGGCCGAGGAAGTCGCGCACGAAATCGCGCTCCTCCTCGGCCGTGTAAAGGCACGAGTCCCAGCGTTGCGTGGCCATGGGTTCGTTCTGTACCGATACGCCCCAGATCGGCACGCCTTCGGCCTCGTACGACTCGACGAAGCGAACGTAGCAGCGGGCCCACGCTCTGCGGCACTCGGGACGCAACCTGCCTCCGTCGTTCATCCGGCCGGTGGTCTTCATCCATGCAGGCGGGCTCCACGGCGAGGCGAGCAACTTGATCGGCTGACCGGCGACGCGCTGCGCTGCGCGAATGAAGGGCAGCAGCGCCCGTCGGTCGCGATCAATGCTGAAACTGACGAGCGCCATGTCGTCGGGGGCTTCGACATGGGCGTAGTTGCCGAGCGCGAAATCGCAACTGCCCATGTGCACGCGGCACAGCGAGTACCCGTGTCCACTGGCGCGATCGAAACAAGCCTCGAGCACCTGCTGCCGTTGCGCGGTGCCGAGCGCAAGCCAGGCGACCGCCGCCGACTCGGTGAACGCGCCGCCGAATCCCTCGATCGACTGGAATGCGCATCCGGTGTTCACGATCACCGTCGGCAACCCGGATTCGCCGGCCTGCGGCGTAAGTGCCGGCTGCTCCGTCAATCGCGCTCCCGTATCGCGCGCGGTGAGAAAGCAACGGATGCGGGGTGTCGCGGTCATGATCCGACGCTGCTGCCGGTCGATGCAACGGACACTGTCATCGAAACGCTATTCGAAGCGTGAGGCCGCTCGCCTTGAGCAGCCTCTGCTCCGACGCGAGGTCCGCCTCGGTCAGCGGGTGCCGCCGCAGGGAGCGCAGCCGGAACCTGGCCGTCACGACGCGGCCACGGGCGGAAAGGGAAATCCGCGGCGGTCGCTCGGCACCCCGGTTCCTGTGCAGCAGGACCGCCAGCCGCAACACGAGAATCAGCCGTTCGGCGAGCCGGTCCCACGGTGGCGCCAGGTCGGCCAGGCCTTCGAGTTCGAGCTTGCGGCGGTGACAGCGCACGAGCCGGGCGAGAATCTTCTGCTCGTCGCGGGCGAACCCCGGCATGTCGGCGTTTTCCAGCAGGTAGGCGCCGTGCCGATGATATCCGCTGTGGGCGACATCCAGCCCGATTTCGTGCAGCCGGGCGGCCCAGCGAAGGCACAAGTCGGCGGGCGGATTGTCATTGCGCTTCGCAGGAGCCAGCTGCCGCCAGAGCGCCACGGCCGTCGCTTCGACGCGCGACGCGTGCTCGGCGTCGACGTGATACCGGGATTGCATGGACCGCACGGTCGTGTCGCGTGCATCCCCGGTGGTCAGCCGGCCGAACAGGTCGTACAGGACGCCTTCGCGCATCGCGCCGTCGGCGACCTGCATCCGACGGATGCCAAGCTGGGCGACGATCTCGGCGAGGATTGCCAGTCCGCCCGCAATCACCGGCCGTCGATCGACTCCAATGGATGCAAAGGGAAGCCTGGAGACGTGCCCGGCCGCCACGAATCGTTCGATGAGAGTCTCGAGACCTTCGCGAGTGATCGAAGTGCAACGCGGGTCGATCTCTGCCAGGGCTTCATACATGGCCCGAATCGTGCCCGAACTGCCCGCGACAGTGGTCCATCCTCGCTTGCGATACGCAATGCGGATCGGCTCGATTTCCTGTGCTGCCGCCAGCCGCGCCCGCTCGAAACGTCCCATCGAGATCTTGCCGTCGTCGAAATGCTCGTTGCTCATCGTGACGCAGCCCATCTTCAGGCTTTCCATCTCGATCGGTTCGAGCCCGCGACCAATGATCGCCTCTGTGCTGCCGCCGCCAATGTCGATGACAAGTCGCCGCTCGGTGCTGCGCGGCAGGGTCTGCGCGACGCCCGCGTAGATCAGCCGTGCTTCCTCGCGTCCGGAGATCACGTCGATGGGGTGGCCGATGGCAATGCGGGCCTTCTCCAGGAAGGCCCTTCGGTTCCTGATACGGCGGAGCGCACTGGTGCCTACGACTCGCACGCTCCTGGCGCGCATGTGGGCCAGCCGGTGCCCGAATCGCTCGAGAGAGGCCAGCGCGCGAGCCGCGACCTTCGGATCCAGCTGGCCATTGGCGTCGACGCCCTCGCCGAGGCGCACCATTTCGCGGAGTCGGTCAATGATGACCAGTTGTCCCCCGGTCTGCCTGGCGACGACCATGTGGAAACTGTTCGATCCAAGATCGACAGCAGCGAGCACGTTAGCGGAGCGGGTCAACCGAGTGTTCATCTGCGACCGAGGTGCGGCTCCGTGGCGATAGCGGCTTCTACGAATGATCCGACTCCAGCCTGAAAAAGAGCGGTAGCGTACGGGTCGATCGTGAACACGCAATGACAGCAACGGGTTCGATGATAGGCGGTTCCGCGGGTCTTTTGTAACAGGGGGAAGGACCTATCCTTCGGCTTCTTCACGGACGGTGCGCGCATCTTTGTGTGGCGTGCGTCATCAACCGGTCTTCGCCGCCGACTACCGCGTCAGTCCATCCGGCAACGACTCTGCAACGGGTAAGCTGGCACAACCGTGGAAGACCGTTGATCGCGCGCCGGGCGGCTTCGCGTGCGGTCTCGCCGCCATCCCGGCCTCAGGTGAACGCGGGAGTGTGCAGCGCCGCGGCGTATTCCGCCACGCCTTGAGCTGACCCTGGGAGTCGCGCCAGTCCACCTTCGATTTGCCGGTGAGGGAGTCGGGGTCGAGCCCGGCGGCGACGATGCTCTCGCGCAGGTACCAGGCATCCGCGCCCGTGAGCGCGCGCGACAGCACGAGGTCCTCGACCGAGGCGCGTAACACCATGTCGCGATAGCCGTCGCTGGCGAGGCTCTCGCGCGCCACGATGAACGGCGTGCCGGCATAGACGAGGTCGGCGCCGAGCAGTTCGACCGCGCGGATCGCACCACCGGTGCCGACGACGATCAGGCCGTCGAAGAAGCTGCGAACCGCAGGCACGAAGGCGAATGCGGAGATTCCCCCGGTGTGCCCGCCGGCGCCCGCGCACACCAGCGCTAGCCCGTCCACGCCCGCGGGCGCTGCGGTCACTTGCATAACGATACTAGACTGGTTGCGCGCTCGCCACGCTGCCGCGGCCGCACGAAAGAGGACGTATGCAGACTATGCCCGAGCACCCGCGACGGGAATTCCGCGAGCGCGGCCAGTGGTCGGAAGCGCGCCGCTTCGACCTGTTCGCGGAAGTCGGTCCCGGTGATTCCCAGGTTGCCCCAGGCGCCGCACTGATCGATCTGCAGCCCGATCTGGTCGTAGTAGTCGGCGACCCGCCATTCGCGGCGTCGGAGCGTCATCGTTCGGCATGCAGATCTCCGTCTCGAGGCCCGCGCACGTCGCGGAACACGACGCCGTCCTTCATCACGAACGACACGCGCTTCAGCACCGTCACGTCGCGCAGCGGGTCACCCGTCACCGCGATCAGGTCGGCGCGCTTGCCGGGCTCGAGCGTGCCCGCCTCGGCCGAGAGCCCGAGCAGCTCGGCGGCGCTCACCGTCGCCGCCACCAGCGCCTGCGACGGCGTCATCCCGTACTTCACCATCAGCTCGAACTCGTCGGCGTTGCGGCCGTGCTTGCTTACCCCCGCATCCGTGCCGAAGGCGACCTTGACGCCGCGCGGCACGACCTTCGCGAGCGACTCGCCGGTGACCTTGATGCGCCAGTCCACCTTGGCGCGCACGGCGGGGGAGTAGGCGTTCGGGTCGGCCGCGATGCGCTCGAGGTAGCCGTTCACGGTGGAGAGCGTCGGTACGTACCAGGCGCCGGTCTTCACGAACAACGCGATGCACTCCTCGTCGAGCACCGTGCCGTGCTCGATGGAGTCCACGCCCGCGCGCAGCGCGAGCTTCACCCCATCGGCGCCATGGGCGTGCACAGCGACCTTCTTCCCGTAGAGCCGTGCCGTCTCGACGATCGCGCGCGCCTCGTCCTCGAACATCTGCTGGCCGAGTCCGGCGCCGATGCGGCTGTTGACGCCACCGGTCGTGGCGATCTTGATCAGGTCCACGCCGCGCGCGACCTGCAGGCGCACCGCGCGCCGACAGGCGTCGGGTCCGTCGCAGAGGTTGTCGTGGCGGTCGAGCGCGTCGCGAAGGTCGTCGCGGAAGCCGAGCGCCTGATCCATGTGCCCGGCGGTCGTGGAGATCGAGGTGCCGGCATCCACGATGTTGGGTCCGACGACCTTTCCGGCTCGAACCGCGTCGCGCAGCGCGAGCGTGACGCCGTCGCGGTTGCCGAGGTTGCGCACAGACGTGAAGCCCGCTGCGAGCGTCTTGTGCGCGTTGACGAGCGCATTGTAGGCCATGGCCGGCGGCTCGAGCTGCACAGTCTCGAGCTGCGATGCAACGCCGCCAGTGTCGGAGTCGAGGTGCACATGGCTGTCGATCAGGCCCGGCAGCACGTAGCGGTCGCGCAGGTCAACGATTTCGGCCTCCGGGAATCCCGCAGTCGCAGCCGCGACGTGGCCGTCGCGCACCTCCAGCACCCTGCCGTCGCGAATCACGATGGTGCTCGCACCGCGCGCAGGATGGCCGGGCCGGTCGAGCAGCTGGCCCGCCTGTATCACCACGATGCGGGGCCCGGGTGACTGCGCGATTACGCCCGCCGGGGCGCAGAGCGTGGCGAGCAGGACGAGCAGGGCGTTACGGTGCATGCGGGGGTTCTCCAGCTCTGGTTGATCGCAAGAGCCTACTCGATCTCCTGGCGGAGCGGATCAATCGGAGCGACCGGCCCGGAACGCGGGCCGCCGGAAGTGACCCTCGCTGCGTGCGTCGGTGTTGGCCGAGATCAGCGGTACGAAGAGGGCGCACTCGCGGATCTGCCTGCGGATCGACGCGTCCCACGCACATGGATCGAAGGACAGGTGGATCGATGCGAGAGTACCTACGACTTGATGTCCCCCACAGGCCGGGCACGCGACTCTGGCACCACCGGCTCGGCCTGAGCGATACTGATACGAAACGCATAAGCGAGACGGTCGGGGAGAGTCACGATGTCGATCGTCGGCAGGCTGCGACAATACGTCGCACGTGTAGGCGATGCGCTCAGGCCGTCCGATCCAGCCTGGCGCGGCGCGGCTGTCGCCGTGCAACTCGTGGCGGCGCTGGTCCTGGCCGGCTTCGTCGCCGCTGAGGTGGTGCCGCACTTCAGCGTGCAGAAGCTGGGCGCTTCGGCCGTGATGGTCGGGGCGCTGCTGGCTGTCGGCGCGCTTGGCCTGCTGGCCTTTGCACTGCTGCAGCGCCTGCCGCAAGTGTACCGGGCCGTGCTTTTCGTGCTCGCTCCCTTGATCGTCCTGTTCGTGGCCCCCGCGGAAGATTGGCGAGGCTTCGCACTGCCGATCGTCCTGTTGCTGCTCGCATCGTTGATCGGCGGAAGTCTTCTCGTGCTGCGACGATCCGGGTGGCGGCTGCAACGGCAAAAGATGGCCGCGCTGGGCCTGCTGCTCGGCGTAGCGGGCCTCGCGGCCGGCCTGTTCGCGATCTTCAGCGACAAGGAGCCTGCAAATCCGTTGCTGACGGACTACCGGCTCGAGGACCGCACGCTTGCCTTCGAAAACCCGGGGCTGCACGGCAAGCACGAGGTGCTGACGTGGACCTACGGCAGCGCAAAGGACCGGCATCGGCAGGAGTACGCGGCTCCGGCAACACTGGTGGCGCGTTCAGTCGATGGTTCCAGGTTGATCGACAACTGGGAGGGCCTCACGGGCTGGTTGCGAACCAGTTACTGGGGCTTCGATGCCCGAGCGCTGCCCTTGCAGGCACGAGTCTGGTTTCCGGCCGGCGAGGGTCCGTTTCCGCTCGTGCTGATCGTGCATGGCAACCACGAGATGGAGGACTCTTCGGACCCCGGCTATGGCTACCTCGGCGAGCACCTGGCCAGTCGCGGAATCATCCTGGCGTCGGTGGACGCCAACTTCCTGAATGGCTCGCTGATTGACCAGGTGGAGTTCTACAAGGATCGTCCGGGTCTCGAGGAGGAGAACGATGCGCGTGGCTGGCTGTTGCTCGAACACCTTGCGCAATGGCGGGACTGGAGCCGCGACCCCGGTCACCGGCTCTTCGGCAAGGTCGACATGGACCGCGTCGCGCTGATCGGCCATTCAAGAGGAGGCGAGGCGGTCGCCATCGCGGCCGCGTTCAACCGGCTATCGCACTATCCCGGCGACGCCAGCCTCGAATTCGACTATGGCTTCAACCTCCGGGGCGTGATCGCCATCGCGCCGGTGGACGGGCAATACAAGCCCCGCAAGACCGGTACGCCGATCGACGACGTCAACTATTTCACCATCCACGGCAGCATGGACGGTGACGTTCAGTCATTCGAAGGTGCGGCCCAGTATGCGCGGGTCGCGTTCCGTGATTCGGTGCAGCCTCACTTCAAGTCGAGCCTCTATGTCGTCGGCGCCAATCACGGGCAGTTCAACACCACCTGGGAAAACCTGGACACGGGTCGACTCAGGGCGTGGACCCTTGATCTCGACGGCATCATGCCGGCCGAACGGCAGCGGGACATTGCACGCGTCTATTTCAGCGCGTTCCTGGAGATCGTGCTGCGCGACCGGATGGAATACCTGCCGATCTTCGCCGATTCGAGGCGTGCCGCGGCGTGGCTGCCCAACACGTTCTACATCAACCAGTTCGCGGATTCGTCGCAGCAGGCGATCGCCGACTTCGAGGAGGACATCGACCTCGGCACGACGTCGCTCGAAGGCGGCTCGATCACCGGAGCCAACCTGACGAAGTGGTACGAGACGAGAATCAAGTTGAAGTGGGACACACTCGATACGCACGCCGCGGTGCTTGCATGGGATTCGCGTGCGCAAAAGCAGACCGCGCGCGTCGATTTCAACCTGCCCCCCGGATTCCGGGTCCCGGGCGGCGCAAGGATGCTGGTGGTCTCGTTGTCGCAGGCGGGAGTCGGGACGCTGCCTGACGACTGGGAGGGCGAGGGAGACGACGATCGCGAGGATGCCGTGCTGGACTGGTCGATCGTGCTGAGGGACAGTCATGGAGCGGAGGCCGAGCTGCGGCTGAGCCACGACCATGCGCTTTACCCGCTGGTGCATGCCGTGCCGCGACGCGCGTCGTTCCTGGACGACAACGATCCAACGGAGGTCCTGTTCAGCAGCTATGCGTTTCCGCTGGACGCGTTCCTGGCGGCGAATCCGTCGTTTGATCCCACTCGCATCGCGACGATCAGCTTTGTTTTTGACGGATCCGACGAGGGCGCGATCATCATGGACGAACTCGCGATCCGCGCCGTGGGGCCGTAACGCGACCGCTCGTGCCCCACCCGCCGGTGGCCGGAAGAGCGCAGTTCTCGGGCCGCAGTCGTGCCAGCGTTTTCGAGTCAGCGCGCGGCTCGATGCGCGACCTGGACACCAGCATGACCGACAGACCCGTGAAAAGAGAGTCGGCCTCACCGGGCTCCCGAAGAATTGGCGCCGTTGTCCCGGGCATCACTCGGGGTTCAACAGCGGTCGTCCCGCAGCTCTTCTCGTTGTCGCAGGCGGGAATCGGGACGCTGTCCGACGGCTGGTCGCCTGAGTCAGCGGCTGTCATCAGCCCTTGCCGCGCGGCCGCTTCAGAGATCCCCTGGGTGATGGTAGTGTGCAGCGACTCTGACGACATGATTCCATGGTGCATCGAAGCCGAAGGCTGCCGACAGCGGCAAGCTCAGGATCGGCGATGACTGGAACGCGATCCGGATCATCGCGCTCTCGCAGAGCCACCCGCTGAAAGCGATCGCCGAATTCGTCCAGAACTGCATCGACGCCCACGCCACGCTCGTGACGATCACGCGCGGCAAGGAACACGGCGCGCATTATCTTTCGATTTGGCTGATGTCCAGGTTTGAGCACGCAACCAGCGGGTGTTCTTTCTGCAAGGAATTCGCATGAAAACAATCCTGCTTCCGATCGTCGTGCTCGGCACCGGCGCCTGCGCACCCTCGGCGCCGCCCCAGTCGACTGCTGCAATTGCGCCGGTGTCCGCCCCGGTAACGTCCTGCTTCGACAATGCAGGTCGCGACGATGTGCTGTCCGGCGGCGTGAAGCTGATTCCGATCACGACGCCGAGCGGAACCTCCAACGTGTGGACGAAGCGGGTCGGCAGCAATCCCAGGATCAAGGTGCTGCTGCACGGTGGGCCCGGTGCGACGTGCGAGTACTTCGAAGCCTTCGACAGCTATTTTCCGGTCGAAGGTATCGAGTACTACTACGAACAGCCAGGGTCGGCGTTCAGCGATCAGCCGAAGGACCCTTCGTTCTGGGACCTGCCCCGCTTCGCCGAGGAAGTCGAGCAGGTGAGCACCGCGCTCAACCTGGACTCGAGCAACTTCTACCTGCTGGGTCACTCCTGGGGCGGCATCCCGGCGATCGAGTACGCGCTCGAGTACCAGCAGAATCTCAAGGGACTGGTCATCTCCGACATGATGGCCAGCATTCCGGCCTACATCGAATATGCGGAGGAGGTCCTGATGCCGGCGATGGATCCGGCCGTGCTGGCCGAGATCAAGGCACTCGGGGCGAAGAAGGACTACGACAATCCGCGCTACATGGAGTTTCTGGTCCCGAACCACTGCGCGCTGCACATCCTGCGGATGCCGCCGGAACAGTGGCCCGATCCGCTGATCTTGGGCGGATCACCGTTTCAGTGCTGACGATGGGCGGTCGTTACGACACGATGGATCCGGCGTACATGGAGAAAATGGCCGGGCTCGTTGGTAACGGACGCTTTCTTTATTGCGCCAACGGTTCCCACATGGCGATGTACGACGACCAGGAAACGTACTTCGCGGGCCTCACCAAGTTCATCGAGGACGTCGACCCAGGCCGTTTCCAGGGCCGTCTACAGGGTCGGGGACGTGATCGATTAATTGAGCGGCTCGTTCGCACGCCCGGAACCCTGCTGGATCTCGGTCAGCTTCTGGCGGGCCATGGCATTCTTCGGGTCCGCCTCGACCGCGGCCCGCAGGTTGGCAACGGCTTCGTCGGTGCGGCCCAGCTGCGACAGCACGATCCCAAGTCCCGTGTAGGTCTGGGTGTTCGGGCTGATCGTCAGTGATTTGCGAAGGTGGCTCTCCGCCTCGGCGAACTTGCCGCTGCGCGCCAGTGACGACCCCAGGTTGTAGTGCGCCGTGGCCGACCTGGGATCCAGCTTGAGCGCATTGCGGTAGGCCTCAGCGGCCTCGTCGGGCAATCCCTGGCGTTCCAGCACGAAACCCAGGTCGTTGTAGATCGCGGGCTGCGGATTGATCGCCAGCGACTCCCGGTAGTGCGCCTCGGCCACCTCGAGCTCGCCACTGTCGATTGCGGCCAGGGCCAGGTTGTTGTGCGCCTTCGCATGTTTCGGATCGACCACGAGCGCCTTCTCGAGCGCGACGACCGCCTCCTTGCTCCTGCCCTGCTGGAACAATGAGAACCCCAGGGCATTCAGGAGTTCCACGTTGTCGGGCTCGATGGCGAGTCCTCGCTCGTAGGCTTTCACGGCAGCGGGGTAGTTGCCGGTCCTTTCGTTGGCCATGCCCGCACGAAGGAACGAGTAGGCGTCGAGGAACTGCTCCTTGATCTTCGCGATCGCTGCGGCTGGCAGCGGCACGAACTCCGGGATGTTGGCGGCGCGGTCGGCTCCGGTGAAACGCTCGAGCAGCACCGGGGGCGTGGACTCGCCGTTCTCATCGATGTGGGTCAGGAAGAGCTGCGTGTAGGCGGTGTTGGCCTTCGAAGAGAATACGAGCCACCGGCCGTTCGACGACCAGCTGTGCCATGAGTTCATGCGGGGCGTGTTCGCGCGCAGGCGCCGGGCCTCGCCCCCTTCGGCCGGGATGATGTAGAGCTCGCTGTCCGGCATCAGCAGCATGTAGTTCTCGGCCTTGCAGAAGATGATCCACTTCCCGTCCGGCGAGAACTTCGCGAAGTAGTTGCTCTTCCCGTTGTGCGAGGCGCCCTCGATCGGCTCCGCCTTTCCTCCCCGGCCATCGTTGAACGGCACCCGGTACAGGTCGAACTTGAACGGTTCCTTGTCGTTGACGAACTCGGGGACGTCCTTTTCGCTCAGCAGGACCGACGTGGCGTTGGCGACGACGTCCTTCTTGTAGGCTTTCGTCCGGGCGAAGACGATGGACTTTCCGTCTGGGCTCCAGGTCGGGTTGCTCTGTACGTACTCGGGGTCATTGGCGCCCGGCAACGGCTTGAAGGTGCGGGCCTGGGTGTCGTAGACGACGAGAATGCCCTTGATCGGGAAGAAGAGCTGCGAGTACCAGATGTCGGGCGTTGCCACGAATACCGCGCGGTCCTTGACGGTGCTGATCACGTAGCGTCCGTCGGGCGAGACCTTCGAGAGGAGCCCGAACGTGGCTTCGCCATCGCCTTTCCTGAAGTCGTTCCAGGTGATGATCTTCTCGTCGTTCAGCACCATGTCCTTGGACACGGGGAGGATTGCGTAGGCGCCCTTGTCGTTGCCGTAGTCGACATCGAGGCCCAGCACACTGCCGTCGCCGGAGAAAGAATGGCAATTCCCGCAGACGGGCAGGTCTTCGAGCACGATGGGCGGTGCGGTCTCGGAGTCGATCGAGCCGAAGCGCCAGCGGATGCGAGCCGGATCCTGGACGGCCGAGATGAACGGGAGGGGAACCTCGCGATAGAAGATCGAGTCGCCCACCGGGTCGGTGGAGGTCCGGATGCGGACACTCGCTGAAGAGGCGGCCTTCGCGTCCGGGCCGACGCCGACGATCGCCACCTGCGCGTCCCGCTCGACGCTGCGCTGCTTGATGCTGGCCCAATCGGCCTCCGACGGGCGCCAGCGGGGTTCCGTCGTCGGAAACCGGAGCACCTCGCCCTTGTCATCGAATCGAACCAGGACCGTCCAGTTGCTGACTCCCTCGGTCTGGTCGCTCCAGACGAAGGTCGGGGCCACGATCTCGGGAGGGAACAGCGTCTCGTCGAGCGGATACTTGATCTCGATGTTGCCGGTGGGTTCGCTCGGGAACGCGAGTGGTGCCGGTGCGGACTGCTTTCCGCAGGCACTCAGCGCCAGCGCCGCAGCGAGCAGCATGCCTTTGATTCGTGGGTTCAATTTCATTGTGCGCACGATTGTGGGTGCCCGATCGAGGCGGCGTCAAACGAGGCGTGGGCTGCGGCGTTTACCATAAGCCCGGAAAATTGACACGCCGATTCCCTGGGAGCAAGAATGCGACTGGGGGCAAACTCCGCTTCGCGTTCATGCGTTGCGGGCCTGACTCAATAACCAAGGGCCAGCCAAGGGCCCGGAGAAGTCGAAGATGAATCTACGTCACATCTGTGCCGCCGCCGGTATCGCCGCATTCGCGGTCGCTGCAACTGCCAACGCGGCCGTGCTGCGCGTGTTTCCCGACAAGTCCGGCAGTTCCAGTGTCATCCAGGCTGCGATAGACAAGGCCAAGCCGGGTGACACGATCCTCGTCGACCCGGGCACGTACAAATTTACGCCCAAGAATGCGCAGAAGTGGCAGTACGGCCTGCGCATCAAGACGAACAACCTGCGCCTGATTGGCAAGGGCAAACCGGGCGAGGTCCGCCTCGTTTACGCCGGCCCGGACAAATACGAGAATGTTGTTGGTGCGGGAGTCTATGCGGCTCCTTACATCGATGAGAATAACGGCTGTGATGTCGACGTCGGTGGCCGTGGTGGTGGTCCTGACGACCAGGCGAAGGCTGAGGCCTGCAAAGACGCCACCATCGAGGGCTTCTACATTCGTGGATTCGTTGTCGAGGGATTCCCGCGCAATGGCATCCAGACGCGCTGGGTGGACGGCTTCGAGTTCATCCGGAACGAGTCGAAAAACAACCTCAACAATGGCATCTATCCGACGCTCTCGGCTAACGGTCTGGTCCAGAACAATGTTTCCTACGGCTCGCTCGATACGGCGATGTGGGTGGCGGGCTCCGAAAACGTTCGTGTTATCGGCAATGAGGTCTTCGACAGCGTGATCGGCTTCGAGATCACGGTCTCCAACAATGTCTGGGTGACCCAGAACAAGATCCACAACAACACGTTGGGCATCGGCCTGTTCCATCCAGACGGGGCCGGGAACCCCACACCGCCCGTCATGGCCAACTGGGTGATCGAGCAAAACGATGTTCGAGACAACAACGCGCCGAACAGGGCTGATCCGGAAACAACGTTCCAGGGCAAGTTGCCGCCGGGCATCGGGATCCTGGTGTTGGGTGTCTCCGACCACGTAATCGCCAAGAACGTCGTCGCGAACAATGAGTACGTTGGGATCGGGGTCCTCGGATGGTGTACTGCCAACCAGGGCGATCCCTCACTCTGCCCTGATAATGATTCAACGCC
>Ga0113563_10001524_pt1 | contig 13262 bp, 10 predicted proteins | sample Mud3Dept3metaG_FD_80117 | JGI IMG/M metagenome (GOLD analysis project Ga0113563, IMG submission 80117) | Freshwater wetland microbial communities from Ohio, USA, analyzing the effect of biotic and abiotic controls - Mud 3 Core 4 Depth 3... | ecosystem: Environmental > Aquatic > Freshwater >...
CGCGGCGACGCTGATGACCAGCGGCACCGTGATGAAGAACCCCGTCAGGAAGCTCCGTCGCAGCCACTGCATCACACGTTCACCGCGCGACCCACACGAGCACCACGATCGCCAGAGCGATTCGGTACCAGGCAAACACGTCGAGGCGGTGGTGCCCCAGGTACCGGAGGAAGTACTTGATCGTCAGGTATCCGACCACGGCCGACGTGGCCAGGCCAACGCCGAAGAGCGTCGCCGTCGGCCCGTCGAGGCCAATCTGCACCAGCGACAAGCCTTCCCGCGCGGCAGCTGCCGCAATCGCCGGCACGCCGAGCAGGAACGAGAATCGCGCGGCTGATTCGCGCCGCAGGCCCAGCAGCATCCCGATGGTGATGGTCGCCCCCGACCGGGACACGCCCGGCACGAGGGCGGACGCCTGCGCCACACCGAGCGCCACGGCGTCGGCCATCGACAACGTCGACTCGTCGCGCCCGCGGTTGCGAAGGCGCTCGACCAGCAGGAGGCCAAGAGCCCCGACGAAGAGGGTGATGACGGTCACACCCGGCGTCCTGAGCCGAGACTCGATGAAGTCGCCAAAGAGCAGCCCGACGACGACCGCCGGCACCGTGCCGACGACGACCAGGCGCAGCAGCGTCGCGGGCCGGCCCTCGGCCCGCGGCCTCAGCCCGGCCGCGGCCATCGCCCGCAAATCGTCCCAGAAGTACGCCACCACCGCGAGGAGCGTGCCGACATGACACGCGACGTCGAACGCCAGCCCCAGGGCGTCGGCGTCCCACCCGAACAGCGCGCGCCCCAGAATGAGGTGTGCCGAGCTCGAGATCGGCAGGAACTCGGTCAGCCCCTGCACCACGCCGAGCAGCGCCGCAACCAGCCACGTCACGACGCGGCCATCCCCGGCGCGCCGCTAGGCCTTGGCCCGGCGGGCCGGCTTCTTGCCGCGCGCGTTGTCGGACGTCGGCACGCTGTCGACCCGTGCGGCCGCCTTGCGCCCCGACATGATGATGGCGATGGCCGACGCGATGAACACCGTCGAGTAGGTGCCGCTGACGATGCCGACGAGCATCGTGAAGGCAAAGCCCTCGAGCACCTCGCCACCGTACAGGTACAGCGCCAGCACGGCGAGGAAGGTCGTGCCGGCCGTGATGATCGTTCGTCCCAGCGTCTGATTGACGCTGGTGTTCACGATGTGGGCCAACGAGTCGCGCCGCATCGTGCGGAAGTTCTCGCGCACTCGGTCGAAGATCACGATCGTGTCGTTCACCGAGTAGCCAGTGATGGTGAGGATCGCCGCCACGACGTTGAGCGACAGCTCGTACCCGAAGAACGTCAGGAACGCAATCGTCACGAAGATGTCGTGGAAGGTCGCCGCGATCGCCCCCACGGCGAACGAGAACCGGAACCGCAGCGCGATGTAGATGGTGATGCCGATGATCGACGCCACCGTGGCGAGGATGCCCTTGCGCTGCAGGTCGGCCCCGATCACGGGTCCCACGACCTCCGTCGAGAGCACCTCGAACTTGCCGACATTGGCCCGCTCGACGAGCGAGAGCACCTGCCGGGCCCCTTCCTCGAGGTTGAAGCCCTGCTCGGTGCCCATCTGCGGCAGCCGCACGAGGATCTCGTTCGCGTCCGCCGCCCCATACTTCTGGACGACCTTCTCGCCCGGGATCGACGCGACTGCGTTTCGCACCGATTCTTCGCTGACGGGCGACTCGAACCTGAGCACGACGATGGTGCCGCCGGAGAAGTCGATGCCGAGCGGCAATCCGCCGCGGGCGATGAGAACCGCGATCCCGGCAGCGACCACGATCGCCGACAATGCCAGCGCATGCCAGCGCCAGCGCAAGAAGTCGTAGTTGGGATTGGTGAAGATCTTCATGGACCCGGCCTAGATGCTCAGGGTCGCGGCTTGACGCCGGCTGAGCGCGAGTTCAAACAGCGTGCGCGACACGAACACCGCGGTGAATACGTTGGAGAGCAGCCCGAAGAACAACGTCGTCGCGAACCCGCGAATCGGGCCCGTGCCGAACTGGAAGAGGAAGCCCGCCGCGATCAGCGAGGCCACGTGCGTGTCGAGAATCGTCAGGAACACGCGGTCGAAGCCGGCCGCCACGGCCGCCTTCACCCCCTTGCCAGCCCCGATCTCCTCCTTGATGCGCTCGAAGATCAGCACGTTCGAGTCGACGCCCATGCCAATCGTCAGGATGAACCCCGCCACGCCCGGCAGCGTCATCGTCGCGTCCACGTACGCCATGAAGCCGAGCAGGATCACCAGGTTCATGGCGACGGACACGATGGCGTTGATGCCGGCGAGCTTGTAGTAGACGAGCATGAAGATCGCAACCAGCCCGAGACCGACGAGCGAGGCCATGATGCCCGCGCGCACCGAGTCGGCGCCGAGCGATGGGCCGACCGTCCGCTCCTCGAGGTAGGTGAGTGACGCCGGAAGCGCGCCGGACCGAAGCACGAGCGAGAGGTCCTGCGCCTCGTTCTGGGTGAAGCTGCCCGTGATGCGCCCTTCGTCGGTGATGCGGGAGTCGATGCGCGGGGCCGACTGCACCCGGCCGTCGAGGATGATCGCCAGGAAGCGACCGACGTTCTCGCCGGTCACACGGCCAAACTTCCGCGCGCCCTCCTGGTTCAGGGAGAACTGCACCGCCGGCCGGTTGTTCTCGTCGAGCGACGGCCGCGCGTTCCGCAGGTCACGCCCCGTGATGGCGGCGGTCCGACGCACGAGGTAGTAGATGGTGCCGCCCGGCTGCCCGACGAATCCGTCGGCGTCGACGCCAGAGACGACCTCCATCCCCGCCGGCACGGAGCCGCCCGACGCCGAGAGCAGCGCCTCGCGTGTCGGGGCGGGCCCCTGTTCGACGAGCTTGAGCTCGAGCAGCGCCGTCGAGCGGATGATCTCCTTGGCGCGTCCCACGTCGCTCACCCCGGGCAACTGCACGAGGATCTGGTCGCCCGCCATGCCATACGGGGCCACGACAGGCTCGGCCACCCCGAGCTCGTTGACCCGGCGCTCGATGGTCTGCAGGGCCTGCTTGACAGCCTCGTCCCGCAGCGTGACCACCACGTTCGGCTTCAACTCGAACGTGTACGTTCCGCCAGCGCCCGACTGCCGGTTGAACCCGCCCTGGGTCTGCTCGTCGGCAATCCGCCGGAACTCGGCATCCTGCCCCCCGGGCACGCCCTGCACCTGAAACCGGGTGGGGCTCTCGGCGCTGACACCCTGGATCGCGATGTTGCGACGCGCCAGCTCCTCCCGGAGCCGCTCCATCGTCGTCTCCGACTCGACCCGCAGCGCATCGTCGGTCTGCACCCGGAGCACCAGGTGCACGCCACCCTGCAGGTCGAGCCCGAGGTGCACCTTCTCGCGGGGCGGCCAGAAGGCCCACACGGCGAGGGCGAGCACGACCAGGATGGTCACAACTTTCCAGCGGAGATTCTTGTTCATGGGAAATGTCTAGGTGGTGCCCGCGTCGGGCACGACCGGATCCTGCCCCTGGTAGCCGGCGACCGCGGCCTTTGCGAACTTGATCCGCGTCTTGTCGTCCACCTGCAGGGTCACCGTGAGGTCGTCCATCTTGGTGATGACCCCGTAGACCCCCGACGTCGTGACGACCTTGTCGCCCGCCTTGAGAGCGGCCTGGAACTCGGCGACCTTCCGCTGCCGACGCTTCATCGGCAGCAGGATGATGAAGTAGAAGATGGCCAGGATCGCCGCGAAGGGGACGAGCTGCACCCAGATCGGGGCAGCCCCGTCGGGCGGAGCGGCCATGGCAACAACGGGCGGGAACGTGAACGCGAGCGTCATGGGTCTCTGTGGGTTGTCGGGCGCCGAGCGAACGCGGCGAGGAACCCTTGCCGGAACCGCTCGAACGACCCAAACTCGATAGCCTCCCTGATTCGGCGCATCGTGTCAAGGTAGAAGTGCAAATTGTGCAACGTGTTAAGCGTGGCAGAGGTCATTTCCTGGGCCACCGCCAGGTGCCGCAGGTAGGCGCGCGAGAAGTGCCGGCACGTGTAACAGGAACAGTCGGGATCGACCGGCTGGTCGTCCTCGGCGAAGCGGGCGTTGCGGATGTTGATCGGTCCGCGGCTGGTGAACAGCTGGCCGTTGCGCGCGTTCCGCGTTGGCAGGACGCAGTCGAACAGGTCGATGCCGCGTGCCACGCACTCGACCAGGTCGTCGGGCATGCCCGTGCCCATCAGGTAGCGCGGCCGATCGTCGGGCAGCCGTGCCGCCGTCGACCCGACGATGTCGTACATGAGAGCGACGGGCTCGCCCACGCTCAGGCCGCCGATGGCATAGGCGTCGAACCCGATGTCGACCGTTCGGTCCGCGCTTTCCCCACGAAGCTCCCCGAACGTGCCCCCCTGCACGATGCCGAACTGCACCTGCCCCGGGTTCGACACGTGCACGTCCGCTCGCCCCGATCGGACGTCGGCGAAACGCTGGCGGCCGCGGCGAGCCCATCGCAGCGTCCGCTCCATGGCGGCGCGCGCGTCCGGCTCGCTCACAGGCCACGACGGGCACTCGTCGAGGATCATGGCGATGTCGGATCCGAGGCGTGCCTGGATGTCGACGGCGCGCTCTGGCGTCAGCGTGTGCGCGCTGCCGTCGAGGTGCGAACGAAACTGGACGCCGTCGTCGTCGACCGTGCGGCGGTCGCCGAGCGAGAACACCTGGTAGCCGCCGCTGTCGGTGAGAATGGCACCGGGCCAGCCCATGAAACGGTGCAGGCCTCCGCGACGGGCGATGAGCTCGTCGCCTGGCCTGAGCGACAGGTGATAGGTGTTGGCCAGGATGATCGAGGCGCCGAGCCCCGCGACGTCGCGTGACGTGATCGCCTTCACGGCCCCGCGCGTGCCGACGGGCATGAAGGCGGGCGTGTCGACCACGCCGTGCGGCGTGGTCATGCGCCCGCGGCGCGCCGGCCCATCGCGAGCGATCAGCGTGAACCCGAACGGCGTCGGCATTGCGTTATACTAGCGTCGACTCGGCCACACAGTCCCTCTAGCGTTCGGAACAACCAGTGAAGCGTCTGCGTGTCGGCGTCATCTACGGCGGTCGCTCCGGCGAGCACGAGGTCTCGCTCGCCTCGGCCGCCTCGGTCATCGCGAACCTCGACAAGAAGCGGTACGAGGCGGTCCCCATCCGCATCGAGAAGGATGGTCGTTGGACGCTGCCCGACCGGCCGCCGACCGCCCTCTCGGCGGCCGACGTGATCGGTCAGGCGCGGCTCGACGCCGCGCGGTCGGCCCGGGCGAGCCGCGAGGTGCAGATGCTCGCGCGGCCCGGTGGTGACACGCTCCTCACGTTCGATCGGCCCGGCAGCGATCCCGGGATCCACCTCGAACGCACACCCGTGACGGGGCTCGCGCTCGACGTCATCTTCCCGGTGCTGCACGGTCCGTACGGCGAGGATGGCACCGTGCAGGGCCTCCTCGAGCTGGCGGGCGTTCCGTACGTGGGTGCGGGGGTCCTGGCGTCGGCCGTCGGCATGGACAAGGCCGCCATGAAGCTCGTGTTCGCGGCCTCGGGCCTTCCGACCCCCGACTACGTGGTCGTCCGGCGCCGCGACTGGCTCGCACGGCCCGACGAGGCGATCGCGACCGTGACCGCGCGGCTGGCGTTGCCGGTCTTCGTCAAGCCCGCGAACCTCGGGTCGAGCGTCGGCATCTCGAAAGCGAAGGACGTCGACGGGCTGCGCACGGCCCTCGCGCTGGCCGCGGAGTTCGATCGCAAGGTCCTGGTCGAGGCGGCGGTGCCCGGCGCCCGGGAGATCGAGTGCGCCGTGTTGGGCAACGAACGCCCCGAGGCGTCGGTGCCGGGCGAGATCATCCCGTCGCGCGAGTTCTACGACTACGAGGCGAAGTACCTCGATGCCGGTTCCGAGCTGCTGATTCCCGCCCCGTTGACGGCCGACCAGGTCGACACCGTGCGCCGGCTGTCCGTGGCCGCGTACCGCGCCCTCGATTGCGAGGGCATGGCGCGCGTCGACTTCCTGCTCAGCCGCGACACCGGTACGATCTACCTGAGCGAGGTCAACACCATCCCGGGCTTCACCACGATCAGCATGTACGCGAAGCTCTGGAACGCGAGCGGCGTGTCGTATCCGCAGCTCATCGATCGCCTGATCGCGCTGGCGCTCGAGCGTCACGCCGAGAAACAGCAGCTCCGCATCTCGATGACCTGAGGCCGGCCGCGCCGGCCGTTGCGGCGACCCCGGGCCTGCGGCCGCGCAGCCGGGGGTAGTTGACAACCGGCTGCAGATCGTACTCACGCGCCTCCGCATGCTCGCAGGCGCAGCCATAAGTTTTTTCGACTTTTGCCGAAAATAACTCTTGACAGGGTTTTCTTCTCACCCATAATCTACATCTTGTATGAGGGGAGGTTACTCAGCCCAGACGTTGTGACCCTGTCACGATGAGGTGCTGCGGACCAACCTCGAGGAGGACCGATGGCGAAGAAGGCTGCAAAGGGCGGCGCCAAGAAGAAGACGGCCAAGAAGGCCGCCAAGAAGCGCTAGGCGCGCGTCGCAAGTCCGGGGGTGGCCGACAACGGCCACCCCCAAGTTTTGTGACCGCGAGTCGACCGGCGGCCGTTGAGCCGTGGACGACGCGAGCGGTTGAAGGGCTCGGGAGGCCCACGCCGGAGTTGATCGGGCCAGGCGGCACCGGCGCTCGGCGGCGTGGCGGGCTCCCGAACAACGACGCCAAGGGAAAGGGGGGATCGAGAATGGCAAAGAAGGCTGCAAAGAAGAAGGCGACCAAGAAGACCGCGAAGAAGCGGTAAAGGCCGATCGGCGGCATGTGAGAGCGGAGATGTAGGGCCGCTCTTACCACGGGGGTTCCCTCCCTCAGCCAGTTGTCGGCGCCCCGGCGCCCGGCGGACGAGTGAGGGAACTCCGTCAGAGAGGAGAACGGATCACATGGCGAAGAAGGCTGCAAAGAAGGCGGCGAAGAAGCCCGCCAAGAAGACCGCCAAGAAGCGGTAGGCTCGCTCGCGCGAGTCGGTGAATTCAGGGGGCGCCTGGCGCCCCCTTTTTGTTGCGCCTCGTCACCGCGTCGCCATCGGCGGCACGGATGGGCCGCGCGATTCGCGATCCGGCCCCTCGGTCCACGACACCCCATCCCACACGCGCACCCGTTCGATCACGTCGAATCGCCTCAGCCGGTCGGCCACCTCCATGCCATCGATCACGTGGCCGAAGACGGTGTAGCGCGCGTCGAGGTGCGGCTGCGGCCCGAGGGTGATGAAGAACTGGCTGCCGGCGGTGTCGGCCCAGTCGAGGGCCATGCCGACGGTGCCCCGCAGGTAAGGGTGCTCGTTGATCTCGTCCCGGATGGTGTATCCGGGCCCGCCCTCGCCGTCTCCTCGGGGATCCCCGTCCTGCACGACGAACGTCGGGACGACCCGGTGGACGGCCACCCCATCGAAGAACCCGCGTCCGACCAGGTCGACGAAATTGCGCACGGTGAGTGGCGCGTCGTGGACTGCCAGTTCGATCGTGATGCTGCCCTGGCTGGTGTCGATGAAGGCACGCGGCGAGAACGGCGGCGACACGATCGCAGGATCACCGTAGGCCTCCACGGCGCGCCCGGTCGGGGCGGGGCGGATTCCGCGCACGTCGGCCGTCGGGTCGGCCGCGCGCAGCAGGTCGGCGGCTCGTCGTCTCACTGCCCAGTCTCGATCCCCGAGCGCGTCGCGAAGCAGCGGGGCCGCCACGGCCGGATCGAGTTCGCTGGCTGCCGCGAGGATCGCGGCGCGCGCCACGTAGGAATCATCGCCCTTCGACCGTTCGTAGGCCGCCGCCAGCACGGCGACGGCGGGCCGCGCCTTGCGGCGCGCGATCAGCCTGGCCGCCGTCGCCCTCACGACCAGGTCGTCGTCGCCGAGAGCCGTCACGAGCGCGGCGTCCACCCCCGGAGAGCCAACCTCCACGAGCGCCTCGATTGCGGCGGCCCTGACCCTCGTGTCGCCGTCGCGCTCGAGCAGCGCCAGCAGCGGGGCCGCCCGCTCGGCCCCGAGCGACGGGGCCACGGCTGCCAGTTCGGCCCGGACCGCCCAGTGCCCGTCGGCATCACGCCCGGACAAGACCAGCAGGAGCGTGTCCGAATCGATGCGGGCCAGGGCACGCCACGCCTGGGCGCGCATCGCGGGCCATCGGCTCGCGATCTCGTCGAGCAGGAGCGGAACGGCCTCGCGAGCCTTCAGAGCGCCGAGCGCCTCGACGACTTCCAGCCGCACGTTGTCGTCGAGGCCGCTCGCCCGAAGCAGCTCGATCAGCGCGGGGACCGCGCGCGGATCCCCGATCGACCCGAGGGCCCGCACCGCGCCGGCGAGAACCCGCACGTTGGGCTGGCTGGGCGCCACGAGCGGCAGCAGCACGTCCACTCCGCGGCGCTCGCGGAGCTGCCCCAGCCCTCGGGCGGCCAACACCACGGGTTCCACCCCGCCCGCACGCGCGAACGCCAGCAGTGCCGGGACACCGCGAACGTCCTCGAGTCGCTGAACGGCATACGCCACCGGCCACCAGCCGACGATCGGCTCACCCCGCGCATCGAGGACTGCCGCCGCCAAGGCGTCCCACGCCTTCAGCCGCACGAGGGCATAGAGGCCCAAGCGGAAACCCTCGACGCCGGGCGCCTGCGGGTGGGACAGATCGTCTGGCGCCAGGCGGCGGAGGCTCGACTCCTCGCGCACGCGTGCTGCCACGACCTGGCCAATCTGGGGGGCCGCCGACGTCGCGCCGATCATGCCCAGCGCCTGCGCGGCCCGGCCCTGCACCAGCGGGTCGCGATCACCGAGCGCCGTCAACAGGGCGCCGCTCGCGCGCACGTCGCCGATCAGCCCCAACGCGAAGGCCGCCATCTGCCGAACCTCGGGGTCGCCGTCCGTGAGGAGCGCCGCCAGCGGATCGATCCCTTCGGACAGGCCCACGCGCCCTATGGCCAGCGCCGCTCGTCGACGCACGCGCCCTTCCGAGTCCGCGAGCAGCGCGACCAGGTCGGCGCCCACGGCCGGCGAGGCACCAGGGGCCAGCGCCTCCGCCGCAGACGCGCGCAGGACCCGCGCGTCCTCGAGTCGGAGAATCGCGGCCAGCTTTTGATCCCACGGCGGAGCGGCAGGGGCCTGCGGCGCCGGAAGGGGTTTCGGCGCACAGGCCGCGGCCATCGCGACCAACGCGAGGCAGACGACCGTCCGCATCATGAGCCAAGCACGAGGTGCGCGTGGGTTGCCGCCGCGACGCGTTCGTCGATGACGGTCACGCCGATGCCGGGCCCCGTGGGCACCTCGATGGTACCGTCCGGATCAACCTCGATCCCCGGCTCGATCAGGTCGGGCTGGAAGTACCGCTTGCTCGCGGCCACGTCGCCGGGCAGCGTGAAGTTCGGCAGGGTCGAGATGTGGATGTTGTGCGCGCGGCCAATCCCGGTTTCCAGCATGCCCCCGTGCCAGACCGGGATCCCGTGACCCGCGCAGAGATCGTGCAACCGCATGGTCTCGCGGATGCCGCCGATGCGCCCGGGCTTGATGTTGACGACCCGGCAGGCCCCAAGGGCCAACGCCGCGCGCCCATGCGCCACGCTGTCGATCGATTCGTCGAGGCACACGGCCGTGGCAAGCCGGCGTTGCAGCTCCGCGTGGTCGGCGAGATCGTCGTAGTCGAGCGGCTGCTCGATCATCATCAAGCCGAACGGGTCGAGCGCTGCGAGGTGCCCGGCGTCATCGAGCGTGTACGCGGCATTGGCATCGACCATCAGCCGCACGTCGCCGAAGCGGGCGCGGATGGCCTCCACGGGCCCGACGTCCCAGCCCGGCTTCACCTTGATCTTAATTCGCTGGTACCCGGCCGCCAGTTCCTTCGCCACCTGCTCCAGCAGTTGCTCAATCGAATCCTGAATCCCGACGGAGACGCCCGAGGCGATGCGCGCCCGGACTCCGCCGAGCACCTTCGACAACGGCAGGCCGAGCCTGTGCGCGTGGAGGTCCCACGCCGCCATCTCGACGGCGGCCTTCGCCATCTGGTGCCCGCGCACCTGCGACAGGGCCGCGTAGACCTCGGCAGGATGCTCGAAGCGCCGCCCCAGCAGGCGCGGCACGAGATAGTCGCGCAAGGCATACCACGCCGTCGTCGTTGTCTCGGCGCTGTAGTAGGGATCGGCCTCGGCCACGCACTCGCCCCAGCCCGACAGCCCGTCGCCGAGCAAGCGGACCAGGATCAGCTCACGCTCGTGCTGACGCCCGAAGCTGGTCTCGAAGAACCGTACCAGGGGCAGCCGTAACACCCGCAGTTCCGCGCGTTCGACGTGCATCATGACCGCTCGGCATCCTCGATCCGAGCGGCTCATGTTAGCACGCGGGTTCGACCTTGCCGCCGGGTGGGACGCTGGCTATACTGCGCGCCAGCTTGACCTTCCGTCACTTCGTCATTGACGGGCCGCCGGGTGTGGGTAAGACGGCGCTCGCCGAGCGACTCGCCGCGCGCCTCGACGCCGCGCTCGTGCTCGACGAAACCGAGAACCCGTTCCTCTCCGATGCCTATGCCGGTCGTGCGGGCGCGGCTTTCCAGGCCCAGCTGTTCTGGCTGCTGTCGCGACACCGTCAGCAGGCGTCGCTGCGGCAGGGCGACCTGTTCAGCCAGCGCACCGTGTGCGACTACCTGTTCGACCGGGACAAGGTCTACGCGTACGTGGCTCTCGACGACAACGAGCTCTTCATCTACCAGCGCCTCTACGACCTGCTCGCGCGCGACGTCCCCCCGCCCGACGTGGTGATCTACCTGCAGGCGCCGACCGACGTCGTGTGGCGCCGGCTGAAGCACCGGTCGCGGCAGCAACCCGACCTGGTGATGCCCGACGAGGACCTGCTCGGGGAGGTGAACGACGCGTTCAACCACTTCTACTTTCACTACGCGTCCACCCCCCTGTTGGTGGTCGAGACGTCGCAGTTCGACCTCTCGTGGAGCGATCCCACGCTCGACGAAATCACCAAGCAGCTCCAGACGCTGTCCGGCGGCACGCGCTACTACGTGCCCAGGGCGGAGTGAACGCGGCCACGGCGCGACTTGACCGCTCCGGGCTGGCCACCCTAAGCTGCCCGGATGGCGTGGTTCAAGAAGACGCGCAAGCCACGGGCCGCCCCGGCCGAGAAGGCGGTGCGGGTGCCCGAGGGCCTGTGGGTCAAGTGCCCGGGCTGCCAGGAGATCCTCTATAACAAGGATCTCGCCACCAGCCTGCACGTGTGCCCGCGCTGTGCACACCATTTCCGAATCGGGGCGATCGAGCGGCTGAGGACCCTGTTCGACGCGGCGTGGCGGGAGCACGACCGCGGCCTCATCTCGACCGATCCCCTGGGGTTTGTCGACACCAAGCCCTACAAGGACCGCCTCAAGAGCGGCTTGAGCGCCACGGGCCAGCGCGACGCGGTCGTCACTGCCACGGGGCGCATCGACGGAATCGAAACGGAAGTCGCCGCCATGGAGTACGACTTCATTGGCGGCAGCATGGGGGTCGTCGTCGGGGAGAAGATCGCGCGGGCCATCGAACGCGCGATCGCCGGGCGCCGCCCCGTCGTGATCGTCTCCTGCTCGGGCGGGGCCCGCATGATGGAGGGCACGCTGTCGCTCATGCAGATGGCCAAGGTGAGCGCCGCCCTGGCCCGGCTCGACCGCGCTCGCCTTCCCTACATCTCGGTGCTGACCGACCCGACGACCGGTGGCGTCACGGCGAGTTTCGCGATGCTCGGCGACCTGAACATTGCTGAACCGAAGGCCCTCATTGGCTTCGCCGGACCACGGGTCATCGAGCAGACCATCCGGCAGAAGCTGCCGGAAGGATTCCAGCGGAGCGAGTTCCTGCTCGAGCACGGCATGATCGACATGGTGGTCGATCGTCGCGAGCTCAAGGCGACGATCGGAGCCGCCTTGCGCTTCATGAACCCTGCACCCGACGTGACGTCCGCCGACGCGTGATGCGGGGCGCCCCGCCCCGCGACGTGCAGCATGAGCGCCACCGAGACCATCCTGGCACGCGATCACTTCGGCATGAAGCTGGGCCTCGACAGCATCGGGGCCGTCTGCGACGAGCTCGACCGTCCCGAACGCGCGTACCGGACGGTCATCGTCGCCGGGACCAACGGGAAGGGATCCGTGACCGCCATCGCGGCGACGGCTCTCGCGGCTGCCGGCTATCGGACGGGACGCTATACGTCCCCCCACCTGGTCCGCCTCGAGGAGCGGTTCGCCCTCGACGGCGTCGACGTCAGTCGCGACGTGGTCGACGAGGCCGCACAACGGGTGCTCGATGCCGAGGCACGAGCCCTCGCGCGCGGTCGGCTCGAGGCGCCGGTGACGTTCTTCGAGCTGACGACCGCCGTCGCGTTCGAGATCTTCAGGCGCGCCCGCGTCGACGTCGCCGTCCTGGAGGTCGGGCTCGGGGGACGTTTCGACGCGACGAACATTGCCTCGCCGCAGGCGGCGGCCATCACCACGATCGACCTGGAGCACACGCGGCACCTCGGGACGACCCTGGCCGCCATTGCGTTCGAGAAGGCCGGCGTCATCAAGCCCGGCATGGTCGTCGTCACCGGCGAACGCAAGGCCGAGGCAGACGCGGTCATCCGCGCGGCGGTGGCCGACCGTGGCGCCACGCTCGTGCCGGCATTCGACGGCGTGCGCCACCAGGTGTCGATTGAGGGCTGGCGCACGATCCTCACCCTCGACACGCCCGCCGGCCGCTACGGCCCGCTCGACCTGGCCCTTCGCGGGCGCCACCAGGCCGACAACGCCATCGTCGCGGTGCGGCTGCTCGAGTCGCTGGGCTGCTGCGACCTCTCGGTGCCCCATGCCGCCATCGAGCGCGCACTCGTGGCTACCTCCTGGCCGGGTCGTCTCCAGTTGATCGACTGGAACCACGACCGCCAGCTGCTGCTCGACGCGGCACACAATCCCGCAGGCATGGCGAGGCTGGCCGAGTACCTGCAGGAGGCGGTTCCCGGAGGCCTGCCGGTCGTGCTCGGCGTCGTCAACGACAAGGACGCGCGCCAGATGCTCCAGGTGCTGCGGCCGGTCGCGACGCACCTCGTCGTGACCGAGCCGCCGGGTTCACGTGCATGGCCTGCAGCCGAGCTCGCCTCGCTCGCCAGGACGCTCGGGTTCGCCGCCGAGTGCCACCCCGATCCGATCGATGCCATCGACCGGGCCTTCGGCACGGGTGCCCACACCGTCTGCGTCGCCGGCTCGATCTTCCTC
>Ga0113563_10001525_pt1 | contig 13262 bp, 16 predicted proteins | sample Mud3Dept3metaG_FD_80117 | JGI IMG/M metagenome (GOLD analysis project Ga0113563, IMG submission 80117) | Freshwater wetland microbial communities from Ohio, USA, analyzing the effect of biotic and abiotic controls - Mud 3 Core 4 Depth 3... | ecosystem: Environmental > Aquatic > Freshwater >...
ATCAAGGGGGGCGCGGAGAAGGCCGAGGCCGCAGTGCTCAAAGCGCTCCAGGGCAAGCGGTACAGCTCCCTGGTCGCGAAAGAGCAGGGGGCGACGCACCTTGCCTCCCAGAAGGGAGCCTACAGCCGCATGGGTGTCTATATCACCCATGTGAGCATCCTGATGATCTTTATCGGCGCCCTGATCGGCTCCTTCTTCGGTTTCAAGGGGTTCCTGAACCTTCCGGAGAACCAGGTTACGTCCGTGGTATACCTCCGGAATGAGCCGCTCTGGGACAAGATCATGGCCGGCTTCGGGATCGGGAATAGCTCCGTGATCTATGACCCTCAGGTCGGTGTGCCCTCCATGCCGCTGGGATTCTACCTCCGGTGCGACGATTTCGAGGTCGACTACTATCAGAATGCAGGACGCCCGACGGGGATGCCGTCGGAGTACTGGAGCAAGCTTTCCGTCTTCGATCAGCAGCAGCAGAAAGTACTGGACAAGCGGATACGGGTGAACGACCCGCTCACCTTCCACGGCATTACCTTCTACCAGTCGAGCTATGGAACGATTCCGAATGCCGTGGGCAAGATCATCCTGAATGTCCGGCTCAAGCAGTCCCAGGGCCCCGGAGAGACGGTCGTCGTCGATCCCGGATCGTCGGTCTACGTCAAGTCCATCGACCGGACCATCCGGGTCACCGGTTTCGCCCCCTTCGGCATGCGGGACCAGAGGACGGGAATGGTCCAGTTCTATCAGTCGCAGAACGAGGAGCTCATAAATCCGACCGTTGACCTCGAGATCCTGCGGGGCAAGACGCCGGTGTTCCGGACCCAGGTTATGAAAGTGGATTCTGCCGAGCCCATGATGCCCGAGAACTACATCATCAGTTTTGTCGACTACTGGGGCGCTCGTTATACGGGCCTCCAGGTGACCAAGGACCCCGGGGTGTGGATCGTTTATACCGGTTTCATCCTGCTGTGCGTGGGTCCGGTGATCGCGTTCTTCGGATCGCATCGGAAGGTATGGGTGCGGATCCAGGAAGGGAAAGGGCAGGCCGCGGTGCTCGTCGTGGGATCGTCCAACCGGAACCGGCTTGCCTTTGAACGGGAGTTCAACTCGATCGCGGAAGAGATCGCACGGTAATCCTACGGAGGAAATGATGGAAAGTTCTCAGCTCTTTACGTTCGCAACGGTCGCTTACCTTGCCGCCATGGTGGCCTATATCAGTTATCTGGCGTTCAGGAGCGAAGGGATCGGCAAGGCGGCCTCGTTCATAACCTACGCGGGGCTCGCACTGCAGACCGTCGCCCTGGCCATGCGGTGGATCGAGTCCTACCAGATGGGGATCGGCCGGGTCCCGCTGTCGAACCTCTACGAGTCGCTGGTGTTCTTCACGTGGAGCACGGTGCTGATCTACATTATCGTCGAATGGAAGTATAAGACCCGGGCCTTCGGCGCTTTCGTCTTGCCGGTCGCATTCCTGTCGCTTGCGTTCATCAACTTTGCCGGCATCAGCACGGATATTTCTCCCCTCGTCCCGGCGCTCAAGAGCAACTGGCTCTTCTACCATGTGCTGATCAGCTTCCTGGGCTACGCCGCTTTCGGCGTCGCCTTCGCGGTCAGCATGATCTTCCTGCTGATCGACATGGAGGACCGCGGGCCGGTCCGCAACGCGGGTTTCGGTCTGGCTGCGATCGCGGTGCTCGCGCCGATCGGTTATGCCATGGCGTCAGCAGGCGAGCGGATGAAAATGGTTTTCTGGATGGGGCTCGGCGTCCTCATCCTCGTCTGGTTCCTCTACCTGGTCATGCGCGGCGCACAGAACAAGCCGCAGGTCTACCTCTTCTGGGCATTCTGCGTCACGCTGGCGGTCGGCCTCATGGTCGCCATGGGCATCGATATCGTGTACCTGAACCTGACCCATTCCCTCCAGCCGGGCGATTCCATGAAACAGCACCTTTTCGAGTCATCCTTCCTGAGCAAGTCGGTGTTCAATGTCCTCGTCTCGTGGGCCCTCATCGTGGGGCTGTTCTGGCTCGTGTGGGCCAAGGGCATGGCGCTCAAGAAACTCCTCGCGCAGTATGTTCCGAAGCAGGAGATCATGGACGACGTGACGTACCGCATGATCGCCATCGGGTGGCCGCTCCTCACCGGAGGGATCATCACCGGAGCGGTCTGGGCGAACAGCGCCTGGGGAACATACTGGAGCTGGGACCCGAAGGAGACCTGGTCGCTCATCACGTGGTTCGTCTATGCCATATACCTGCATGCCCGCTATGTGCGCGGGTGGAAGGGGACGCAGATGGCGGTGATCTCGGCGGTCGGTTTCCTCGCCGTCATCTTCACCTATCTGGGGGTCAACCTCGTCCTGTCAGGCCTTCATTCCTACGGCGGAATGAATTGACCGCCCTGATCAATGTGATCTGATCGTATCGAGCCGGGGCAGTGAAGCCCCGGCTTTTTTGTTCTCAGAGAGAAGACTGTGCACACCCTCCACACTTTCCATAACCTCAGGCTAGCCCTGCTGGTCGTTTTCCTGCTTTTGCTGATCACCGCCGGTACCGGCGGACCGGCATGTGCAGAGGGCGGGGCCTGGTCGCAATCGGCTTTCTCTATCCCTGCCCAGCGGTCCATCCGGTTCCCCTCCCCGGACCGGAAGAAGTCCGTTGTGATCGATGGCACGTCGATGGCCGTTTCGGACGAGGGGATCTGGCTCCCCGGCCTCGAGGGCTATACAGTACTGCTCCCCGCGGAGCTTGTCTGGTCGCCCGATTCGAAGTCCTTTGTGGTCACCGCGAGCGAGGCAGGAGCGGAGGGCGCTTGGTATGTGAGCGTGTTCGTGATCGAGAACGATCGCGTCAACTATTATGATGTCACCGGCGAAGCGGCCGGCAGGTTCCGGGAACAGTACCCCTGTCTGGGCCCCGAGGAACCGGACATGGGAGCGATCAAGTGGCTGAAGGATGCGAAGAAGCTGCTGGTGGCCGCAGCTGTCCCTGAGCGGTCATCCTGCGCTGGTAAAAGAGATGCGTGGGGATATGTCATCGAAATCCCGTCCGGAAAGGTGCTCGGCGTGCTTGAGCCGAAGAAGCTCTCGGAGGACTGGGGAGAATTCCTTGGTCCCCGATTGAGCAGAGTGGGCCGCAGATGAACGATGTGCGCTAAATCTCCCAGAGGGCCTTCGCAGGGGCGGCCCTTCGGTCGTTCCCGTTCAGTCCGGTATTCATGAAACTCCTCCTCTGACCCTGATACCCCTTGAATAACAATAACTTGTGCAAGGCCGCAGCATACAGGATGAATACCATCCGGAATATGATTTGGTGCTATACTTAAACAAAGAGATTGAACATCGATCAGGACAAAGGAGGACCTTGCCATGAAAGAGTTCGCATGCAGAAGTCTGGGGAACAACTGCTCCTGGAAACATATCGCGAAGACCGAAGAGCTCCTGGTGGATATGGCGGCCGTGCATCTCCGGGACGTTCATGGCACGGCCGCGCTCAGCTCGGAGATGGTGGGAAAAATAAAAAAAATGATCAGCAACCCTTCCCCCATTGACGCGAAAGAGGCTGAGAACCTCGTCTTGAAGGAATTTCAGTGCAAGGATTTGGGCCAGAAATGCTCGTGGCATTATATCGCCCAGACCGAGGAACTGATCACGGACGGCGTAGCGGTTCATGCTCGAGAGGCGCACGGTATCAGTGAGTTCACGCCTGAAATGATCTCTCAGGTGAAGAACGCCATCCATCCCTGGCAAGGCTAGGAGCAGCGGTCATCAAGTGGCATGGATCCGGGAAAGAGCGATGAGGATAGCGGAACGTCCTTCGGGGCATGGATTCCTTGCAGCCGCGGGAGGGAGCTTTTCTACCAGGCAAAGCCGGGAATGACTGACGTGCGCGGTCATTCTCGGCTTATTTTAATTTACCGCGATGTTCATTCCCTTGTCTATGGAGTAGATGGGATAGATCGTGAAGTCCCGGACCCGCCTCTGGACGACGTAATTGTCCGAACGGTGCCACATGAAGACCCAGGGAGCGTTCCGGACGACGCGGTCATTGGCCTCACGGTAGAGCGTGAATCGCGCCCGCTCGTCCGCGGTCGCCTGAGCCTGCTCGATCAGCCGGTCGAACCCCTCGTCCCTATACCAGGTCCTGTTGCCCGCAGGACCGGCGTTGGCCGAGTGGAACATGGGATAGAAGAAGTTCTCGGGATCGGGATAGTCCGCCCACCAGGAGAGCCAGAATGCATCCGCTTCACCCCGGTTCAGCGCCTGCTTGTACGCGCTCCAGTCGAGCTGAACGATGTCGGCGGACAGACCGGCCCGGGCAAGGAACTGCTGGACCACCTCCAGGATGTCCATAACCTCGGGCTCCGCTGAGCTGTAGATCCTGATGCGCCGTCCTTTCATGCCCGCGTCGGAGATCAGCCGCCTTGCCTCTTCCGGATCATAGGTATATCCCGGCGCGAGCTTCGCCGCCGCCCCATACTTCCACAGCAAAGGAGGAATGGGACCAGACGCGAGCACGCCCCTGTTCTCGAACACCGTCTCCAGGATCCGCTTCCGGTCAATGGCCATGTTCACTGCCCTCCGCACGCGCACGTCGCTGAACGGAGGCCTGCTGCAGTTCAGGCCGATATAGTAGCAGTTGAGCCCCGGCCGGGAACGGACCTGGTCCCGCCAGGTTGGATCCGAGGTGTACCGGCGAAACTCGGACGCCGGTATCTGGAGAGCATCGAGACCGCCGGTCTCGAACTCCATTACTGCCGTAAGGTCTTCAGGGATGACACGGTACACGATGCCGCTCAGGCGGGGCCGTCCGTCAAAATAATTGCTCCGGGCGGTCAGCGTGAGGCTCTGGCCGTGCCTCCATTCCTTCAGGACATAAGGGCCCGTCCCCACGGGACGGCTCCCGAAATCCGCTCCCTGCCGCTCTACCTCCTCGCGGGGGACGACGTACGAGGCGCTCATCCCCAGGAGGGAGAGAAACGGGCCAAAGGGCCGCTCGAGCGTGATCGCGAGGGTCCTGTCGTCGATGACGCGGATACCGGAAGCGTGACCGGTCCTGCCGGCCATGACGTCCCGCGCTCCGGCGATGCGGTCGAGGACCCAGGTCATGGGGGCCTTGGTCTTCGGGTCGAGCACGCGCTCAAAGGAGTACTGGACGTCGCGGGCGGTCATTTCCCTGCCGGTGCTGAAGAGGACGCCCTTCCTCAGCCTGAAGGTGTAGGTGCGGTTGTCCTCCGAGAGACGCCAGGATTCCGCAAGGTCCGGGATGATGTCGAGATCGTCATTGAAACGGACCAAGCCGTTGAAGAGCTTCGCGGCGATGCCGCCTCCCATGACATCGGTGATCAGAGCGGGGTCGATGGTGGTGGGGTTCGCGTTCAGCCGCAGGTACAGATATCCCGGGCGTCCGACGATGGGTGAGCGTTCGCAGGCCGGGAGGGAAGGAAGGGCAAGGAGACCTAAGATGACGAGCAGGACGAAAGGCCGTTGACGAATGGTCATTGATCGGGGGCTATTTCCCGGACGCCTGGACGAAGGTCTGGAAGAGCTTTCTGGTCGACCGGTCGGCGAGGGTCTTCTCGGGATGCCACTGTACGGCCACAAGAAAGGTCTTGCCGCGGGACTCAAGGGCTTCGAAGACACCGTCCGGCGAAGCAGCTGCGAGCCGCAGCCCCCTGCCGGGGTTCTTGATGCTCTGATGATGGGCGCTCCTGACCCGGATGCTGCAGTCACCGGTCCCGCAGCAGTCGCCCATGATCCGGCACAGCGTAGTTCCCTCAAAGATGCTGACCTGGTGGAAGACCTTGCTGCCCGGGTTCGCCGCTCCATGCCCGATTTCCTTGGGGACCTGCAGTGCGATGTCCTGGTACAGGGTGCCGCCGAGCGCAACGTTCACGAGCTGGGCGCCGTAGCAGACAGCCAGGACCGGTTTCATCGCCTTGACCGCGGCCTTGAACAGCTTGATCTCGAACCGCACGCGGGCGTCCGGCGCCAGCCGGAGCTTCGCGCCGGCAAGGGGCCGCTCCTTGTAGAACCGCGGATGGATGTCATCGCCCCCGGTGAACAGGAACCCGTCGAGGCGTTTCGCCAGGTCGGGGATCACCTGGTCGATGCCGATGATGGGAACCGGAATGCCGCCTGCCTGTATGACGGCCTTGCCGTAATCCTGATCGAGAAGGTTCAGGTTTCGCGCCGGCTGCTCCTCGATGTTCATCGTGATGCCGATCAAAGGTTTCATGAACACACCTCCCCGTGTGATCATACGTCGAGCCGCACGTTACTTATAGCATATTCGGGAAGGCTTGTCAGCGTGATATTCAAATTTGAGATTTATTATTGCCTCATTTACAGGGCGGGTTTGCTTACGGATCGCATATCTGCCCTCGATCAAATAAGCTTTATCGGGGAAGGGAGCGGAGGGATCCAGTGATCGCAAAGATGAGCGGCCAGAATGCAATCCCCGTACTGGAGCAAAGACCAAGAGGATCGTCAAGGTTACGAACGCCGGCGATTCTCAGGATTGTTCTACCCACCGTGTATATGAACCTATCCAGTATTTCCTCGATGATCCAGTGCATCGATCACCCCATCAGTATTTCCATGATGGCCTTCTGGGTGTGCAGGCGGTTCTCGGCCTGGTCGAAGACAACGGACTGCGGCCCGTCGATGACGCCGGCGCTGATCTCCTCGCCGCGGTGAGCCGGCAGGCAGTGCATGACGAGGGCTTTCGGATGCGCGAGCTTCATGAGCTTCTCGTCCACCTGATAGCCCGTGAACGCCTTGACGCGCACCGCGTGCTCCTTCTCCTGGCCCATGCTCGCCCAGACGTCGGTGTACACGATGTCGCAGTCCCTGACCGCTTTTTTGGGATCGTCGGTCAGGGAAACGTCCGCGCCCGTCTGCTTCGCCGCCAGCGTGGCCCCGCGCATGATCCCCGCGTCGGGCTCGTATCCCGCCGGGCAGGCGAGGGAAACGTGCATACCGACCGTGACGCAGGCTTCGATGAGGGAATGGGCCATGTTGTTGCCGTCTCCGACGTAGCAGAACCGGAGCCCCTTGAGCGTCCCGCGGTGCTCCTGGATCGTGAACAGGTCCGCGAGCGCCTGGCAGGGATGGTGCAGGTCCGTCAGACCGTTGATCACCGGTACCGCGGCGTAGCGGGCCAGCTCTTCCACCATCGCGTGGGCAAAGGTGCGGATCATGATGCCGTCGAGATACCGGGACAGCGTCATTGCCGTGTCAGCGACGGGTTCGCCGCGGCCCATCTGAAGGTCGCTGGGGGAGAGGAATAGGGCCTGGCCGCCGAGCTGGTACATGCCGACCTCGAAGGAGACCCGCGTCCTGGTCGAGGACTTCTCGAAGATCATGCCGAGGGACTTGCCGCGAAGCGGATGGTGGACGACGCCGTCCTTCAGCGCCTTCTTCAGCCAGCCGGAACGTTCGAGAACCGTTCCGATCTCCGCAGCGGTGAGGTCATGGATGGTGAGCAGGTCTTTTTTCATAGAATCTCCGTACAATGAACCATAGTGAACGACGGATGAACGGGGTTAAAGACAAATGCGATTCTTATCTTGTGATACACACGGAGGCACACGGATACGATCAACACCCAGGCCCAGAATGTATAAACGAAATCAGCAGTTCGCTGTTGTTTCCATCCGTGTCCATAAGGGGACATCCGTGGCAAAGACTGTTCTTGATTTGCTCTGACTTACCGTGTTCATCCATGGCTCCATTGCTTCAAAAAGGAACAGGCGGCCTCAAAAAAAAGCCGCCTTGAAAAATGATCTGCCCTCTGCGGATCAGCGCTTCTTGAAGATCCCGTCCAGAGCGTCCACGAGCTGGTCGATCTCTTCTTCGCTGATGATGAGCGGGGGCATGAACCGGAGCACCGTGTTCACCGTGCAGTTGATCAGGAACCCCTGCTTCAGGCACTCGGTGACGATCTCCCTGCCCTCGAAGTCCAGCTCCATGCCGATCAGGAGCCCCGTGCCCCGCACATCCTTGATGAAGGGGTATTTCCCCCTGAGCGTCTCGAGACCGCTGATGAAGTGCTTCCCGAGCGATTCCACATTCTGGATGATGATGTTGTCCTCCAGAAGCGTTTCCAGTGAAGCAAGGCCGGCGGCGCAGGCGAGGGGATTTCCCCCGAACGTGGACCCGTGGGTGCCGGGGACGAATCCCCGGGCCGCTTTGTCCGTTGCCAGGAGCGCCCCGATGGGCATGCCCGAGCCGAGGCCCTTTGCAAGCGCCATGACGTCCGGCGTGACGCCCTCGTGCTCATGCGCGAAGAGCCTGCCTGTGCGGCCCATCCCGGTCTGGATCTCGTCCAGCATCAGGAGCAGACCGTGCTGGTCGCAGATCCGGCGCAGCTCCTTCAGGTAGCCGGTAGCGGGGATGTTCACGCCGCCTTCACCCTGAACGGGCTCCACCAGGACGGCGCAGGTCCGCTCGTTCACCGCTTCCTCGACGGCCTTGATATCGCTGAACGGGACGTAGCGAAAACCCGGCACCATGGGTTCGAACCCCTGGTGGAACTTTTCCTGCGCCGTGGCCGAGACCGCGCCATAGGTCCTGCCGTGGAACGAGCCGAACATGGTGATGATCTCGTAGCGGTCCTTCTTCAGGACATCCCTGCTGTAGCGCCGTCCGAGCTTGACGGCGGCCTCGACGGCCTCGGTCCCTGAATTGCAGAAGAAGACCTTGTCGGCGAAGGAATGCTTGACCAGCTCCTTTGCCAGCGCGACCTGCGGCTCGATGTGGTAGTGGTTCGAGACGTGCATGAGCCGCTGGGCCTGCTTCTGGAGCGCCACGACGACCCGGGGGTGGCAGTGGCCGAGGTTGTTCACGGCGACGCCCGCCACGAAGTCGAGGTATTCCCGTCCGTCCGAATCGTACACCGTCGCCCCGCGCCCCTTCACGAGCACCAGGGGTTGGCGGCTGTAGGTGTTCATCAGGAATGTCTGCGCGTCCTTGATGATGTCACTGGTGATCATAGAGGCGTTAACGTAGCATAACCAACCGGGAAAATCAAATGGAAATTGGCCTTAGCCGTTGTGTCCCGGCCCTTCCCGTGCTATATTGACGTGCATTGACGCGCCGCAGGAGGGGACCATGGTCCGGCTGATGAAAGGTACGGAACTGGCAGCGAAGATCATCTCGGCGGTGAAGGACGAGACCGACCGGCTCGGCAGGCACGGCATCCGGGCGGGCCTGGCCCTGGTGCTCGCGGGCGAGGATAAATCGTCCTTCCTCTACTGTCAGGCGACGAAGGCCGCGGCGGTAAGGGCGGGCATCGACATCTACAACCATGCCGTGTCGTCGTCGGTGTCGCTGAACGAGCTCCTGAACCTCGTCAGGAGCCTGAACCAGGATGAACGGGTCAACGGTATCCTGATCTTCCTTCCCCTGCCGCGCCCTATCGACACCCGCAAGGTCATGAACGCCATTGCGCCGGAAAAAGACGTTGACGGGCAGGGCTCGATCTCCGTGGGGCGGCTCTCGGCGGACGAATCCACGACCCAGCTCTTCGAGCCGGGGTTCACGCTCGCTGCGAAGTCGACCTTTCTGCCCTGCACGCCTTACGGCGTCATGCGGCTCCTCGAGCACTACGGCATCGATCCGAAGGGCAAAAAGGCCGTGGTGGTGGGCAAGAGCCTCGCCGTGGGAAAGCCGCTCGCCATGATGCTGCTCGTGAAGGAGGCGACGGTCACGGTCTGCCATCGCGAGACCAGGGAACTGGCTGCTGAGACGCGGCAGGCCGATATCATCTGCACGGCGACCGGCAGGCCCAGCCTCATCACCGGCGACATGGTGAAGGAGGGAGCCGTGGTGGTGGACATCGGGATCACTGTCCTTCCCGACGGCAGGACCGTCGGCGACGTGGATTTCGACAGCGTCTCGAAGACGGCCTCGCTCATCACACCGGTGCCCGGCGGCGTAGGGCCGGTGACCATTGCCATCGTGCTGAAGAACACGGTCATCTCGGCGAAACGGATGGTGGGGGTGGGATGACAGCCATCGTCACCCGGGCTAACAGCAAGGCCGCGCCGGAGCTCACCTTCCAGGGCAGGAAGAGCGACCGGGTTCAGGCGGCACGCTAAGCCGCCGGTGCCTCATTCCCGGGAGGGCCCATCCTGTGCCGGAGTCTCTGAAATCAAAGCTGATGCGGTGGGGATTCAATCTCTTTCCTGCGTACTGCGCCACGGGAGCGCGCATCATCTATGTTGCGAGCGACTTCCGCGAGGTCCGCATCAGGCTGCCGCTGTCGTGGCAGACGAGGAACTACGTGGGCACCATCTTTGGCGGCAGCATGTACGCGGCAGTTGACCCGGTGTACATGCTCATGCTGATCATGAACCTTGGCAGGGAGTATGTCGTCTGGGACAAATCTGCCTGCATCACCTTCAAAAAACCGGGCCGCACGGCACTCTTCGCCCGCTTCCTGATCGATGAGAACGAACTGGCCGCTATCCGGAGCGAGCTTGAGCACGCGCGGCATGTGGACCGTGCCTATCATGTGGACCTTGTGGATGAGCAAGGTACATTACACGCGTCAGTGGAGAAGGTGGTGTATGTGAGGAAGAAGGGAAGAAGTATCTAGAAAACAGCCACTTGTTTTGAGACCGATCTCTGCAGACCGGTTTATGATGGATCATGATCCTTCATGGGTTAGTATCCGCTTTTATCTGTGTCGAGTACTTTGAACCGGCGGTTGGTGCCCTGACCTGGTGAAGGGGAAAATAAGTTCTCGGGAATGGGCGTACCCCCGTCCAGAACATTGATGCGAGGCCTGGCTGCCATGAGCATATTGATCGGAGCAGAGATCGAGAAGGCACTGGAAGACGGCTCCATAAAGATCGAGCCCCTGGACCGTTCGCAGGTCGGGCCGGGTTCGGTGGACCTCACGCTCGGAAACGATTTCCGTGCGTTCAAGAAGAAGTTCAAGGTCTACCACATCAGGAACGATTCCCGGTTCGAGGACATCACCCGAGCCGTTCATGTGCCGGATAACGGCTATATCGTGATCAAACCGGGCGAGATGGTGCTGGGGATCACGCGGGAGCGGATCACCCTCGCCGACAACATCTCCGGAAGGCTCGAAGGAAGGAGCCGGTTCGCGCGCTTCGGCCTGGCAGTCCATGTCACCGCCGGATTCATGCATCCCGGCATATCGAACCATCAGGTGCTGGAGATCGTGAACCTCGGTCACGGACCGCTTGCCCTGTACCCCGGCACCCGGATCTGCCAGTTCGTGTTCGAAAGGTGCGACGGCCATGCGAAATACGAGGGAAGGTTCGCCGGGCAGGTCAAACCATGAGCAGGCGTGCTGCGCCTCCTCGTTTCGCTCCTGCAGCTGTTTGATGGCGGATGCAGCTGCATATTCGTGAGGTGAATGATGGCAACCTATCTTCTCATTCATGGCGCCCTGCGCGGCGCGTGGTTGTGGGACCGGCTCATGCCGCTTCTGATGAAGGGGGGCGGAAATCCCATTGCCATCGATCTTCCGGGGCACGGCGACCGCTTGGAGGACCGCAAGGGCATAACCATGTCCACCTATATGGACGATGTCATTCAGTTCATCCGGAAGGAGAACCTTAGGGACATCGTCCTCGTGGGCCACAGCATGTCGGGGATGATCATCAGCAAGGTCGCGGAGGAGGCAGCGGAGCGGGTGAAGCACCTGGTCTATCTGGCGGCGGTGGTGCCGGGGGACAACGATGCGCTCATCGATCTGCTCACGAAGGAGCGGCAGGCGACGCTCCGGAGCCTGCACGGGAAGGCGAAGGAGATCTTCGGCCCGCTCGATACGCTCAGGCCGCTCTATTTCACCGATCTGGAAGGGGAGGAGAAGGAATTCTACCTGAAGCAGCTGACCCCCCAGCCGCTGGCCCCGTTCTTTGAAAAGATCCGGTTCAGCCGTTTCCCCGGTATTCCCGTGCCGAAGACCTATGTTCTGGGGCTGCTGGACAAGAGCCTGCCGCCGGAGTTAACAAGAGGGTTTGCCGAACGATTGGGGGTGATACCGGTCGAGATCGAAGGCGGCCACGACCTGATGGTGTCCCGGCCGGCGGAGGTGGCCGAGGTCCTGCTGCAGGTCGGCTGATCCCGCTTCTGCGGCGGGAGAGGTTCGCGTTCCCTTATTTCTTCGTATGGCAACGGCCGCAGCTGGCCGCGTCCTTCACATCAAAGGCGGCCTTCCCGTCGTGACATTTCCCGCAGAAGGCGCCCTTGCTCAGCAGGTTCATGTCGATGTGATAGGAGGGGCCGCCCTGGGAGAATGGCTTGAAGTGGCAGCTGCTGCAGGTATGGCCCTTGTAGTTCATGTGCGTTTCGTGCCTGAACAGCACCTTGCCGGCGCCTTTCGGCTTGAATTCCACATCGCCGCCTCCGACCTCGGCAGGAGCGGTGAGCGGCATGAGCAGGAGCGCTCCTGCCAGCAGGGCCGCCGTCGTTATACGCCTCATGAATAGCTTCTCCCTTATTTCCGGTGACAGCGGGTGCAATTCTTCGGAGACGCCGCATCGAAGCTCTTCATCCCGTTATGGCAGTGCTCGCAGAAATCGCGCTTCGTAATCCGCTCCTTCTTCATCTCGAACCCGGTCCCCTGTGAGAACTTCTGAAAATGGCAGGCGGCGCACTTGATGCCGCGGGCCTTTGCATGGAAATCGTGGCTGAACTGGACAGGGTCGGCATTCTTCAGGGTGAAGGTGAGATTGCCCCCGCCGACGGCGGAGACGGCAGCGACCGAGGCGAGCATGAAAGATACTGCAAGGAGCAACGTTCTGTTCGGCATGGCACCTCCGATCATTTATGGCACTTGACGCAGTTTTCTTTTGCAGTCACGTCGAACGATTTCTGACCGTTATGGCACTTTCCGCAAAAGTCTCCCTTGGTAAGCTTGCTCATATCCATCTTGTACGAGCCCTGGGCCATCTGGAAGATCTGGTAATGGCACCCCGAGCACTTGATGCCTTTTCCCTTCACGTGGGCCTCGTGGCTGAAGTTCACCGGAAGAGCGTTCCGGGGAGTGAACTTGATGTCGCCGCCCCCCACTTTCTGCGCATATGCAGCGTACGGCAGGACGAGACCTGCGATCAGAAGCATGATCAAGAGCGTGTTCTTCATCAGCCTGCACCTCCCCCGCAAGATTCATATCACGGCGGTCATTATAGCACAATAACCGCGAAAAACAAGCCTTTCTTTGTGATTATCACGCGTTTGGCCGCGGCGTCTGGTATAATTGAACCGTACTCATCCTGTTCTCTCC
>Ga0113563_10001526_pt1 | contig 13258 bp, 7 predicted proteins | sample Mud3Dept3metaG_FD_80117 | JGI IMG/M metagenome (GOLD analysis project Ga0113563, IMG submission 80117) | Freshwater wetland microbial communities from Ohio, USA, analyzing the effect of biotic and abiotic controls - Mud 3 Core 4 Depth 3... | ecosystem: Environmental > Aquatic > Freshwater >...
ATACCTCATCGTATTTATGCAGCTGACCACCTGGTGAGCACGGGCTTTCGCCTGCGCGCTTCAACACAGCAATCCACGGCAGAAAGGCGGACGGGCTAAGGCCCGTCCTCACATGCCCATGCGGCTTTAGACCCAAGAATTCCGCAGTTTCAGATATGCTTGCCTCCCCGAGGCCGGAGTGCGATACTTGCCACGCACAGGATCGTGTCCGGTATTGCCACACTAAAGTCCCACGAACAGCCAGTGCTCCGGCTCGGAGCGGGCGCCGTTCTGGGCATGTGCCTGATGCATAGTGCCTTAAAGTGGTTGGAACCGGCGGCACGGCGTTTGCGTAATACACCGCGGAGGGTTTCATGGATATTCCGCGCAAGTCTCAGGCACGAAAACGGCGCATTCTTCATGGTCTCTACCTGGTGATCATCCTGGGCGCCGCCGCCGGAATCACTTTGGCATTGAGAGACCTGAAACCGGCGCCGCCGAGCGTGGAGCGTGCAGCGGTCTGGATCAACACGGTCAAACGAGGCCCCATGCTGCGGGAGGTGCGCGGGCCGGGCAAGCTGATTCCGGAAGAGATCCGCTGGGTGCCTGCCCAGGCGAGCGGCCGGGTCGAGCACCGCCTGGTTCAGCCGGGGGCGAAGGTGACGCCCGAGACGATCCTGTTCGAGCTCAGCAACCCGCAATTGGAGCAGGAAGTCGTGAGCGCGCTCTGGGACTGGAGGTCCGCCGAAAGCAGCTTCAAGGATTTCAAAGTCAGCCTGGAAGTCAAGGACCTGCAGACCGAGTCGGAGACCGCCCGGCTTCGCATGGATTACCAGGTGGCGAAGATCAGAGCGGAAGCGCAGGAAATCGCCGCCAAGGCCGGGCTGATTCCGGATCTGGACGCGCGCCAGGCGAGAGTGCAGGCGGAGAGCCTGGCGAATCAGATCGAACTCAAGGAAGCGCTCCTGGTCAAAAACAAGGAGTCAACCGCCGCCCAGCTGGCGGTGCAGCAGACGCGGATCGATCAACTGCGCGCCGTTTACGAGCTGAAGCGGAGCGTGCAGGAGCAGCTTAAAGTGAGAGCGGGCGTCGCAGGGGTGCTTCAGGAGGTCGCGGCGGATGTCGGGGAGCAGGTCGCCGTGGGCTTCAAGCTGGCCCGGGTCGTCAATCCGACGCGACTGAAGGCGGAGCTCAAGATCATGGAAACCCAGGCCAAGGATGTGGTGCTCGGGCTGGTCGCCTCGATCGACACCCGGAACGGCCTGATCCCCGGAAGGGTCATCCGCAAGGATCCCGTGGTGAAGGACGCGACGGTGATTGTGGACGTCGCGCTGGAAGGGGATCTCCCCAGGGGCGCCGTGCCGGAGCTGAATGTCGACGGAACAATCGAACTGGAACGCCTGGACGACGTTATATATGTCGAGAGGCCGACGCAGGGCCAGGAAGGGAGTACGATCGGGCTGTTCAAGCTCAGCCCCGACGGGAAGGAGGCCGAACGCGTCCAGGTTCGGATCGGCAGGGTTTCGGTGAGCACAGTCGAGATCCTGAGCGGGCTGAAACCGGGAGATCAGGTGATACTCTCCGACATGTCGCAATACGACACAGCCGACCGAGTCCGGTTGAATTGAGCGTTACAGGTATGCATCGCGACCCCGGATGCCTTGGCTCCGGCGGCCGATTTTGCGGGAGACCCTAACCTGCAGGCGCGGGTGGCGCGAGGACGGCGACCCGCTTCCGGCGAAGGAGAACTGATGACAGAACAGAACCATTCCCTGATACATCTCGAAAGCGTGACCAAGGTTTTTCTGACGGAAGAGGTGGAGACGCATGCCCTGGCTGGAATCCACCTCGACATCAAGAAAGGCGAGTACGTGTCCATCTCCGGCCCCTCCGGATGCGGCAAATCCACGCTGCTGTCGATCCTGGGCCTGCTGGATTCCCCGACGGACGGCGTCTATTCCCTGGACGGAAACCCGGTCGAGAAGCTCAACGCATCGGAACGCGCGCGAATCCGCAACCGGCAGATCGGCTTCGTGTTTCAGAGTTTCAACCTGATCGGAGACCTGACCGTTTTCGAGAACGTCGAGCTGCCGCTCACGTACCGCGGCATGAAGTCCGCGGAACGCAAGAGCCGGGTCAACGAGGCGCTCGAGCGTGTGGGAATGGCCCATAGGGCCAAGCACCTCCCCAGCCAGCTCTCGGGAGGCCAGCAGCAGCGCGTGGCGGTGGCGAGGGCGCTGGTCGGCAGCCCGCTCATCCTCCTCGCCGACGAGCCCACGGGGAACCTGGACTCCAAGAACGGCGAGGCCGTAATGGAGCTGATGAGCAATCTGCACAAGGAGGGTGCGACCATCTGCATGGTCACCCATGATCCGCGCTATGCCGAGCATGCGGAGCGCACGATCCATCTGTTCGACGGCAGAGTGGTGGAGGAGCAGGTGTCCGAAGCGTCATAAAAAACTGACCGCGAAGCCCTCAAAGACCTCGAAGAAAATAATCTGTTCTTTGAGATCTATGAAAGCTTCCCGGTTCAATAAAAAAGGGCCCCGGATAATCCCGGGGCCCTTTTCATTTCCCAGGCCTGAGAATCAGAAGACGAACTTCAGGCCCCACTGGATGATGCGCTGGAAGGGAGCATTCGCTCCGCCGCCGCTGAAAATGGTCTTATCCAGGAACTGGCTTGTCCCCGGCGTCATATATCCTGGGAGGGTGGTGGCTTGGCCGGTGCTGCCGAACACCGTACCTGTCCCCAGGGAGAAGTTCGGGTGGTTGAAGGCGTTCCACAGTTCCATGCGGAACTGAAGGTACCGACCTTCTCCCATTACCGTAAAGTTCTTGAATATGGCGAGATTCCACGTGTTGATTCCGGGGGAATCATACGAGTTGCGACCGATGTTGGTCTGCGCGCCTTCGCCCGCACGGATGTAACGGGCGGTAGCGTTGATCGGGGTGTACCCGACCACCCTGGATGCGCCGCCGCAGGCAGCGGAAGTTGCGGCGATGCTGGTAGCGGTCCCACTCCAGCACACGAACTTGACGTCCGTCCCTGTCAATCCGGTGCCGCTCGGGTTTTCAACGGCCGTATCTCCAGCGGTGTCATAGTCGCCGTTCAGATCGCGGCGCGAGATGATCGTAAGGGGCTGGCCGGTCTCGGCGATGAACGCGCCGCTCATTTCCCACCCGTTGACGGCCTGGCGAACGAACGCATTGCCGTCCGACAGCTTCGGGAACTGGTACATCCAGGAAACGACGAACTTGTGCGAGTGGTTGAGACCCGACAATCCCTTGTTTTTCGAGAGGTCGATCATGTCGAACGGGCGCCGCGGGTTCATGTAGCTGGTAAACAGTTCGTTTTCAATAATATCGATGGTCCGGCTCCACGTGTAATTCGCATTGAAAGCGAGACCTTGAGAAAATCGCTTCTGCACCGCGAAAGATCCGCCGTGGTACCACGACCAGCCGTCCGGTGTGAACTCGGTGAGGACTCCATAGTATCCGAACGGCTCCAGAAGCAGGGCGCGGTTGTTCTGGAAATCCGCCAATGTAGGGGCGCCGGCGAATGTCTTGCCGAGCGCCTCCGCGTCGTTAAAGAACACGGGGAGGCGATAAGGATTGGGAACGCCCGCGCTCAGCCAGCGCTGCACGGGAAGGTGAACGCCGTGGTTGCCCACGTAGCGCCCTTCAAAGAGGAAGTCGCGGAACATTTCGTGCTGGAGCGATAGCGACCATGTGTAGGTTGCGGGCGTTATCTCGTCAGGGACGTAGGATCCTGTAGCCGCCCGCGCAGTATACTTGTCGATCAGAGTGTCTCCCGGCAGGGAGGAGAGAAGTGCGCCGCCCTCGATGAAGCCGGTCGTGGAGTAGCGGATATCCGCATCGAGCGGGCTTCCGCCGCTCGGTACCAGCGAACACCATGAGGGTCGCGGGGAGAGCTGGCAGGCGTTCGTTTCCCGGTTTTCCGCCTGGGTCTGAGGAGGCATCGACAGAAGAGGCAGGTTTCCGTAAATCACGTCATAGGCCATGCCGAAACCGGCGCGCAGCGACGTCTTGCCAGTGCCGAACAAGTCCCAGGCCAGCCCGAGCCTGGGTGCGACGTTGTTGCGATCGGCATTGGGCTTGCGGAAGATCACGCTGGTCCCGACATGTTTCAGGAGCGCATCCTTGTGCCGCTGGGGCAGGGTGTCGAAGATCTTCTGTCCAAGCAGCGGAGAATCTGCGCCGACCAGTTCCGGGGTATAGACCTCGTCGCCGATGGAGAGCATATTGGAGATTCCGTTCAGGTCCTGCAAGGCGGCGTCGCGGGCCACCTGCGTGTACTCATAACGGAGCCCGAACTCCATGGTCATCCGCGGATGAACTTTCCAGCTATCCTGGACGTATGCATAATAGGCGGCTCGGTTTGCCGCGAAGTCCGCCTTGCCGACGCCGCGGATCGATACTACGCTGGGGAAACCATCCCGGACAAAGTCGTCCATACTTGCCCAATTATACTCTCCCCTGGCACGCGGCAGAAAATCGCTGGTTGAAATTACGTTGCGTAATTCCACACCCGCTTTGAAGGTATGGGCGCCACGGACGATGGACAGATTATCGAGGAACTGATAGATGTTATCAGCCCCTTTCTGGGGAAAGTTGCTCTGCGGGCCGATGAAGAGGTTGATGTCGTCGATGTCATAATTGGCGAACACATCGGTGCTTCCCGGAGCGGCGGGCAGATCCACCGGGAAGGCGCTACGGTCATAGTTCCAGCCGAAGCGGAACTCATTCACCATGCTTGGATTGATCGTCCACACGTCGCCGAACGTGACCCGGCGGGTATCGAATACCTGGTTGCTGTTGAACTGGGGAACCGGCAGCTCGCCGGCTGAGGGAGCGCGATTGCGGCTGAAGTTGAACCGGCCGCTGATGAGGTGCGATTGCATCTGGTAATCGCTGCTGATCAAAAAGAGATGGGTGCGGGTGAACGTCGGCGTGGTGGCTGTGAACTGGCCGAGTTCAATGGGAACCGTCTGGTTGGCGGCCTCGTTGAAGACAGGCGTCGTGGTGGTGGCGCTGGAGGCAACCGGAACATTATCTGCGATGATGCCCACATTCGTCGGACTGACTCCGCTGCCCGCCGCTTTGGCCAGATTTTGCAGGGCCGACAACCCGTTGGCTGTGGGCACCAGGATGATCCCTGAGGGTGTCCCTGCCTGGGTGAGGTTCTGATACTCGAACGACCCGAAATAGAACCACCGGTCGCGCAGGATGGGCCCGCCAGCCTGCCCGCCATACCGGCTCCAGTCATAGCGCGGCTTCGGGTCTCCCGGCGCGGTGATCGCGCGGGTGATATTGTCCAGCGAGTTCGTGCTCCGGTTCTGCCCGTAAAACCAGCCGCGGCCGTGAATCTCGTTCGTTCCCGACCGCGTGGTGGTGATGAACTGGCCCGCGGTCGAATGCCCGTACTCGGCGCTGAACTGATTTGTCAGAAGCGTGAACTCCTGGACCGAATCCTGGATCACGGGAGTCAGAGAGCCTGTGACACTCGGATCGTTGTTGTCGACACCGTCCACCACGTAGTTGTTCATGCGGGGGCGGTTGCCACCGACGGATCCCCCTTCGCCGGCTACGCCTCCCGACTGACTCGTGGTGCCGGGAGCGAGAACGGCCAGGTTGATGGGATTCCCCGTGAGAGAGACGCTTGGCAGGTCGGCTACATTCCGGCTTGTGAAGCCTTCCAACTGGGCGGTGGAGGTGGTCACGATATCAGCGCCACCGGTCACCGTAATTACTTGAGTGAGTTCACCTATTTCCAGCCGGGCGGTCACATCGACTGTCTGATTGGTCTTGATTTCGACGTCGCTTCGTTCATAGGACTTGAATCCCGTCATCTCCACTTTCAACGAATACGTTCCCAGCGGTACATTTGGAAAACTGAACACTCCCACTGCAGTGGATACCTGAGTCCTCTTGATCCCGGTTTCGATGCTGGTCAGACTGACCGTTGCCCCCGGAATCACGCCTCCTGACTGATCCATGACCGTTCCCCGCAGAGTCCCCTGGATCCCCTGTGCCCACACCGGCGCGGATGCCACGAGCACAACCAGGACGATCCCCAGCAGCGATGGCCACTTGTTGATGGAAGTCATGAATTCCCCCCTTTCGGCTTGTTAAATGCAAAGTGAAGAACGAATTCCCTCGATCGGGAACCCGCCCGAAACCTGCTGCGGCGATATTCCCGCCGATACAGGCTCGATCCCCACGCCCCGAAGCTAGTGGACCAGCCACTCCCAAAGCAGGCACCTTCCCGTTTGAGCCGCTCGGCGGCGTTTTGGACACGCCCGACCGTTTCCCGTCCTGCGGAACCGGCAGGCCTTACAGATTGGCGCGCAAACTCCAATTCCTTGGAATCCTGTGCTCCTGGAGCATTCTGAATCGGCTTCAGGTCCCAGGCAGCAACACTCGTCGATTGGCGGCACAAATGGGCCGTTCTCCGCCCCTCCGCATATGCAGCGGTCTGTTGCGGTTTAAGGAAGAATCTCAAAGGAACGACCTCATGCGACGCCCTTGCCACACCCCCGCCATCCGGAGCGGTGGCTTTCCGCATATGAGTTGCGCAGCCAGTACACCCATTCAATGAGTTTCCCCTCGGGAATATTTTTAAGGCAAGAAGCGAACCAGAAACTCAATTATCTGCCTGATTCAGGTACAACCATTATGCACTTTATTATGAATAGTTTATATGCCTTCAATTATTCTTGCACCGGAATTGGCAACCTCGCTATAGAAGAAAATCCAATAATTTATGTACAAAAGTACAATATTTTGGATATTAATATTCGATTGTGTTTATTGTCCGGCTTGGGGATGGGTGATAGCCTTCGGTTTCAGCGAGTTTGCCTTAGAATAGGGACGACACAGTCGGGGTATCAAACCTGTGCGACAGGGATTGCCAGGGATTACGGAGCCGCGACCGGAAGGGAGCGGGTGCTCTGGAATGCCGTAAGCTACCCGCCTCTTTGCGGTCGTGGGTCTGAAGATGGCAGCCGGCTCGCGCTGCGGGATGGCATCGCTGGACCGCGCATGGCAGCGGACTTCAGTCCGTCGCCGGGAAGCCGGAGGCGTGGGAGGACTCACTTAATCATTTGCCGTGTTTGCATCGGTCAAAAACGTCCACGGTGCGGGAAAAGAAAACCGCCAGGTTGACAAAGGCCCGAAGGGTATCCTTCGAGGTCTTTGTCGTCCTAGCAGTTCAACATCTTCCAATCGAGATATCCTCCCCGTTCCGGGTGCGGTCTCTCAGTTCACGTTTTTCAGGATTGCGAGGAGGTAGTTCCAGAATTTTTCAACGGTATCGATGTAGATTCTTTCATCCGGCGAATGCACTCCCTGGAGTGTCGGGCCGAACGAGACCATGTCCATGCCAGGGAATTTCTCGCCGATGATGCCGCACTCCAAGCCGGCATGGACGGCCTTCACTTCGGGCTTCTTTCCGGCAAGGGATTGATACGTTTCTACCGCGATCCTGAGGATTTCCGATTCCAGGTTTGGCTTCCACCCCGGGTAACCCTCGCCGATCACGGCCTCCGCGCCTCCGAGTTCGAATGTGTTGGCGACTGCCTGGCAGATCTCGTCGATCTCGGAAGCGACGGAGCTGCGCTGGCTGGTCGCCACCCTGATCGATTTCAGGCCGGTGGAAACAATCGCAAGGTTGGTCGAGGTCTGGACCAGGCCGGGGATGTCGGGGCTCATTTTGATCACGCCATGCGGGAGGGCCGAAAGCGTCTTGCAGAGTTTTTTCTGGGCCGCGCTCTTGAGCACTTTGCCTTTTCTTGCCCCCCGGATCGGCGTGAGGCTGATTTCGAGGCCGGGCTCGACGGTGGCATATTCTGCCTTGATAGTGGCATTCCACTGCGCGACGAGATCAACCGCTTGATCCCAGGCCTTCCCGGGGAGTGACAGCCTGGCTTCGGCTTCCCTGGGGATGGCGTTCCGCTTATTGCCGCCCTCGAGGGAGGAGAGCCGGGCGCCGAGCGCGGAGAGGCCGATCAGGACGCGGTTGATGATCTTGAGCGCATTGCCGCGCCCTTTATCGATCTCCAGGCCCGAGTGGCCGCCGCGGAGTCCGGCGACTTTGAGCAGGGCGGGGGTCGCCTGTGCGGGGGAGGGATCAAACGACACCGCCCAGGTGGCGGAGGTGTCGCGTCCGCCGGCGCACCCGACGTACAGCTCCCCTTCCTCTTCGGAATCGAGATTCAGCAGGATCCTGCTTTCCAGGAAATCCGGGCTGATGCTCTTGGCGCCGGTCAGCCCCCGCTCTTCATCCACCGTAAACAGGAACTCCAGCGGCCCATGCTCCAGCGACCTGTCTTCCATGATGGCGAGGTTGGTGGCCACGGCGATTCCGTTGTCGGCGCCGAGTGTGGTCCCGTTCGCCATCATGAGGTTGTCCTTGCGCACCAGTTCGATCGGGTCCTTGTCGAAGTTGTGCACCTTATCCTTGTTCTTCTCCCCCACCATGTCGAGATGCCCCTGCAGGACGACGCTGCGGACATGCTCGCGCCCGGCCGAGGCCGGTTTGCGGACCACGACGTTGCCGACCGCGTCGACTCTTGCGGCCAGCCCCAGTTTTTTTGCCGTAGCGGCAACATACTTGCTGATCGCCGCCTCGTTTCCGGAGCAGCGCGGGATGCGGACGATTTCGGCGAAGTACTTCCAGACCAGTTCGGGTTTCAATCCTTCAATTGCATCAGACATGCTTGCCTCCTTGGATCGATCTCACAGCTTGCTGCGACACAACCACGGGTACGGCCGCGGGGGCGGGCTGCCGCCCGGCTATGCTGCAAATCCCGCGACCAGCAGAAAGAATACCATCAGAATACCGCGCTGGGAGGAGCCGGCTCATCGGCCCGGCCCGCGTTCCTGGCGGGAATCCCGATCAGGATCCATGCGATCACCGCGAGCACGAAGAGGCTGATGATAAACCCGGGTTCCTCAAAGAACGTAAACCACTGAATTTCGAAAAAGGCCAGTGCGGCGAACACCAGGCCGGTCAGGGCCTCGCCCGCAATCATCCCCGAGGCGAGGAGGACGCCCGTGTTTTCGACGCGGGCTTTCTGCGCATCGTTGTGCTGCCTGCGCGTGCCGATCATATCGACGGCCCCTTTGAGGATGCCGCCCACGAAGATTGCGAACGTCGTCTCGAGCGGCAGGTACATCCCGACGCTGACGAGCATGGGGCTGCGCACCTGCATCAGGATGAAGCCGGCGCCCATGAAAATGCCGACGATGATCAGAGGCCATGCCATCTCGCCCCCGACGATCCCCTGCGACAGGAACGCCATCAGGCTGGCCTGCGGCGCCGACAGGTTGGTGCCGCCGAAGCCCGTGCCGCCCATCTTGATGTCGCCCTGGTGGAGGATGACGAGCGGGATGAACATGACGGCCGCCGACAAGGCGACGCCGATGAGGTCTCCCGCCTGCATCTTCCATGGAGTGCCGCCGAGGATGTGCCCCGCCTTCAGGTCCTGCAGCATTTCGCCGGCGACCGCCGCGGCCACGCAGACAACCGCCGCCACCCCCAGCACCGCCGCGACTCCCGGGATCCCTTTCATGCCGAGGGCCACCATCAGGATGGCCGCGACCAGCAGGGTGGAAAGCGTGAGTCCGCTGATCGGGTTGTTGCTCGAGCCGATGATGCCCACCAGGTAGCCGGAGACGGCGGCGAAGAAGGAGCCCGCCAGGATCATCACCACGGTGGCAACCAGCGCAGCCAGGACATCCTGGGCGAAATAGTTGTAGATGAAGAAAGTCGCGATCCCGGCTGCGGCGATCCCGGTCATCACCCATTTGAAGCTGATGTCCTTGTCGGTGCGGGCCGTCACCTGCTCTCCGGTGGCGGCTTTCTTCACATCGCTGATCGATCGGGCCAGCCCGGTCTTCAGGCTCTTCCTCATGCGGAACAGCGTGAAAGCCGCACTCACCAGCATGCCGCCGATCGCGATCGGCCGGACAATGTAGCGCCACACGTTATAGGCCATGTCCACCCAGGTCGCATGATTCGCGTCCCCCGCCGGCAGCAGGCTGGGGCCGATGAAGTACGTCAGGATCGGCACGAACAGCCCCCATGCGAGCAGCCCCCCGCTGAAGTTCAGCGATGCCAGCTTCGGGCCTATGATGTACCCGACTCCGATGTAGGCCGGGCTTACGCCGGGGGAACTGAGGATGAGCCCGCTCTCGGCCGCCACGCTCCCTGTGGCGCGCAGGTTGATGCTCGCCTTGGTAAACGGGATGAACTTCTCCCAGCGGGTGGCGAACAGCTTGAGCTGCGCCAGCGCCTGTATCAGGGCACCCATCGCCATGGCAGAGAACAGGAACTTCGCGCCGGTCCCCCCCGCCCGCCCCGCCTTGTGGATCTCGGAAGCGGCGACCGATTCGGGGAAGGGAAGCTCGGGGTCTTCCACCATCACGCGGCGCAGGAGAGCGACGAACATGATGCCGAGCAGGGCGCCCACGAACATTATGGCGGTTGATTCCAGATAATGCCCGGTCGTGCCAAAATCGGGCCAGATGCCTGCGATGAAGAATGCAGGCAGCGTGAAGATCGCTCCCGCCGCCACGGACTCGCCGATGGAACCGACGGTACGGGCGAAATTCTCTTCCAGGATGGTACCTCTCATCAGGCGCAGGACCGCCATGCCGATGACGGCAGCCGGATAGGTGGCGGCAATGGTCATGCCCGCTTTCAGGCCCAGGTAGGCGTTGGCGGCGCCGAGAACCACCGCCATAACCAGGCCTATGATCAGGGCGCGGATCGTGAACTCCCTCATTTCAGTTTCCGCAGGCACGTACGGCTTGTGTTTTTGAGAAGGTCCGGTCTGTTTCGCTTCAGCCATATCAACTCCTCGGATTGTATAAAAAGCGATTCAGGAAACAGGGATGCCTACCGGCATCCGGGTTCTCCAATTATCCACAGGTTGGCACTGACGTAAAAGCGCTAATTCCAAAGAGAGTTCACCGCTCTCCCGCAGGCTCCTCCGGAATGCCGGTCATCACATCTTGCGGGACGAAATCATGAGTACCGGCTCGAGATCATCCTGCCTGGCGTCCCCCTGATAGTACACCCGCTCGAGGAACAGTCCCGAAGCAGGGGCGGCCAGTCTCGCGGGTTCCTCGGACTTCCCCTCCAGAAACCGCGTGATCCCGGCATTCGATAGTTTTCCCTTGCCGGCTTCCACCAGCACCCCGACGATGCGGCGCACCATTTTCCACAGGAAATGGGATCCTTCCACCCGGATCAGGATCAGGTCACCAGCCTCGCGGACCTGCACGCGCTCGATCAGCACGAGTGTGGATTTCTCCTCCGGCTCGTCCGCGGAAAAGGACCGGCAGTTCTTCATTCCGGCGAAAAGTGCCGCCGCCTGCTTCATCCGTTCCACATCCAGGTCTTCCTTTACCCACCAGGTCAGTTTCTTGCCGAAGGCAGTCCTCCTGCGCGAAACCTGGTACAGGTAGCTGCGCGCAACTGCGTGGTGGCGCGCATGAAAACGCGGGTGGGTGCGCTCGATCGCAAGGATGTGAATGTCGGACGGCAATTCTGTATTGAGGGCTCGCCGCAGAGCCTCCGGCTGCGCGTCTTCATGGAGGTCGAGATGGGCGGCCTGGCGCAGCGCGTGCACCCCGGTGTCGGTGCGGCCCGAGCCGTACAACTCGGGCTCCATTTTCCCAGTCACCTTGCGCAGCGCGGCCAGAATCTCCCCCTGCACGGTGCGGGCATTCTTCTGGACCTGCCAGCCGCTGTACCGGGTTCCCTGGTATTCGACGGTGAGCTTGAACCTCGGCATAGATTTCATCGTCCTTCCAAGCCGGGCACCGCATTGTCCCCTTGATGACCGGTGCTGTCAAACCCTAACCGGGGCGGCGCGCAATATTTGCCGAATTCCCCAAGGTCAACCGGAGGACCGGGCGGATCTGCCATGCTTACCTTGCGGTCCCGGTGGTCTTCCCGGTTCCGCAAATCCTGAACTTTTGGAACACCCCAGTCGTATTGCAGGATAGTAGCGCGCCGTGCGGGAACCATGGGGCATGGCCGGGAGGATTCCGAATGGCGGAAGGACAATCGATGGAAGTCCGCGCGTATGCAACGAGCCTCGGGGAGGCCGGATTCTTCGGCGTGCTGGCCCACGGCCAGTCGTATCTGAACGCCGTATATCTGCTGCTGTCTTTTCCCCTGGGAATCTTTTATTTCGTGTTCCTTACGACTGGTCTGCTTCTGGGGATCGGGCTGAGCATCATCGGTGTCGGGCTCCTGATTCTCCTGGTGGTGCTGGCTGCGGCACGTGGATTGGCCGACTGGGAACGCCTGTTGAACGGATGGCTCCTGGGCGTGACACTTCCCGGGCCGGCTCACCGGTCCGAATCCTGGAGGCACCCCCTGGCCTCCCTGAGAAAATACCTCGGCGATCCCCATACCTGGAAAGGGCTCGCCTATCTCCTGATAAAATTTCCGTTCGGCGTTTTTACGTTTGTCGTCACCGTTTTCCTGTTCGCTTCGACTCTGGGCTTCCTGCTGGCGCCTGTGTTGTATCACTTCGTGCGGTTCCGCATTTACAATTGGCATATTGTAAGCGCGGAAGAGGCGCTGCTCTGCCTGGCCATCGGCCTGATCCTGGCGCTGCTGTCGGTGCATGTCCTCAACGGCCTGGCCTCCCTGTGGCGTGCGCTTTCCGTGGGGCTGCTCTCGACTGCGGCGGCGCCCCAGCCCGACCGGAAGACAGGGCGGAAGACAGGGCCGGTCATTATCCCCTAGTGCACGGAATCATTAATACTCAGACGTTGCAGGAGGGTGCAATCGGGAGTGGGGCTCAACAGATAGAATTTATCAAATTTCATTTGTCATTTCTGTTTGGATCAGTTTGGAGCCTCGTCACGGAGAATCGCGAGCTTGCGCGTATTCTCAGCGCCTCGGCCAGGACAGCACAAGCCCAAAGCTTGCGGCGGCCAGATGACAAATGACCATTGACAATTGATGAATTCTTTTGTCGTTAATCGTTGCGCGAGGCATCCTTTTATCCGAATTCCACCGAAGTTCGAGTCCCACTTCCGATTGCACCCGTTGCAGGACGCAGAAGAACACCGTCGGGCGCCGGGCGGGGTTGCCCGCCAATTGCCGGGAAACGTGAGCGGTGTCCGAAGGCGGTGCTTTTCTCCGTCCCGGAAAACACGTCATCCTGATCTATGGAATCGTGAAGGCGGCGCCCATCCGGCCGATTCCGCAGTGGTTTTCACCCCCGGCGTTCGG
>Ga0113563_10001528_pt1 | contig 13256 bp, 13 predicted proteins | sample Mud3Dept3metaG_FD_80117 | JGI IMG/M metagenome (GOLD analysis project Ga0113563, IMG submission 80117) | Freshwater wetland microbial communities from Ohio, USA, analyzing the effect of biotic and abiotic controls - Mud 3 Core 4 Depth 3... | ecosystem: Environmental > Aquatic > Freshwater >...
GCTTACCCGGGCGAGGTCAAGTTCTGCGAACGCGAGCAGACCCTGACGACGTTGCTGGGGAGCGTCCTGGTTGGAGATGTTGTACAGGATGAGTACATTGAGCTGATCCTGAAGACGATGGACGCAAACTCGTTCAACTTCATCATGGCCGATCTCTCCGCAGGCGTTCACACCATAAAAGTGAAGGCACGAATCGACACCGACGTATCCGGCACTGCCGAGGCTAAGGGCAGCATCGGCAAGGGCTCCGTCACCGTGGAATCGGTACGGATGATCCGGAACGAGGACTTTAACCTTCCATAAGAGCGGGGTACGACCGTGGCCATGGCTTTCACTCCCCTCTCGGGCTGTCGGAGGCCATGGCCAAAGCGTATTGAGGAACGAGACGCCCGGATTCGTTCCTCATATACCTTGTCCACCGTGTGGTGACTACCATGGTGATTCTTCTCATCATCCCATTCCTCTTTCTTCTCATCGGCATCTGTATGATGGCACGGAACGAGACAAAAGCAACCCTGCGGGTGCACAATAGGGGTACCAACGGCACCAGACCCAACAGTGATCAGGTCGGGGCACTCCGATCAGTCGTTCCTCCCCCGATGACCGGTACGGTCGGATTCTCATTCATGACTGCCGAACGATCGATACCCACACAAAGAAGCAGTGCACCCGAGATTCTACTTCAGACACAGACGGCTCGTTCCGATACTCAGCATTGGCCAGAGCCGTCGGAGGACGATCGGCAAGTTCCGGTTAGTGAGACATCTCCGGCCCAGCAGGAGGTTGTGTCGAACGGGTTTCCCCTGCGCCAAGACGTGAAGGAGCGCCTTCTTGCGCTGGAAACGAGTACGCCGGAGACGAATGAGCCGCTCCGATCGTTCACTTTTTCTGAGTGGCTGCGCCGCCCTTACTGCCGTCATAGTGCTTGAGACTTTCAAGAAAGATGACGGGCACGATTACCACTTGCAATCCAGACGACTCTGGCAATATGCTCAGATGAGCGTTTCAATAAATTATACCACTAGGGTGAACCCATGAAAGGCAAGTTCATAAGCTACCTGAGAGTTTCAACGGAGAAGCAAGGGACCAGCGGGCTTGGCCTTGAGGCTCAGAGGAAGGCTATCGAGGACTACCTTAACGGTGGACGGTGGGAGTTGATCAAGGAGTTTGTCGAGGTAGAGAGTGGTAAACGCACAGACAATAGACCCACGCTTCGTAAAGCACTTGAGACGTGTAAGAGAACAGGCGCTAAGCTCCTCATAGCGAAGCTGGATCGGCTGTCTCGTAATGTCGCCTTCATAGCCAATCTCCTTGAGAGCGGTGTTGAGTTTGTGGCCTGCGACTTTCCCTCTGCCAATAAGCTCACCATCCATATCCTGTCGGCGATGGCAGAGTACGAGAGGGAGATGATTAGCAAGAGAACTAAAGAGGCGCTGAAGGCGGCTAAGGATCGGGGCGTCAAGCTCGGAAGTCCTAAAGGACTCACTAGTGAAGCCAGAAAGAATGGCAGGGCTTTATCTCTAGTGGTGAGGCAAGCGAAGGCTGACGAGTATGCAAAGAGAGTCCATCCCATCATCAAGAGCTATCAGTCTGAGGGGTTGTCCCTCCATGCAATAGCTCGCAAGCTCACTGAGGACAGGGAACTCACCCCGAGAGGCAAGGAGACTTGGACGCCCACTACCGTAAGGAACGTGCTTCTAAGACTGAAACAAGTATAACGTGTGTCTCCTTGCTGTGGGAGGTCGGGAACAAGCTTGCTTCTACTTCGTTTCTGAACCACCCTTAATCCTAAAATGTCGGGCGGAAAGCAGGTTCAATCCCCACGGCGCCACAATACAACTTGACTACAATCGAATTTATGACCGTAATTATTCCGATATGTTACAGCGCAAATAGCAGGGTTCGATTCCCATGCACTTCCACCAAAATATACAACAATATCAATCACTGATTAAGTACTAATGCCCTTAAAAACTGTCTCTGGACTGTCGCTGGACCTAGAAGTTAGGGTCTATCATTCCATTTGCGCTTCTTGACCTGCCCCCCCAAAAACCGGTCCAGGTGCTGAGGTATACTCTGGACCTACAGGAGAGGGAGGCAGGAAGCATGAAGAAGAAGGCGTTCACCCCGGAACAGATCATCACCATGCTCAGGGAGGCGGAGGTATTGCTCTCTCAGGGGAGCACCGCAGTCGAGACGGCACGGAAGCTCGGTATCACCGAACAGACGTACTACCGATGGAGAAAAGAATACGGGGGTATGAAGATAGACCAGGCGAAGCGGTTCAAGGAGCTTGAGAAGGAGAATGCGAGACTCAAGAAACTCGTCGCTGACCTGTCTCTCGACAACGCCATCCTGAAGGAGGTATCCCTGGGAAACTGCTTAAGCCCGTTCGAGGAGGAGGCAGGAACCGCTCCACCGCGTGCCGTGAAGCGCTGCGTGGCCTTTGCCTATCCAGCTGCAAGTACTCTGGCCTGGCACGACGTAGTTGCCTGGGCCTACTGCTTCTTTACCGTGGGCGCTTGTGCCGGGAGGTCTTCCAACGACGCAATCCAGACGAAGATGCGAGCGTGTTGGTTGGGATTGTCCAGGTAGCCTCTGATGGCACTGTTTAGTACGCCCACGTTCTGGAGCGCCCCGCGGATTCGCCTGCCGGCGATCTGGCGGAATGACCGTTCCACGAAGTTCAGCCAGGAACGGGAGGTCGACGCGCAACGGAGGTGAAACCGGGGGTGACGCTGGAGCCAGGATGTGACACGGGGGTGTGTGTGCGTACCAGAGTTGCCAGCGATTACATGCAGGCCCGCCCCCGCTCGAGTTACGGCGTCTAGCCTCTTGAGAAAGCGGATGACTTCATGATACCGATCGCGCGGCATGGAATCGCCGATCACGCAGCCCTCCAGTATGCGGAGGGCTGCACAGAGCCTGGTCCCTGAGCGACCCTTCTGCATCGGAAGGCCCAATCGGGGGCGATCACGGACTCGCTGGTCGCGCTTCTTGTAAACAGCTAGGACGAGGCATCTATCCGGAGGGTTGCTATAGAGACCCACCACGGCTATCTGGTTCTCGAACCCGTGCTTGTCGCGGCTCGGCTTGTCGGGCTTGACCAGATGCGGCGCGAGGTTGTGCTGCTTCCAGATCCGCCGGATCGTTGCCTCGGAGAGACCGTGGGCCCGCGCCATACGCCGGGTACTCCACCGGGTAGCGTAACAGGGCGTGGTCTGCACGGTCGCTTTAACGATCGCCCTGATTTCCTCGGCCGAGATGCTCGCCGTTCTCCCGGGACGAGGAGCGTCTTGTACCAAGCCAGCCACCCGGAGCGCTAGGAAGCGCTGGCGCCATAGCTGAACCGTGGCACGGGATGTGCGCAGCTGCTCAGCAATGGTCTTACACTCGGCGCCGGCTGCAGCCATGAGAATAATGCGCGCACGCCGCGCCAGCCTTACCGGCGCGCTCCTTCTGCGAGCCCACCTTGCCAACAGAGAGTGCTCCACGGGCGACAAGAGAATCGGGTCTGCTCTTCTACCCATCGTTCTGCAGCATACCGGGTAGGTAACCATTTGTCAACTTATTTATGACGCAAAAAGTTAGTTACAACTGCGATCGAAAATGTTTTATCTAGGTAGATATGCCGGGGAATAATCAGCTCGCGGAGTCTGGAGACCCGAGAAGGCGCAAGAGACCTCCAGGAGGCAAACGATCGCACCCAGGAGGGAAGGGGGGTTTATGAAAACAGCAGGCACGAGCAAAAGGATTCCGTCCGAAAGCGTCCGAAACCGTACGCTGTCAGCGCGCCAGGTACGAACGATTGCGGCCGTCCTGATGTCCAGGAGTGTCGAAGAAGGGTTGAGAAGCATACGCGTCCCGAAGTCCACGTTTTACACATGGCTCGCCGATCCCACCTTCAAGGCCGAATTCGACCGCCAGGAGCGGGAGATCGCCGAAGAGGCGATGGTCAGTCTCAAGGGCCTGGTGCGGCCCGCCGTAAACGCGATCAAACAGCTCCTAGAGAAGGGAGCGGACTCCGTCAGGCTCCGCGCTGCCATTACGGTGCTGGAACGCTCAGAGGCTGTTCTGGCGATGGACAAGGTACTGAGGCGCTTGGACAAGGTCGAGGAGGAAATGCATGAATTGTGGGAGACCCGTAAAAAAACACCCGGGGTGGAGTAGCGTTCTCGAACGGGTGGCGGTGCTGGAGAGAAAGATCTTGGCACTGTCGCCAACGCCGGAGGATGTCTGCCGGTCCCTTTCCACAGCCCGCCTTGGCCAGATACTACGTGCGGAGATGCCTGAAGAGGAGGCACGCGAGCTCTGTCGCATAACCAAAAGACCGCTCGAAGACCTGAGAGGTGCTGCCTATGGTCATCTGCTTACGCGGGCACAGAAAGAGAACCCCGAGGCCTATGAGCAGGTTGTCGAACTTGAGGCCATTCTATGGCGGTCCCAGTACGAGGGCACGTTCACGTATCAGAAGGCATACGAGACGCAGATACAGGTCATAACCTCCTGGCGCCGCCTGACGGTGGGACCGAGGCTGCCACGCCAGAAGTGCTCGGGGTGCGGAAAGGGAACAGCGAGCCCATCGAGGCGGACCGACCCGCAGAGCAACACAGCGCAAGAAAGGCGCTCCCGCCGAGCTGACGATGCAGGAGAAGCCCGACAGGGAACGGCGACTGAGCGTCGGGAGGGAGACGGCAGCCCGTCGCAAGAGCCGGGAAACTGGTCAGAGGGGCGGAGGTCGTGACGCTACTCCCTATTGATGATGCTTAAATGAAAGAGAGAAGCGCCGCGCGGTCACCACGCAACCCAGAGGAAGGGGCGTGAAATGCTCGCAAGGGCGTGGGCTGCGGCGCAAGATGGCGCAAGGGAGAAAAGGCTGGCACTGCTCAACGCCTCCCGGCGTGGAACGCGATTAGAGTAGAAACACCTATACCACAAGGCCCATCAGGGCTTTCCCTCATTACCCCTCGGCATGGCCACTGCTGGTATGGTTTTTGGCCCCACCCGTTGTCCTGGTTGGTCATAGAGATCCAACTGCAATGCAGTTAAGATTAGGTGCCGGAGCATAAAGAGAAAGAACTCACCCTTTCATCATATGCAAATCCTGGTGACGAGTTGGTGACAGAAAAATAGAGGGCCAGAAAAAGTTAACCGGTTATAATCATTAACTTAGAAATGGTCGGGGCGACTGGATTTGAACCAGCGACCTCTTGCTCCCAAGGCAAGCGCGCTAAACCATGCTGCGCCACGCCCCGACTCCGATAAACTACCATACGCGCCGCCGGACGCGCAACTATGCGCGCGGACTGACCGCTGACTGCCGCGTTTGGTTTCTCTGGTTTCTTTCGTTTCTCTGGTTTGTCTGGTTTCCCCGGCCCCTGGACCCCGGCCCCTGGACCCCAAGTTCTCTGGTCACTGGTCACTGTTTTTCAGGATGCGTGCCAGTTCTTCCAGTTGAGCGGACGTTAATGTCTTGCGCTCCACGGCCATCTCGAGCGCCACCTGTGACAGTATCGTGTAGACCGATTCGTGCAGGTCCATCCCTTTCATCGCTTGGAGGTGAGACGCCACCGTCTCTGCATCCCCCCGCACAACCGGCCCGGTCAAAGACATGAGCGGACCCTTCTGCTCGATGTTTCGAAGCGTTGTCTCTATAATTGGAAAGAATGGTTCGAGCCCAATCCCGATCCGCCTCATGATCCCCTCTCCCGAGTGCATGAGCGCGGAGAGCAGGTTGCAGACAAAGACCGCAGAAAGGTGGTAGAGGACTTTATTCTCGCTCTCGATCCGTTGGGCTTTCATCCCAACCGTCGATGCCAGCAGGTCGAGAAGGGGCAATCCCTTTTCATCCCCTTCAATGAATATATATGTTTTGGGAAGGGCCACAATACCACTATTCACATCGGGGAACGTTTGAAGGGGGTGGAGCGAGCCGAGAATCGCCCCTTTTTCATCCAGCGGTGAGAGCTCGCTCGCAGCATGGGCACCGCTCGTGTGAAAAAAAAGTTTCTCCTCAAGCGACTCGACTTTCTCAAAAATCGCCCGGGCCACAGCACGGATCTCGCGATCCTGGGTGGTCACCGCTATCACATCGGCACTTCGTGCCACCTCGGTGATGTCGGTCGTATACGTGCACTTGCCCCCGATATAGTTTCGGGCACGGAGGAGGGACTCTTCCCGCCGCGACGCCACAGCAACCACCGCAAGTCCCTTGTTCTGTAACACGTGACCAAGCGCAATACCGACTTTTCCCGCTCCGATGATCCCGATGTTCATTTTTGAAAAACCTCTATGGGTAGTAGGATGATATTCTTCAGGACGTCGAGCAACCTCTTCCCCACAGTATCCACGTAGCTGGTACTCAGTTGAGGGTCCTGTAAAGGGCCCTTCACGTCATAGGTTACGTGCATCAAGCCCCCCTCTCTCCGTTTGAATATGCTTCTCAAGATGGGAATGTAATCTATGGTTCGGTTAAGGGCTACGAGCGGAGAGACCACCAGCTTCCCGTCCAGCGTACCCTGGGGAAGATTCACGCTGCCCTGCCCTACAATCACCATGGACGGGCTGTCCAGCAGGAAGTCGTCCGTGCTGAACACGCCTTTCTCTCCCCTAAGGGTAAGCGCCGTTACCTTGTATGGCATCCCTTCCTGCCCGAAGCTGATTTTACCCCTGAGCGACTCATACACATTGAGAAGGCCTAATATCTTAGAAAGAAGGTTCCACTTCCTGATCACGCCGTTGCGACTTACCACCGCTATACTACCCTGCAGGTTGCGCAGCAGGTCCTCAGTGTCGCCCCCGGTAGAACTGAGGCTGCCGTTCACCCGCCCCGTTGCCACCAGCACGTTCGACTCCGGGTCGAACAAGCGGATGAGAAGGCCGCCCTTTATATCCCGTGCGTCTCCTGAAATTTGCAGTACAGGCACGTCTCCCGACAGGTCAGCCCTGCCCTCAAAGTTAAAGCCGCCGTCCAGCACCTGCCCTGTGAGTTTCTGAACCAGGAGAGCCCTGTCGGTGAACGCACCTGAAACCTCCACGCTGCTCGCCACAAGATCATGGTGCGCCATGCGCTGCGCGCGGATCTTCAAATCACCGGAAAGCCCCGCCAAGAGACTCTCCTTGTCGATCACCGGAATCCTGAATTTTCTTTCCTCCGGCCCCACCAGATCAGCCGGTTCAAGATGTTCCATGTCTATCATCAACGAAAACTTAGACGATTCGGTGCGGTCAAGAGATAGGGCGGCATTGCGCAGTACGCTGTTACCGATACGCAATTTCGTCAGATTGACGGTCGATCTCCCTGCCTTCAAATCAGCAACGAGTTCGATCTCCCTCAGTGGCTTCACAAAAAAAGGAAGCTGTACGACCCCTTCGTGCAGCTCCAGCGCGCCGGCGACTTCTGGAATTTCCCGTATCGGGAAACGCACCTCACGCGCTGAGACGCCCAGTTTGGCGCTTCCCGAAACCCGCATTCCTTCCAAAAAGAACATCTTCGACAGGGTTTCGAGGTGGGGCGCATTTAGCTGTGCCTTCAGGTCACGTATCCTGTCCCGGCTGACCTGACCGCTCGCCTGCAGGACAGCGTCGGCAAGCCCGCACGTGAGGCTCTCGAACCTCACCGAAGCACCATCCCATTGCGCGGCGCCTGTTATGGTGCTCTCAATCCCTTTCCCTTTGTTGACTATCCCCGGAATATTCAGAGAAAGCTCCTTTAATGAAAGCTCCCCTTTTGCAGAGAACGTCTCCTTTTCTTTGACCAGGTCTCCCGTGGCAGCGACCACACCGTCGAGACGGTACGGCAGGTCGAGTAACGCGCTCAACTCGGGAGCCCCGATCGTACCGTTGAGGTTGAGCCGCACCGCATCCTTTTTCAGCGAGCCAGCGAGGGTCATTTGGCTGTCACCTTTTGAAACCACAAGGGGTTCGAGGATAACGTCCTGATCGCTGAAACGATAGCGGCCAGAGGCCGTCAGCGCAACCTTGCCCCAGACGATTTCAGCCTTGCTGACCGTGCCTGTGCCGGCAACTGTCAGGCCTCTCTCTTCGTGGACCCTCAACTCAATTTCGCCATCGGTTGTGCCGCCCGTGAACCTGATGCCGTCCGGTTCCATGAAAGCCGAAAGGTCTCTTAGGTCAACGCTAAACTTGCCCTTTCCCTCGATCTCCTCTTCTGCCGCGAAGGGGACGCGGCCGTTGACATCATGGAAGGTGCTTCTTTGCAGCGAACCCTTTGTATTCGACACGAGGAGGGCGTCGTCCGTCAACTTCACAATGCCGGTCACCTCGCGCACCTCCAGATTTCCTCTGGCGATGGAAACATCGGCAAGGTCGATCTCGGCAAGAAACGGTTTGGGATTGGTAAAGGTGAGTTTCTTCACCATTATGCTGCCATCTTTGAGGAGGGCAAGAATATCCGACCCCCTATCTGCAAAGGGCGTCAGGTCGATGTATCGCTTCACATCAGACACGGCGAGGAAGCCCGTGCGTAACTCCAGTCCGTTAAAATCTTTCCCCGTCAGTCTGAACTTGAGGTCCACGGGCACTTCCTTGAAGAAGAGATTGTCGAGGTGAACCTCGACTTTCATCTTTTCAAGTAGCATTACCACCTCGGCTCGGGCCAGCGCATGTGTAACCCGGAGCGGCTCCCTGAGGAACGTCTCACGCATGGCAAAGTCATTGGCTTCAACGCTTATGGTGCAGCTCAGCTTCTCCTCTCTCAACGCAAACCGGCCTGATCCACCCAGGAACCCCTCGTAGCCGTTCAGGACCTTCGACATGTTAAGCCGGGAGTATGACAGTTCCCCCTCTATCTCGGAGCGCTTGTCCTTGAGGAAGCCCTTGCCTTTCGACTTGAAGTCACCGAGCCCCTCTATGCCACCATCCAGGTCAAATTCAATCTGTCCATCGGCGTTGAGATTTTTCACCGTGATGTGGCGCACACGATAGGTCTGGCCCTTGTATGTCAAGGTACCGTTCTTCAATTCAGCAAGCTCGACCGGTATGGGCACGAGGTCCACTTTACCCTGCGAATCTTTGACGCTCAGTTCAAAATCGGTGAGGCCGACATATGCGATGTGGAAGCCCTTCCACGGGTTGATGCGGAGGTGCCACTTCTTGATCGTGCCCTCCACACTGCCTTTCAGGGCCACGCCATCAAGCGTGAAAACAAGAAGCCCCTCCTTGTACCCGCGTTCCACGCTGGACGCCTGGACCGTGCCGCCTATCGCCTGGCCCAACAGGCGAAGCCCTATGACTGGTGCGTACATCCACGCGGCGACACCCAGTGCGCAGAGCAGGAGAACGAGTATGACGCCTATAACGAGAAGCTTCTTCATGGTGTCCTGGCTAATGCAAATAATACCACACTGCGAGCGCCGGCAGCCTTTAGAACTTTTGTTGCCTCTTTCGCCGTGGCCCCGGTTGTGAACAGGTCATCGACCAGCAACACGCGTTTGCCCTTCAGCGCTTTCCCGTCGCGCAGCGCGAAGACGCCCCGTACGTTCTTTTTGCGTTCCAACCTCGAAAGCGTGTACTGGTCTTTTGTCTCTTTGCTCTTGTACAACACCCGGTACACCAATTCTTTGCCGGTGATTGACGAGATCTCCTCGGCGATAATAAATGTCTGATTGAAGCCTCTCTCTTTGAGTCTCTTCGCAGTCACGGGCAGGGGTACAATCGCGTCAAACGCCTCCTGTATAAGCAGAAGCTTCGGCCGTAGAAGCCGTACCAGGGCCCGCCCCACATCCTTTCGCGCCTTGAACTTGAAGCTGTGGATCGCCTCACGAAGGGGCCCTTCGAAATAAAAACCGAAATGTCCGCGCGCGAACGGGGGGCGGTTACGCGTGCACTCGCCGCATACGCTTTCGACACTCAGCCATGTGCCGCAGAAAGGGCAGGAAGAGGCTTCTTCCACGGTCCTGAATGAATCCTTACATTTTTTACAGAGGATAGAACCGGTCGACCCGCATCCCCCACAGGAGAGCGGATAGACGATGTCGAGGGCTGATCTGAGCTGCTCAAGCACCGTACTTGTCGAGCTTAAGAGCGTGCGCCAGCACAAGCGACATCAGGTCTCTGCTGAACATAGTCCCCACACTCCCCTTCACGCATTTCTTTTCGTGAAACGGTAAGCCGTCCCGCTCACCCGTTCTCGTAACAATGAGCAGAGGAACCGGATGCCAGCTGTGACCCTTGAGAGGACAGGGCGTGGAATGGTCGCCGGTGATCACCAACACTTGAGGGTTTGTGGCATACAGATCAGGAATGATCTTGTTGCTGTTTGACAGGATCACCTCATCTACCACTGCTCACCCCAGTCCTGCTCATAGAGCACGCGCAGTTCGGTACCCTCCTCCTGGAAGAGCCCTTCCTGTTTGACCGATATCGTGTTCCAGCTGAAGCAGTTCTCGCAGAAATCCTGCCACTCCTCTTTCACGGACTGACATTTTCCACAGACGAACGGCACGTAGACGTTCTCAATCGGAAACGCTTTCCTGAATTCTTCGATTGCATTCTCCAGTTCACCACGGTGGATGTAAGCTTCTGCCATGGCCCTGTGTAGGCCCTTGAAATCACCCTCTGACGCGAAGAGCGTGTTCAGGGTGTCGATCGCCTCATCGATCATTTCAAGCCTGAGGCAGAGCTTCGCGTACAAGAACATCATGAAGCGGTTCCGCGGCGACACATCGAGGATCTTACGGTATATCTTGAGGATGACGCCGGGCTCGCCCCTGGCTATGTAAAGATCCTCCATCTTCAGAAGAAAGGTTATGTGGCCGGTCTTTGAGTATCCCCGTCCGTACATCCTCGCTGCATCGTTGAGCTTGCCCATGTTCTTGTAGACTTCGGCGAGCAGTATATATGCAGGGATGAATCTCTTATCCTCACTCAGGATATCGCGAAGCTCTTTTGCGACCGACTCCTGATCCTTCTGACCGTACTGACCCTGCTGGCCCTGCTTTTCGTAGAGACCTTTGATTTTTTCGTACCTGATGCCCAGAAACCGCCTGTGCTCCTCTTCCGTTTTTATGTACTTGCGCAGCCGCTTCTCCAGCTCAAGCGCCTGGTCCCACTCCTTGTTGCACACGTGAAGGTCACGCAGTATCCCCATCGCTTTCAGGCTCGACTCGTTGATACTGAGGATGTCTTTCAAGTTCTTCTGCACCTGTGCCACGTCTTTGGTGGCCAGGTCGACCCTCACCATCTTGAAGAGGATTGCCTCGCGCTTGCCCAGGTTCGCCTGCGCAAGTTTGAGCGTTTCCCGCGCCTTGTCATACTCCTTGGACGCGAGGTAGAGATCTGCCACGAGGAGGTATGCATCTTCCAGGTCAGGAGAAGACTTGATCAGCTTTTCAGCATAATCGATCGCCTTCTCCCGTTCACCCTTCAGTTCGTACGACCGTGCCCGTTCCAGGAGCTCTACCAGTTCCTCCCGTCGCCTGGCCTGCTTGCCCGCCTTCCATGTCCTGATCCCGCGCCCCATGTCCGAAATAAGGCCCACAATCACCGAGACCAGGAGGCCAAGCACGAACGAGATGGTCACAAAATTGGCCACCGAGGTCTGGTAGTACTGCCCATCTCCCACGTACAGCTTTATGTCTTCCGGGTTCAGATATGACAGGTAGACATGGACGAGAAGAAAGAGGAAGAACAGGACGGACAGGATTTTGTATTTCATTGGATACCCTTCTCTTCTATCATTCTCTGGCAGTTGATGCAATACCGTGCAACAGGATTCGCCTCGAGTCTCTTCTCGGTTATCGCTTCGTCACACTCTTCGCAGACACTGTATGTTCCGCTGGCCAGCTTGTCGAGGGCTGAGTCTATCTCTTTGAGCAGGTTGAGGTCATTGTCGCTCAAGCTCATCAGGATATCAGCATTATACGCGTTGCTCGCAGCATCGGCCATATCCTGGATTCCATCCGTGCCAAGGGTATAGGAATCCTCCTTCAGCTTTTTCGCCTTGTCGAGGATAGCTGCTCTCATCTTCAGCAGCTTCTTCCTAAAGAACTCACGCTTTGCCTTCTGCATCTCCCACCTCTAAGAACTTTTTTTCCTCGTCAACCCGGTAACGCGCAGCCTCTATCCACAGGCTCTCCAGGTCATACAATTCCCTCAAGGGCTCCAGAAACGCGTGGAGCACGACATCTCCGTAATCAACGATGATCCAGCGTCCCTCGTCGTAACCTTCTTTGGAAAGCGGCCGAACCCCCTTTTCCTTCATGCCCAACTCGACGCTCTCCGTAACTGTCCTTACTTGACGGTCGCTCGTTCCGCTCGCCACAACGAAGAAGTCGGCTATGTCGGTCAGGCGGGCGAGGTCTAGAATCAGCACATCGCGCGCCTTCTTTTCCTCCGCCAGTTTTCCTATTATAAGCGCTTTCTCTCTTGAACGCATCTAACCTGTGTACAAGCCTCCCTCCTTCACGAAACGTTCCACTGCCTGAGGCACAAGATATTTGAAGGACGCGCCGGTACGCGCCAGTTCTCTGATCATCGTCGAGGATATGTCGAGCTGCGTCACACGATAAAAATAAATCTTCTTTCCCGAAGCGTGCTCGTAGGTGTTCTCATCGATCGCCCTCACGAACGGCTTTATGTCTGCCGGGAAGAGATCGACAGGCTTCACCTCTCTGTGGATCGGTCTCACGAGAACGACAAGATGTGCCTGTTCAAATATATCTCTGTAGTCGCGCCAGAGATGCATCTCTGAGAACGCGTCAAGTCCGACGAGAAAATAGAGTTCGCTGAACCTCCCCCTGAAGGCCCTTATGGTCTCGATCGAGTAGGAGATCCCACCCCTACGCATCTCTGCCCGTGATGCACGGAAGAACTCATTTCCCCGAACGGCCAGCTGAACCATCTTGAACCTGTCGGCTGCCTCGGTCACTTTGGCGTGCTGTTTGAGAGGTTGCACCATAGCAGGGATGAAATAGACCCTGTCCAGACCGAAATGCTCCCGCACTTCTTCCGCCACCCTCAGGTGTCCGTAATGTATAGGATCAAACGTGCCCCCGAACAGACCCGCTTTCATCACGTCCTCAACTGCCCCTCTCCGAAAGCCACAAATTTAGTGACGGTTAATTCCTCCAGGCCCATGGGGCCGAAAGCGTGCAGCCTCGTGGTGCTGATTCCCATCTCCGCACCCAGGCCGAGTTGGTACCCGTCATTGAGCCGCGTCGACGCGTTGACGAGCACCAGGGAGGAGTTGACTTCCCGCAGGAAACGCCACGCGTTGTTGTAATCAGTGGTGATTA
>Ga0113563_10001529_pt1 | contig 13254 bp, 15 predicted proteins | sample Mud3Dept3metaG_FD_80117 | JGI IMG/M metagenome (GOLD analysis project Ga0113563, IMG submission 80117) | Freshwater wetland microbial communities from Ohio, USA, analyzing the effect of biotic and abiotic controls - Mud 3 Core 4 Depth 3... | ecosystem: Environmental > Aquatic > Freshwater >...
AGCGTGAGCCCGTTGACCGGCGTGCCGCCGCACGCCTGCTCGTGCGAGATGTCGGTGCGCAGAGCGAGAATCGCCTGCGCGGTGGCGCGGTCGCTTGCCTGCGCCTCGCCGTATCCGAGGTAATGCGAAAGGTCGGAGCTCACCACGATCAGCGTTTCGGCGCCGCCCCACAATGTGTCGAGTACCTGTGCAATCTCGTCCGCGGTCGCGTCGCCGACCGCAAGCGGCACCACGGAGAACTTCTCGAGCACAGTTTGCAGGAACGGCAGGTGCACTTCGAGCGAATGCTCGCGCGCATGCGCCGCCGCGCTCACCGTGACCTGCGGCAGCTTAGCCAGCGCCGCGACGGCTTCGGCGTCGACGGGAATATTGCCGAGCGGCGTTGCCAGCACGGTTGCGCCGGGCAATGCCAGGCCGCGCACCGGCACGCGATGGACCGGCCCGAGCAGTACCACCCGCGTGACGATGTCGCGCGCGGGCGCGAGCCGCGCATAGGCGGATGCCGCAATCGCTCCGGAATAAACATAGCCGGCGTGCGGCGCGATGATCGCCTTGGGAACCGGTTCGCCGCGCGCGGCGGACTCGGCGCGCGCGAGCAGCGCACCCACATCGCGCGCGAGTTCGCTCGCGGCAGCCGGATAAAACATTCCCGCGACAGCAGGCTGACGCACCGTATTCATAAAGACCTCGCCGAATCCATCCCTATTAAATGAGGGGCCGGGGGCGGAATATCAAGCCCACCGGCTCGACTCGGTGGTGGCGCGATTATTATAGTCCTGACACCGGTCCCCGCCCGCAATGCGCAGCCCGTCCTGTCGCCCATGCCGGGGCTGATACAATCCCCGCTAATCGCAACCGCGTTTTGCTGCCCATGTCGAAACTGTTTGCCCTGATACCCGCCGCCGGCAGCGGTTCGCGCATGGGGGCAGGCCTGCCCAAGCAATATCTGCCGCTCGCCGGCAAGCCGCTGCTCTATCATGCGCTAGGCAGCCTGTGCCGGCACGGCGCAATCGAGCGCGTCTTCGTGGTGCTGGCTGCGGGCGACCGGCACTATGCCGGATATGATTGGCAGCCGTTTGCGGCGAAGCTCGAGCCGCTGTATTGCGGCGGCGAAACCCGCGCGGCGAGCGTATTCAATGGGCTACTCGCGGCGGGCGAAGCAATCGACGGCGGCGACTGGGTGCTGGTGCACGACGCGGTGCGGCCATGCCTGGCGCCCGAGGTGCTGGAGCGGCTGATCGCGGCGTTGCGCGACGAGCCGACCGGTGGTTTGCTCGCGCTGCCGGTGGTCGACACGCTCAAGCTTGGAGACGCCGATGCTTACGTCGTGCGGACCGAGCCGCGCGAGAATCTGTGGCAGGCGCAGACGCCGCAGATGTTCCGCTACCGGGTGCTGCTGGAAGCGCTGCGCGCAATCGACCCGGCGCACGCGACCGACGAAGCGCGCGCGGTCGAGCAGCTCGGCCTGCGGCCGAAACTGGTGATGGGAGACACGCGTAACCTTAAAGTGACGTATCCGCAGGACCTCGCGCTCGCAGAGGTAATGCTTAAATCGATGGAAATGAGGTTCGGATGAGAATCGGACAGGGTTTCGACGCGCATCCATTGAAGGCCGGGCGCAGGCTGGTGATCGGCGGGGTGACGATACCGCACGCCGTGGGACTGGACGGCCATTCCGACGCCGACGTGCTGCTGCATGCGATCTGTGATGCGTTGATCGGGGCGGCCGCGCTCGGCGACATCGGCACGCATTTTCCAGACAGCGATTCCCGCTACGAGGGGATCGACAGCCGCAAGCTGTTGCGCGAGACCGCCGCGCTGCTGGAAAAAAACGGCTGGCGGCTGGTCAATCTTGACGCGACCATCATCGCGCAGGAGCCGCGCATGGCGCCGCACATTCCGGCGATGATCGCCAATATCGCCACTGACCTCGGCGTGTCCGGGCGCGACGTGAGCATCAAGGCCAAGACCACGGAGAAGCTCGGTTTTACGGGCCGCGGCGAGGGCATCGCAGCCCAGGCCGTGGCGCTGATCACATGGCTGGCGCCGGAACACCACCAGAGCCACGACTGACGCGGCCGCCGCGCCCTGCGCGCGTGTTCTTCGCGCTGTGGCCGGATGATGGCGTGCGCGACGCGTTGCACCGCGAGGCAGAGATGTTGCACCGCAATTGCGGCGGGCGCGTGATGCGCCGCGAGAACGTGCACCTGACGCTGGTTTTCGTCGGCGCTGTCGCAGTGGGGCGGCTCGATGAGCTCAAGTCGGCGGCCGGCACGATCTCCGGTTCGTCATTCGAACTCGTGCTCGATCAACTTGGCTACTGGCGGCACAATCGCATCGTGTGGGCGGCACCGAAAAGCGTACCCGGGCCGTTGCGTGAGATCGTCACCGCGCTCGAAAGCGGATTGAAACAGGCGGGATTCGAATTCGACCAGCGGCCGTATGCGCCGCACATCACGCTGCTGCGGGATGCGCGTGCGCCCGCGGTTCCGGCACGCCTGCACCTCGACTGGCCGGTTGGGGATTTCGTGCTGGTTGAATCAGCGCCAGGACCCCGCGGCGCCGAATACCTCGTGCGGGCACGCTGGAAGCTGGGCAGCTAGCTTCTTATTTTGCGGCAGGAACAGGGACTGCTTTGGCCGGTTCTTTTTTCGCGGGCGCGCGCTTGGCCGGCGCCGGCTTTGTCGGTGCCACCGGCTCGCGCAGATCCTCGACCAGCCGGATCGCGCCGCCGGTGAAACTCAGCGCAGGGTTGTCACGGCAATATCGATCGAGGTACTGGTGTAATGCCTCACTTGGCGGCAAGGCGCCATCCTGGACTTGCTGCGCCGGGTTTCCATAGTTGTATCCCGAGACAAAGCCGCGCACCCAGAAGTCGTAATACGCGCGGATGGCCTTGTTGTCAGCCGATTTCACCCAGGCGGCGCAGGAAGCATCCTCGTTGCCCCAGAAGATGTTGATTTGCACGCGCTGCCCCGGGGCGGCCCCCAGCGCCGGCAATGACAGGACAAACAGCGCGGCTGCGCCAAGCAAGGATTTCATGAGGTGTTACCTGATTGCGGATTCAGAGATAACCATGCTAGCAGGTTTGCTTTCCAAATCGAATAGTGGCGCGCATTTGCGCCAGTATTTGTATAATGCCCGACGGGAGCATGGGGGAGGGATGGACTACATCAGCATTTTCAAACGTGTCGCAGATGATCCCGGGTACGCCGGCGGGGAATATTTGCTGTTACCCGGCTGGAGCGACCAGGACTGGCAGAAACTGTTCGCCGCGACGACTCCGCGCCCCTTCAAGGCGAGCGAATTCGTGATCCAGCGCGGCGTCAACGACCGTGCGCTGTATCTGGTTGCCTCCGGCCTGCTCGAAGTCGGGGTGACCTACGTCGATGGCATAAGCATCAATCCGCTCGCCAAGATCGGCGTCGGCAGCGTGATCGGCGAGCAGTCGTTCTTCGACGGCCAGCCGCGTTCAGCCAACGTCTTTGCCGTGACCGACGGCGAACTGTTGTGCCTGATGCCGGAAAAATTCCGCGAGTTATCGGAGGCCGAACCCGCGCTGGTTCGCGATCTGTTGTTCGCGCTCGCCCGCATCCTGTCGCTGCGCTTGCGGCATACCACTTTCCGGGTGCGGCGCTGATTTGTTTTAGCCGCGCAATTTAATCCTTCGCCTGCCCCATCGGAAATTCGACCCGCGCGCGCAGGCCGCCGCCTTCGCGCGGCGTGAGTGCCACCGTTCCGCCGTGCAGGCGCGCGATGCGGTCGACGATCGCGAGCCCGAGACCGGTGCCGGCGCCGCCGCGCGCGGCATCGAGGCGCGTGAACGGCTGGAGCATGCGCTCGGCCTCTTCCACCGGAATGCCGGGACCGCGGTCGAGCACTTCCACGAACGCGCGGCCGCCGGATTGTCCGGTAACAATCTGCGCTTCCGCGCTGCCGTGGCGCAGCGCGTTGTCGACCAGATTCGTCAACAGGCGCTGAATGGCGAGCGCCCTCAGTTGCAATCGCGGCACGCTGCCTAACCGCGCGCTGACGGTTTTGCCCTGGCGCTGGTAGCGATCGAGCACCGCATTCACCAGCTCGTTCAGGTCGAGTTCGGACGCGATGCTGGTCTCGCTGGTCACGCGCGCGAAATCGAGGAACTGGCTGATCACCGCGTCGATATCCTCGATGTCCTGCACCAGGCCTTCCCTGAGCGAGGCATCGGCCTGGGGCTCGAGCATCTCGACGCCAAGCCGGATGCGCGCGAGCGGCGTGCGCAGATCGTGCGACACGCCGGCCAGCAGCAGCGCGCGGTCTTCGTCGATACGCTTGAGATCGGCCGCCATCTGGTTGAAGGCGCGCGCCAGCGTGCGGATCTCGGAAGGGCCCGATTCGGTGACCGGCGACGGGGTTCGGCCGCGCCCGATCATTTCCGCCGCGCGCGTCAGCTCGCGCAGCGGCCGGTTGATGCGCGCGACGATCAGGAATGCGCCGATGACCGAGAGGGCGAGCACCAGCACGCCCCAGCCGATCCAGCGCAGCTGTTCGGCGCGCTCGAGCCGCTCGCGCGGCAGCCTTACCCAGTATTCCTCGTCATCGATCCTGAAACTCACCCACACGCCACGGATGCCATCGCGCGTGCCCATCACTTTGGTTGCCGCGCCGAGCCGGCGCTGCAATTCCGCGATAATCATTTGCACGAACGGGCGGTCGGGAAGCGGCTCGACCGGCTCGTTCGGCTCGGCGATGTAAACCTGGACGCCTTCCTCCTGCGCCAGGTCGCGCAGCAAATCAATGCGTTTTGCAGGGTCCGCGGTGATCAGTGCCGAGCGCGTGAGATTGATTACGCTCGCGATCTCCTGCGCGACCTGCAGCGCGCGCGGTTCGCGTTCCGAGACCCGGAATAGCTGCAGCCACGCAAAGTGCCCGGCCACCAGTAGCAGGGCAAGCAGCAGCACGGTGCGCCACAGCAGGCTCCGCGGGACGAGGGTCACTTCGTTCCGTCGGGCACGAAGACGTAGCCAAACCCCCATACGGTCTGGATGTGGGCGGGCTTGGCGGGGTCGGTCTCGATCAGTTTGCGCAGGCGCGAGATCTGCACGTCGATCGAGCGGTCGAACGCGCCGAACTCACGGCCGCGCGCGAGCTCCATCAGCTTGTCGCGCGAGAGCGGTGTGCGCGGGTGCTGGACCAGCACTTTAAGCAGCGCGAACTCGCCGGTGGTGAGCGCGAGGGTCTCCCCGTTGCGCGCGAGGTTGCGAGTCGCGAGGTTGAAGCTGAATTCGCCGAATTCGACGACCTGCTGCCCGGTGCTCGGCGCACCGGGCGGCTGCGGCTCCGGCACGCGCCGCAGCACCGCCTGGATGCGCGCCACCAGCTCGCGCGGGTTGAACGGCTTGGGCAGATAGTCGTCGGCCCCGACCTCGAGCCCGACGATGCGGTCGACGTCGTCGCCCTTGGCCGTGAGCATGATGATCGGGATCTTGTCGCCCAGGCCGCGCAGCCGCCGGCAGATCGACAGCCCGTCCTCGCCCGGCATCATCAAATCGAGCACCATCAGGTCGTAGCGCTCGCGCGCGAGCCAGCGGTTCATTTCGTTGCCATCGGCGACCGCGCGCACGCTGAACCCCTGTTCGCTCAGGTAGCGGTTGAGCAGTTCGCGCAGGCGTGCGTCGTCGTCGACGACGATGATGCGGAGCTTGGATTCACTCATGGCCGGAATGCTAGCGGTTTGATGCCGCCAATTCCACTGTTTTGTAAGCGTTTGTTGCCGTCGCCACGGCGGCTGAAACAAATTGTTACAAAAATCCGCCCGCCATTAACCGCAGGCTTACAAAGGCGGCGTAGCATACCTAAACGTTGGCATGAGGGTGGCGTTAGTGGAGCGTAATCGCATGAAAATTATGATCGGCATGATTCTAACGCTGTTGGCGGTGGGCGCGCAGCCGGCAGCCGCGGCGGCGTGGCGCGATTTCGGCGGCGGGCGGTTCGACATCCAGGCGCAGCGCCAGCGGCCCGGCGATTTTCAGCGTCCGCCGCAACGCGATTTTCGCCGCGACGAGCGGCCGCCGGAAGGCACCAGAAACGGCTCCGGCAGGCTGAGCGACGACGAGCGGCGCAATTTGCGCCGCGATATCGATCGGGCAAACCGCGAAATCTATAAAAAGCAGCGGCCGTCGCGCTGAGACCGTCGCAGGACCTGAATGATGGAACGGCTGTCGTACTGGACGTTGTTCGTAGTGGGATTGGTCCTCGCCGCGTGGCTGCCCGCCAAAAGCGCGTTTCCGCAGTTGAGCGCGCAGATATTGCGCCTGCTGTCGACCCTGGGTGCATAGGTGAAGCGCATCGCGACCCGCAGGCACGTGCTTTTGCTATGGCTGCTGCTCGCACCGGGCGCAGCGCTTGCGGCGGGCACGCTGGGCTTCGACGATGCGCGGCACCTGCTCAACCGCACCAGTTTTGCCGCCAGCGTTGACGACATCAATGCGTTTGCGACGCTCACGCGCGAGCAGGCGGCCGATCGTCTGCTGGCGTGGAGCGGGAGCCGGGCCGGGACGCCGGCGCCGGGCTGGGTCAACACCTTCGAATCACCGCGCCGCGTGCGCGGCATGAGCGACGAAGAGCGCAAAGCATTCCAGCGCGAGCAGTTCGAGAAAGGCGTCGAATTGCGCGGCTGGTGGCTCGCCGAAATGCTGACGACCCCCTCGCCGCTGACCGAGAAAATGGTGCTGTTCTGGCACAACCATTTCACGTCCAGCCTGCAGAAAGTCAAGTCGCCAACGCTCATGTACCGCCAGAACCTGCTGCTGCGCAGGCACGCGCTTGGCTACTTCGGCGACCTGCTCCATGAGGTGTCCAAAGACCCGGCGATGGTGGTGTATCTGGACAACGCATCGAACCGCAAGGGCCAGCCGAACGAAAATTTCGCGCGCGAAGTGATGGAGCTGTTCACGCTGGGCGAAGGTAACTACGGCGAGCAGGATATCAAGGATGCCGCCCGCGCATTCACCGGCTGGAGTATCGACCCCGACAGCGGCGAGTTCTTGTTCCGCCGTCCGGCGCACGACGAAGACGTAAAAACCGTGCTCGGCCGAAGCGGCAATTTCGACGGCGACGCGGTGCTGGACATCCTGCTCGCTCAACCGCGGACCGCGGAATTCATCGTGACGAAGCTGTGGCGCGAGTTCGTGTCCCCCAGTCCGGAGCCGGCGGAAGTCCGGCGCATCGCGCGCATGTTCCGCGACAACCGCTATAACATCAAGGTCGCGCTGCGGGCGCTGCTCGTGTCGGATGCGTTCTATGCGCCGCAGAACCGTGCCGCGCTCGTCAAATCGCCGATCGATCTGATCGTCGGCACGCTGCGCCAGTTCCGCTTTACAACCGGCGAAGTGACGCCGTTCCTGTTCGTCTCGCGCCAGCTCGGGCAGGACCTGTTCGCGCCGCCCAACGTCAAGGGCTGGCCGGGCGGCGACGCGTGGATCAACAGCGCGACCCTGCTTGCGCGCAAGCAACTGCTCGAGCGGTTGTTCCGGGCGCAGGAGATGCTGCAGCCTGCGGCGATGCGGATGAACCGCGACGACGGCGAACGCGTGAAAGACATAGTCAAGCCCGGCGCAAACGGCAAGCAGCGGTTCATGCGCGCAATGATGGAAGTCCACTTCGACGCCAACCGGTGGCTGTCGCAGTTCAGGCCCGGCGATCCGCTGCTGGCGCGGGTGGTATTGGCTGCCGATCCCGCGAGCCCCCAGGCGGCGGGCGTGCAAGGTGTAGACATGCTGCGGCAACTGGTGCTCGATCCGGTGTATCAGCTGAAGTAAGAGGCGTGAGGCGCGTGGCGCGAGGCGTGAAAGTAAGGAGCGCAGATGGACAGACGTGAATTTCTGAGCGCGATCGGCGGGACTGCGGTGGTGGCGTGGATGCCCGAGATCGCTTTCGCGCAGCGCGTTGCTGCCGGTTACGGCAATCTGCTGATCCTGGTTGAGTTGAAAGGCGGCAACGACGGGCTCAACACCGTGGTGCCGTATGCCGACAGCGAGTATTACAACCTGCGTCCGCGCATCGCCATTGCGCGTGACCAGGTGCTGCAGCTCGACGGCCATAGCGGACTGCACCCGGCGTTGCAGCCGCTCATGGCGTTGTGGCAAAACCGCGAGCTTGCGGTCGTGCAAAGCGTCGGCTATCCGGGCGCCAACCTCTCGCATTTCCGCTCGATCGAGATCTGGGACACCGCGTCGAAGAGCAGCGAATATCTGCCCGAGGGCTGGCTGACCCGCGCTTTTGCCAGCTCGCCGGTGCCAAAATCGTACGCGGCGGACGGCATTGTCGTCGGATCGAGCGAGATGGGACCGCTCGCCGGCGGCGGCACGCGCGCGCTCGCGTTGATCAGCACCGAGCAGTTCCTGCGCCAGGCGAGGTTCGCGAATCCGGAGGGTTCGTCACGCAATCCCGCGCTCAAACACATCCTCAAGGTCGAGCAGGACGTGGCGCAGGCGGCGTCCAGCCTCAATGCGGATTATGCGTTTCGCGCCGAATTTCCGAACCATCAATTCGGCAATGCGCTGAAGACGGCTGCGCAGGTGATCGCGAGCAAGGCCGGCGTCGCGGTGGTCAAGGTTTCGCACAACGGGTTTGATACGCACAGCGGCCAGCAGGGCGTGCATCAGCGCTTGCTGAAGGAGCTTGCCGAAGGATTGGTTGCGATGCGGGCCGCGCTGCAGGAAATCGGGCGCTGGGATTCGACGCTGATGCTGACTTACGCCGAGTTCGGGCGCCGGCCGAAGGAAAACCAGAGCGGCGGCACCGATCATGGCACCGCCAACGCGCATTTTGTGCTCGGCGGCCGAGTCAGGGGTGGCCTCTACGGCATGGCCCCGGCGCTAACCCGGCTGGATGGCAACGGCAACCTGCCGTTTGAGGTCGATTTTCGCGATCTCTATGCGACCGCGCTCGAGCGCTGGTGGGGCGTCAATCCGAGCGTTGCGCTGAACGGCAAGTTCACACCGGTCGAGTTCATTAAGGCCTGACCGCACCCCCCAGGAGATCCGTTCTCCTTTTCCGGGAGCAGGCCCGGATCCAGAGCGTGCGGCTTTTTTTAGCGGTTTTGGCAGGGTTTTAAGCCGCAGACCCCTGATTTCATATATCATTACACGACGGCGCGGCACTGCTGCGCGGGGGGATGCAAGCCGGTAAGCCTCAGTTTTAGCGTGAAAATCAACCCGAAAGACACACCATGCTAGCAACACGGATACGCCAAAAAGACGGGATTTTCTATCTGGTCAGTTATCCCGCAAAAGACATCCTGAACAAAGTGCGTTTCATCAGCCGTTATTACGACGAGGACGAGCAGATTGCGCCCCAGTCCATCCCGCAAAACGACGAAGTAGCCCAGTTCATCTCGCGCATCGAGCGCACCGACGCTGCGTTTCAGCGCCAGCTGTCGCGCGCCAAGGTGCGCTCGCTCAAGAACTTCTACGAAATGGCGGTCACGCAACCGCCGATCCCCGGCACCGTGCTGCTTTTCACCGCCGACCAGCTAGGCTTCCGCTCGGTCGAGGGCCAGGAAAACATCGGTCACCTCCAGGAGCCGACGTCCAAGTACCTGATTATAGACGGCCAGCACCGGCTGGCGGCGTTGCGCTTCTACCTCAATGAGCACCCGGATGAAGCCAAGACCATAGACGTGCCGTGCGTGGTTTTCGACGGCCGCAGCGAGGATTTCGCGGCCGAGATGTTCGTCATCATCAACTCGACCCCGACCCGCATCAACAAGAGCCACCTGGTCGATCTCTACGAGCGCGTGTCGTGGGCCGACCCGGACCGGCGCTTCGCGGCGCGTATCGTGGACAGTCTCTATACCGAGGGCGACAGCCCGCTGCGCTACCGCATCAACCGGCTCGGCGGCCGCAGCCAGAAGGACAAGTGGATACTGCAGGCGGAACTCTTCAACGAGCTATACCGCTGGACGCGCGCGGACTGGAAGAAGATCAAGCAGGTGACCAATAGCTACAAGGAAGCCGAGCGCTACTACTGCGTAGTGCGGGATTTCCTGAGAGCCGCGAAGCTCGCGTGGGGCGACACCTGGGCCAACGACGGCTACATGACCACTAAACCGGTTACGCTCAAGGCGATGATCAGAGTGTGCGCCGATCTCGCGCGCGCGGACGCCGAACCGGTCGACAGTCGCGCCAAGCGCTGGGAGGAACGTCTCGCCGTATGGAGCGAGCAGCAGAAATCCTTCAGGGTGGAAGGCTTCTACGAACGCTTCCCCGCCAAAGGCGAGGTCGAGCGCGTCGCGCGCATCCACCGCGATCTGGCGCGGGCGGCAGGCATTGAGGTAAAAAGCGTCGCGAAGAGCGGGTAAACCGGCGGTCGCCCGGTCCTGCGCCGTCATCCCGGCGGTCGCGACCGGCCCCGGCTTAGCCGGGGCGGAATCCAGCGCGATGTGTCCTATTGCGCCGCAACGACCATGATTTCGACCAGCGTGTCGGGCGTCCCGAGCCGGGTCTCAACGCAGGCGCGCGCCGGAGTGTTTTTCGGGTCGATCCAGGCGGTCCACGCCTCGTCCATCTGCGGCTTCAGGCGCATGTCGGTCACATACACCATCGCCGACAGCAGCCGCGACTTGTCGGTGCCGGCGAGCTTCAGCAACCCGTCGATTTTCTTCAGTATTTCCTCGGTCTGGGATTTCATGGTCGCGCCGCGGTTGTCGGCCGTCAAACCCGCGAGATAGGCGATCCCGTTGTGCGTGACAAGGCGGCTTAAGCGCGAATCGGATTGATGGCGAGTGATGGTGCTCATCTGGCTTCTCCTCTGGTTTCTGCAGATTTCCCATTGTGCAATGTTCCACCGCGACGCGCAAACCGCGCACGATTTGACAGCATCGCGCGCGCACCGCACCATCTGCGCCTCGAGCAATTGAAAGGATGCGATTGATGAGTTTGCCGCTGCAAGGCGTGCGCGTGCTCGAATTCGTGCACATGGTGATGGGCCCGACGTGCGGGTTGATTCTTGCCGATCTCGGCGCGGAAGTGATCAAGATCGAGCCGCCCGACGGCGACCACACGCGCAAGCTCACGGCTTCCGGCGCGGGGTTTTTCCCGACCTACAACCGCAACAAGAAAAGCCTCGCGATCGATCTCAGGTCGCAGACCGGGCGGGACATCGTGCTGAAACTCGTCCTGAGCGCGGACGTCGTGACCGAGAACTTCCGGCCGGGCGCAATGGAAAAGCTCGGTTTCGGTTACGCCGCGCTCAAGCGGGTGAAACCCGATCTGATTTATTGCTCCCTCAAGGGGTTTCTCGCGGGACCCTACGAGCACCGTCCGGCGCTCGACGAGGTCGTGCAGATGATGGGGGGGCTTGCCTACATGACCGGCAGCAAGGGCCGGCCGGCGCGCGCGGGCGCTTCCGTCAACGACGTGATGGGCGGCATGTTCGGCGCGATCGCGGTGCTCGCAGCGTTGTTCCAGCGCAGGCAGACCGGACAGGGCCAGGAAGTCGAGAGTGCGCTGTTCGAGAACAACGTGTTCCTGATGGCGCAGCACATGATGGAAGGCCTGATGACCGGCAAACCCGTCATGCCGATGCCGGACCGCGTTCGCGCGTGGGCGGTCTACGATACTTTCACGACGAGCGATGGCGGACAGGTGTTCGTCGGCGTCGTGACCGACTCGCAGTGGAAAGTTTTCTGCGAAGCGTTCGGACTCGGCGATCTGCTGGCGGATCCGTCGCTGCGAACCAATCCGCAGCGCGTCGAAGCGCGTGCGCGGGTCATTCCGATCGTGACAGAAATTTTCCGCCGCCTGACCAAGCAGCAGGTGATGGACTCGTGCGATAAACTCGGACTGCCGTTCGCGCCGATATCCAGGCCCGAGGACTTGTTCGACGACCCGCATCTGAACGCATCCGGCGGTCTCGCGCCCGTGACGCTGCTCAACGGCGTGCAGGCCAAAATGCCGCTGCTGCCCATCGAGATGGATGGTCGGCGCCTCGCCACGCGGCTCGGCGTGCCGCACGTGGGATCGCACACGCGCGAGCTGCTCGCGGGCCTCGGCTATGCCGAGCAGGAAGTCGAGCGCCTGATCGGCGACGGAGTTGCGCACGCGGCGTGAGGGTTAGGAAGGGAGGCTGGGATGATCGTGAATTGGCATGACAACTCGGGGAGATGCCCATGAAGCTGCTCGATGTCGCGCGTGTGATCCGCAGCAAGAACGCCGGCCCGACCACGCTCACCGTCGATCTGATGTTCAACGACGCAGCCGGATATAAGCGCGCGCTCGCCGCGCCGTCGCTGACGCCGGCGGCAATTGCTCCGCTCTACGGACTTGCGCCGCGGCGGGTCGAAGTGATTCCGTATCCGCCGGCGATCGCGATCAAGATCGTGATGGATCGCAAGCTCGTTGCCGGTGACCCCGGCGACCGCGACGTCTACGGCGCGCAACAGCATGGCCCGCTGCTCGGAATCGAAATATGAACGCCATCCAGAAACTCAGGAGCGAAGTGGTGACGCCCGCGGGCCTGCAGCCGCTGCGGGTGCTCGCCGTGTCCGGTCAGCTTGGCTACGGCATTCCCGACGCCGCATTTACCGCGGGGCTCGCGCGCAAGCCGCATTTTCTCGGCGCCGACATGGGCTCGATCGACCCCGGGCCGTATTACCTTGGCAGCGGCAACCTCGCGACCAGTGATGCGATGACGCGCGACGATTTGTCGAAAGCGCTGCGCGGCGCGCGCTCGATCGGCGTGCCTTTCCTGCTGGGCACCGCGGGCAGCGCGGGCGCGGCGCCGCATCTCGACAAGACGCTTGCCGTGGTGCGGGAGATTGCGCGCGCGGAGGGACTGCATTTCCGCCTTGCGTCCATCCGCGCCGATATTCCGCGCGATCTCATCAAGCGCGCGATCCGGGCCGGCAAGGTCAGGCCGCTCGGCGCGATTCCGGCGCTCACCGAGAACGCCGTCGACGCCGCAACCCACATCGTCGGCCAGATGGGAATCGAAGCGTTCCAGCGCGCGCTCACCGCCGGCGCCGATGTGGTGATCGCGGGGCGCGCCTGCGACACCGCGGTATTCGCTGCCATTCCCGCGATGCTCGGTTATCCGGTCGGGCCGGCGATGCACATGGCGAAGATCAGCGAGTGCTGCTCGCTGTGCACCACGCCCGGCGGCCGCGATGCGCTGCTCGGCACGCTCGAGGGCGACAGCTTTACCATCGACAGCATGAACCCGGGGCGCAACGCGACCCCGATGTCGGTGGCGGCCCACAGCCTGTACGAACAG
>Ga0113563_10001530_pt1 | contig 13253 bp, 9 predicted proteins | sample Mud3Dept3metaG_FD_80117 | JGI IMG/M metagenome (GOLD analysis project Ga0113563, IMG submission 80117) | Freshwater wetland microbial communities from Ohio, USA, analyzing the effect of biotic and abiotic controls - Mud 3 Core 4 Depth 3... | ecosystem: Environmental > Aquatic > Freshwater >...
GCCGGCACGCGTCGGCTTCGCATCAGTCAGAACCAGGCAATCGTAGGCACAGACCCGTTCGGGCGCGTTCCGGGCCGGCGTTTCACCGTCGATCAACCGGGTCTCTACACGCTGGGCTTCCGGTTGGTGGACACTTCCACGAACGGTCTCGGGGGCAGCCCCCTCCACGCCGCTTCGGACCTTTACACCGTGTACCTTCAGGCGGGCGTCACGATGGCCTGGACGGAGCGCGAAGCCCAGTCGTTCACCATCACCTTCGGAGGCGAGGCGGGGCAGGGGTTCCATCTGGAACGGCGGCTGGCGCTGGGTCCCACAGCTCCGTGGCAGACGGTGGCGGGCCCGCTCGTCGGCACGAACCGTTTGCAGCGCCTGACCGACCCGGCGGCCACAGGCCAGGCGGGCTTCTATCGCCTGCGATGCAGTCCGGAGTGAGAGGTGCTCGGCTCTGTCGAATCGATGCAGGACAGAAGCTCCTGCTCTGTTTGCCGACAGCGGGAAAGGCGCCGACCAATCACGGACCTCAGAGGCCAGAGGGCTCGCACCTGACTGAGAACTGCGGCTCTCGCCTGAGCCTCTTGAACAAGAGAACCTGCAGGATCACAGTCCGTGGAGTCGTGGTCCCCGAGCGTGGGGCTTCAGGCTCGGCGAGACACCAAGCTCCACCCTGAAGCCATCGGGGGTGCGTCCGTCCGGTGCCTGACGCCCTCGCTTTCGCGGACCGTGACCGCCGCTGGCACCCGAACCGGCCGACCTTCTTCGACCGCAGATTCCTGCAACTTGGGCTCGTGGCGGCGTGTTTTCCCGGTAAGATGGCTCGGAACCGGTTCAGGGCGCGAGATGACAGACCCGCAACAGTTCGAGGTGTTTGTGAAGTCGTATCAGAACATGGTGTTCAGCACGGCGGTACGTCTGCTCGGGAACCCCACCGAGGCTGAGGACATCGCTCAGGAAGTCTTCCTCAAGGCCTTCGAGCGATTCGAAGAGTTGTCCGTCAGCCCCACCGCCGGCGGTTGGCTCAAGACCGTGACTCGCAATCTCTGCCTGAACCACCTGTCGCGCTACCGTGCGCGCTGGCGGTTCTTCTCCGAGATGAGCCAGGACGATGAGGGCGGCGACCGGGAAGTCGAGTGGGCTGCTCCCGAGACGCACCAAGACCAGATAGCGACGGCGGACCATAGACGCTTGCTGGAGGAAGCCCTCCACAAGCTGCCGGCAACTCAACGGGTCCCGCTGGTGCTCTACCACTTTGACGACCTTGGCTATGAGGAGATTGCGGCGAAACTTAGGGTCTCCCTGGCCAAGGTGAAGACGGATATCCACCGCGGGCGCGAAGCCCTGCGGCGAAAACTGAAGTTGGATCTGGAAGGCGAGTTGGCCGGAACCGTCGGCGCCACGGCGGCGCACTGGGGGCAGCCGGGCCGGTCGATGACGTAAGCGGGACAGGGGAAACACTATGCAGAACGAACGTGAACAGAAACTGGCCAGCCGGATTCAACGGGAACTGGCTCGTCTGCCGCTGGTGGAGGCGCCGGTCAGCCTGCTGCCGCGTGTGATGGCCGCCATCGAGGACCGCGTACGTCAACCGTGGTGGCGGCGGTCCTGGCTGAGTTGGCCGCGGAGTTGTCGTGTGCTTTTCCTGCTCGTGTCGGTCGTTCTGGCGGGAGCATGCGCGTACGGGTTCAACCTCCTCGTCGCAGGCATCGCGGTTGGGGCGCCGGGTGAGTCGCTGGCCGGGGAGTTTGACTTCCTGCGACCGGCCTGGGAGGTGGCTTTGGCGCTGGGCAACGCGCTGGTCCTCGTGATCCAATCCGGCGGCCCGCTCCTGATCTGGGCGGTCTGCCTGACCATGGCGGCAATCTACCTCACTTCGATCGGGTTGGGCACGCTCTGCTACCGCGTGGCGGTAAACAAGCTTTAAGGCAACGAACATGAAAACACTCAATCCATTACGCTGGCTGACGGGACTAACGCTCCTCCTGTCGCTTACCCTTCTGCTCCCTCCATCTGCCCTGACGGCGCAAGACGCGCAACCGGAGGATCCCCCCGTGGAAGCGGTCCAGACCGGCGAACCGGACGCAAGTGCCGAGGAGTCTGCAACAATGGGAGAGACGACTCGGGAAGGGAAACGCGTTGGGCCCAAGGTGGCGGTAGGAACCGACGTGATACTGAGGGTGGGGGAGATCGCGGAAGAGGTCGTGGTTGTTCAGGGCTCGGCGACTATTGAAGGCGATGTCGAAGGCGACGTGGTGGTGATTCTTGGCAAGGCCAGGGTGAACGGAAAGGTTGAAGGTGAGTTGGTGTCGGTGATGTCGGATGTTGAGCTGGGTCCGCAGGCGGACGTGGGCGGTCAGGCGGTGGCAGTAGGAGGGAGCTTCAAGAAGGACCCAGCCGCCCAGCTACACGGTGATCCGGCCGAGGTCGTGGTCGCCCAATTCCTCCCCGGCTATGACTGGCTGGACCGGAATATCTTCAGCGGTGTGCTCCTGCGCCCCTTGCCGCCCGGCCTCGGTTGGGTGTGGGTGATCGGCCTGATCTTTGTGGGATTGCATTTCCTCGTGCTGGTACTCCTGCCAAAGCCGGTGCAGGCCTGCGCGGAAGCGTTGGGGGAGCGACCGATCCGCTGTTTCTTCGTGGGCGTGCTGGTCTACATCCTGTTCCTGCCGTTGCTGATTCTGCTGAGTTGGACGGTGGTGGCGGTGCCGATCCTGATCTGCGCCTTGATTGCGGCCGCCTTGATCGGGCGGGTCGTGGTATATCGCGTTGCCGGTGGCCAAGTGTTTCGGCAGATCGGGCTGGCTCATCTGGATCAGCCCTTGATCGGCTGGTTGCTGGGCACGGTTGTCTTCTATCTGCTGTACATGGTGCCAATCCTGGGATGGTTCGTGTGGTTCACTGTAGCCCCGCTTGGCGTGGGAGCAGCCGTGGCCACCGCATTCGGGATGTTCCGGCGCGAGGGCACTCGAGGCCAGCCCTCTGCCGCCCTGCCGGCAATTGTCCCGGTGGCGCAGGGATTGGCGGTCACCGCGCCGCCATCAGCGGGTCCTCCTCCACAGGACGGCTTGCCAGCATCCTCCGCGCAGGCTCCGATCCCTCCAGTGCCAACACCGCCGCTTCCGCCCCTGACCGGGTCAGCTCCGGCGGCGGTTCTCAGTTCGGTGGAGTGGGCTTCGTTCCCTCGAGTGGGTTTCTGGCCTCGTCTCGGCGCCAGCGTCTTGGATCTGCTGATGATCGCGATCGTGAACGCTTTGACCGTGGGTCGGGGCAATTTCTTTCTCTTCCTGGTGCTGATGTATCACTTGGGGATGTGGACCTGGAAGGGGACCACGTTGGGTGGGGCCGTGTTTGGCCTGAAGTGTATCCGGTTGGATGGGCGGCCGCTCGAATGGTCCGTGGCCTTGGTCCGGGGGTTGGCGTGTTTTGTCTCGCTCGCTCCGGCGGGTCTGGGTTTCTTCTGGGCAAGTTGGACCCGTGACCGGCAATCCTGGCACGACATCATTGCCGGGACGACCATCGTAAGATGCCCCAGACCGATCGCTTTGATCTGAGGGAATGGGCAGCCGGACGGCGCTCGAATCTTGAGGGGACTCCCTGGGCAGGTCTGCCGACGGATCCTTTGTCCGGAGAAGAAGTCCCGCTTTGCGGATCGAGAGAACGCTGGCGGCCTGTGGAATCAGGCCGCCAGGCTACAACTCAATATTCGAAGGGCGCAGGACTGCCGGTCCAACGCAATGGGGACGTTACGGTAGGACTGTTTGCCTTCACCTTGATGACGAAGGCGGCAAGCGATGCCAAACCTCGCGAGGCGAAATCTAGCACGGTTTCCATGCCTTTCCGCAAAGCAATGAGCATACCAGCGTCGCGAATTGAGATTGTAGCCTCTGGGGGAAGCCTGACTGTCTGACTCCGAGATGTGCCTCGCCTCTGCATGGAGCAGCGTCGCGGCACACGGTTGGGTGCGCCGGCCCCTGGTCGCCGGACCTTGTCCCAGCCCCCGGCACGACTGCCCAATTCTTGGGACTGGTTGGCAGTCGCTGCCTCCCGCTCACGGGTGCAGAGGTGAGCTCAACCCGCCTCCCGAAAACGAGACGTGCCGACTGTCTCTGATGGCTTCGACGTCACACTTGACCAGGAACGCGTCTGGCATTCCTGCTGCTCGCTCCTGCTTCGTGACCAAGCCAGGTTTTCGGTGGAGTGGCTGGCTGATTCGAGGTTGGTTCGAGTGGCTGGTAGCGGTGCTCAGTTGCGCGATCTTCTTATTGCTCGAAGGCGGCCTCCTCTATTCGTACTATCAGTTCCTGAAGAACGGGCAGTGGTGAGCGCTCGGGGGCTCCCACCAGCCCGCATCGCTCTTGACCTTCAGGGCTCGGCACCGTGCAACCTCAAGCGAGGGCAGTGATGGTGCCTCGGGAGCTTCTTGCTCCCTAATCACCTAGGCGTTCTTCTCGACTTCCAAGGCAACCCTGGCCCGCTCGTATTCGTCCCGAAGCCGGCGCAACAGGCTGGCGGCTTCCTGAACGGCACCCGCGTGAGCGTGTTCCTCAATCTCACCACACAGACGGGCGAGCCCGTCTGCGCCCAGCGTGCTGGCACAACCCCTGAGTCGGTGCGCAGCGACGGCCAGAACCGGGGCTTCGTAGCGAACCACAGCGGTCTGCATTTCCTCAAGTCGCTCCGGGGCTTCGCTCAGAAACATGTCGATCAACTCCCGTACCGGATCGGCCTGGCTCGGCTGGCGCAGCGTGCGGAGCGTCTCCAACGCTGAGGCGGTTAGAGGCGGCGATGGCGGAGCAGTTGAGGCGGCGGACGGGGCGGCACAACTGACCACGCGATGCAGGGCCTCCGTCAGGGCGTCGAGGTGGACCGGCTTGCTGATATAGTCGTCCATGCCGGCGGCCAGACACTGTTCGCGCACGCCGCGCATGGCATAGGCAGTCATGGCGATGATGTGGACGCGCTTCCCTTCGGGGTCACCCTCGGTTTCCCGACGGTTTTCCCGCTGCCGGATTGCCCGCGTGGTTTCGAAACCATCAAGCTCCGGCAACTGGCAATCCATCAGCACCACGTCGTAGGAGACGGTCTCCAGGGCATTGAGGACTTCGCGGCCCGTGGCGACCGCCTGCGCCTGACAGCCGAGTTTCTCGAGCAGGGCGACGGCAACGCGCTGGTTGATGGGGTTGTCCTCGGCCACGAGCACGTGCAGCGGCTTGTCTGTCTCGCGTCGCCTGATCGGAGACGGTCGGTTGGCGAGAGTCTTGCGGTCCAGCCAGAACCGGGTTTCATGTTCGGGGGCCTTGCTGAGGGCGGCGCTCAGGCAATCCACCAACGATTGATGGCGGATCGGCTTGACCAGGAATCCCCGGATGCCGGCGGCCCGTAGGATCGCCGTGTTGCTGCGCGGGCCGCGCGGCGTCATCAACACGAGCCGGGTAGAGGCGATGGCGGGATCGGACTTGATGGCTTTAGTCAGGGCGAGGCCGTCCAGATCGGGCATTTGCATGTCCAGAATGACCAGGGCAAAGGGGCGTGCGGCGCTCGCAGCTTCGCGCAGGGCGCGGAGAGCGTCCTGGGCCGTCGCGACCGCCGAGGTCGGCATCCCCAAGGCCGTGGCGTGCTGGACCAGGAGGGCGCGGTTGGCTTCATTGTCGTCTGCCACGAGCACGCGCTGGCCCGACAAGCCAGCGGGAGGAGCCACCACCTCAGCGGCGGCCGAGGACTGCCGTTCCAAGCGCACAGTGAACCAGAATGTTGAACCCTTTCCCGGCGCGCTTTCCACGCCGAGCTGGCCCCCCATGCGCTCAACAATCTGTTTGGAAATCGCCAGCCCGAGGCCCGTCCCGCCATGGCGGCGCGTCGTGGAACCGTCCACTTGGGAGAACGCCTGGAACAAGGAGGGCAAGGCTTCGGCGGGAATGCCAATGCCGGTGTCGCTCACCGCAAAGTACAGCTCCACATGGGTGGGTGTTTCGCTCTCGATCATGCCCCGGAGCACCACCTCGCCTGCCTCGGTGAACTTGATCGCGTTCACGATCAGGTTGGTGATGACCTGCCGGAGACGGCCGGGGTCCCCCCGCAAGGCGTTCGGCACGTCGCCGTTGATCAGCGACACCAGCTCGATGTGTTTGTTGAGCGCGCGATCCGCCAGCAATTCGATCGTGCTTTCCACCGTGGCGCGCAGGTCGAAGTCCAGGCTTTCGAAGTGCAGCTTGCCGGCCTCGATTTTCGAGAAGTCGAGGATGTCGTTGATGATCGCCAGCAAGGTTTCGGAGCTACCTTTGATCGTCTCCACATACTCCTGCTGGTCCTCGGCCAGCCGGGTGTCCTGCAGCAGCACGGTCATGCCCACAATCCCGTTCAAGGGGGTGCGGACTTCGTGGCTGATGTTGGCCAGGAACTCGGACTTGACACGGGCGGATTCCAGGGCTTCGTCGCGCGCCTTGGCCAGTTCCTTCTCGAAGCGTTTGCGTTCGGTGATGTCCATCATGGCACCCAGCATCCGGACCGGCTTGCCGGTGGCATCGTGGATGACATAGGCACGATCGTGTACGTCGGCGTAGACTCCGTCTGCCCGGCGGTAGCGGTACTCGCCGGACCAGAAATGGCCGCCGCTGTGAATGACCTCGTTCATCCCAGTCAGGATGCGATCGCGGTCCTCGGGGTGGATGTGCTGGTCCCACCAGGTGCCATCCCCCTCGATGTCCTCCGGGGAATACCCGAATACGGTTCGGATCCCCTCATTCCACCAGACCCGATTGCTCAACAGGTCCCAATCCCAGATCGTGTCGTTGGTCGCACGGGCAATGAGCTGGAAGCGTTCCTCGCTCTTCCGCAGGGCCTCCTCCACCCGCTTGCGGTCGGTGATGTCGTGGATGAGGCTCAGGATGCAGGGCTGACCTTTCAGCTCAATCAACTCAGCCGCCGCCAGGCATTGGCGGACTTCCCCGGACCGCGTGCGAACCTCACTCTCGATGTGGCGGAGGGCCTTGGCCTGAAGAAGTTGCGCGACGGTTCTTTCGCGGTCGGAGGACGAGAGCCAGAGACCGACCTGGAGAGCCGTGTTCCCGATCAACTCTTCGCGCGGATACCCGACCAACTGGAGGAAACTGTCATTGACGTCAATGAAACGCCCCTCCTGGAGCGTCGCCAGCGTGATGGCGACCGGGCTGGTATGAAACACTTTGGAGAACCGTTCCTCGCTCGCTCGCAGGGCCTGCTCTGCTTGCTTCCGCTCTGTCACGTCACGGAAGAACGCGGCCATGCAGTTGGGGCTGGTTTGCACGGCGGCCACCTCGAAGCTCCCCGAGATCATCTGATCCGCATAGCTGACCGAGTCCGTTTCGAAGGGCGTGCCCTCCCGAGCGACCTTGCGGTAGGTTTCAGGAATGGGCGTGCCGGCGAACGCCGGGAACGCCGCTTCGATGGTCTTCCCCACAAACTGGCGGTGGTCCACGCCGAGGATGCGGTCGGCCGCGCGGTTGGCCCCGGTGAAGACGAGGTTGCCGTCGGCTCGGAGCTCGTACTGGTGAGCGCCGTAGGGCGCGGAGTCGATCAGCTTACGGAGCGCGGATTCCGAACGCGCCAGGGCTTCCTCAGCCTGCTTGCGCTGGGTGATGTCGCGCGCGAAGGAACAGTTGAACTCCTGGCCCCCGAACGCCACCCAGTTGACGCGGACCTCCACCGGGAACAACTGCCCGTCTTTGGTCTTGTGGTGGGATTCAATCGTGAAGGTCTTCCGTTCCTGGATCTCGCGCCAAAGATCGCTCCAGACCGCGGGAGGAAAAGCGGGGTCCACGTCGTGCATCGATTTGCCCATCAGTTCCTCGCGCGAGTAGCCGAGCGCCCGACAGGCCGCGTTGTTGACGTAGATGAAGCGGGCGTCCGGTCCCATCCAGTAGGCGGCGTCCGCGCTGTGATCGATGGCGATCTGGGTGAATCGCAGCGCGTCTTCCGCCCGTTTCCGCTCCGTGATGTCCTCGACGATGCTTAAGGCATATTGGGGTTTGCCCTCGGGGTTGGAGAGGAGTGACGTCGTGATCTTGGCCCAGATGATTTCCTGGGGGCGGGTGAGGAAGCGATGCTCGATCTGGTAGCACGGAATCTCGCCGCTGAAGAGTTTCCGGGCCTGCTCCAGGTAACGCTCGGCGTCCGCTGAGTGGGCGATGTCGAGGATTCCCAACCCGAGCAGTTCGTCCTCGGAATAGCCCAGCATCTGGCAGAGCGCCCGGTTCGCCCGCAGCACGCGCGAGTCCGGACTCGCCAGGATGACCCCCACCGGGCCCTCCTCGAATGCTCGACGGAAGCGTTCTTCACTCTGGCGCAGCGCCTCCTGCGAGCGCCGGAGGCTGCCGGCCAGTTGGGTCAGTTCTTGAGCGTGGCGCGTTGCCGTGCGGTGGCTCAGCCACAGGTAGGTGGAGAGGGCAACCAGGGCCAGCAGGCCTCCGCCGACCAGGAGGGTGCGGTAGGGCGGCATCAGCGAAAAGTGGAAGTCGCCGGGATCGCGCGGAATCAGCCGGTAGCCGCTGTCGAAAGGCGTATCGCTGTCGTCCTGGCTCGCGATGCCGAGGATTTGAACCATGCCCCCCCGCGCCAAACGGGCGGCGAATGAGGCGTCGCCGAAAAAGCGATCCGAGATGAACACGTTGATTTCCCCGGAACGATCGCGCAGCCGCAAACCGCTTCGGCGGCTGAGCAAGTCCGGCGGCACCATCAACTCCCCGGTCACGCGCACCATCTGACCCGAGTAGTGCTCGCTGTTCAGATCGGCCGCCCGGGCCGCCAGCGGCTCGGGCAACGGGCCGGGCCCTTGCTGCTCCAGGACTTTGACTTCGAGTTGCTCGGCGCCGCGATATTGGGACAACACTCCCGTGGCCCGGACTCGTTCGCCTCGTCGCAGCCCGGGTGGGAGCAACGCTGCGTCCCGCGTGAATAACACGATCCCTCCGGTGGCATCCTGGAGATTGACCAACCAGGCCGCATCGCGCCCCCGGGAGGAGAACAAATGCGGGTCGGAGGTGAGCACGCCTTCCACCACCAGGGTCTGCCCCACGGAATCCGGCACTCGGTCGCCGTCGGCATCGCGCAGAGCGACCGCGAGGCGGGTGGGAGGCTCGCGGGAGTCGGACGGCGCGGGTGCCGGCTGTCCGGCCATCCCCAGCAGGAGGACCGCCGCAACGGCGGCCATCGCAGCGAGCCGCAGCCCCGCAGACAGGTCCAGAGCGGGGGACCATTCATGCCGCCGCCGTTGGGCGTGGCCATGTTTGACAACCTGGCCCATCATCCAGTTTCCGCAACCAAGGATCACCGGGTTTCGCCACGACCGGCGGTCGACCGGGTGGGCGCAATGCGCTTCGAGGAGGATCCCTCATCAGGTCCGGCCGCACCACGCAGGTCCGAGCGTCACACGTTACTTACTGGCAACCGGCCGCGAAGTCACTTCATTTTTCCGTGACTCACTGTGGGGCTTGTGGTCTAGTCACCCCATAGTCAGCGACGGTGAGCCCGCGGCTTCGGGTAAGGGCGGCGGGGTGAGTTCACCGTTCGGCTCGTTCCGGCGGAAGGGGAGCGTGGCAGGGGGTATGCGGTGGTTGGCAGACACATGAGCATCCGGCTGGAAGTTCACGGGGACACACTGTGCGTTGACGGCGTCAAGGAATTGAGCGCCGCCAATGCCAACGCCTTTCGCGACCAGATTCGCGTCGCGCTGACGAACTCTCTGCGCAACATCGAGATCGACTTGTCGGCGGCGACATTCCTGGACAGTTGCGGTTTGGGAGCCCTCATTTCCCTGCACAAGACGGCCTGCGGCCGGAGCGGCCTGGTGCGTCTGATCAACCCGGCGGCGCCGGTGCAACAGATTCTCGAGCTGACCCGCATGCACCGGATCTTCGAGATTGTGCGGGCCTGAGCCCAATGTCGGAGTTGCCCGCCCAACCGACCCGAGGATCGTCCCTGCGGCTGTCCCTCGCCTGTGAACTCGGTGAGGTCCGGCCGGCACTCTCGATCGTTCGAGCCTTCCTCACCGACCAGGGTGTGGGCGAACGTGAGGCGGCGCAGTGCCAACTTGCCCTGGCCGAAGCCTGCAACAACGCCATCCAGTACGCCCGGTCGGGAGAGCGACATCAACCCATCGGCATCGTGGTGACGTGCGACGATACGCAGATCGAGCTGCGGACCGAGGATCACACGCCTGGTTTTGAATGGCGGGAATCGGTGACCCTGCCTCCCCCGGATTCGGAAGGGGGGCGCGGCCTGTTTCTGATCCGCTCGCTGATGGGCCAGGTGACCTACCTGCGGGGGCCATCGGCCAACTGTCTGGTCATGCGCAGGCGACGCGACCGAGCGCTGCCGAGCTCACCGCGCGAGCGCGGTGGGACCGTCGAGGAACTGCAGCGCCGGCTGGAGGAGGAGCGGCACATTGTGACCGCCATGGCCGAGGAACTCAGTTCCTGCTACGAGAGCCTCTCGGCCATCTTCCGTTACGGGGCGGAATCGGATCGCAGCGCCGACTTCTCGGAATTCCCGCGACGTCTGCTCCATGACCTGTTGCACATCACCGGAGCCGAATGGTATGTGATGCGCCTGCTGCCGGAGGGGGAATCGCGGCTCACGGTCTTCGCTGCCTCGGAGCCCGGCCTGCTCCTGGAGCCGTTGGTGATCCCTGAGTCTGTGGATCCGGCGAGCCCGCTCGAGGTCATTGCCGCCGTGCGTCGTCAGGACGCTTGGTTCGATCCGCCGGGTCTGCTGCCGCCGCAGGACCCCTTGGCCCTGGCCCGGCCCGGATCGATCGGCTTGGTGCATCCGGTCTTCTTCGGGGAGACGGTGGTCGGCACGCTCACGGTGGGGAGCTCGCCCGGGAAGACCAGCCTGACGGCAGCGAAGGTGAGCGTCATCCACACGTTCGCCGATTTCCTGGCAATTCAGCTCGTCAATGCCCGCTACCGGCAGGAACGGCTGAATGGTCTGTTGGTCGGCCGTGAACTCGAGATCGCGCGGCACATCCAACGCTCGCTCCTGATCAAGACCCTGCCGCAACTGCCGGGAGTGAGCCTCGCCGGATACTGCGAGAGCGCGCGTCAGGTGGGGGGCGACTTCTACGACGTCATCAAGCTCTCGGACACCTCCGTATTGCTGATGATCAGTGACGTGATGGGAAAGGGCATACCGGCCGCGATGTTTGCCGTGATCCTGCGGTGCCTGGTCCGCGCGTTACGGACGCAGGCGCCTCGGCCCGCGCGGCTGCTCGCGCAGGTGAACCAGTTGCTCTTCGACGAACTCTCCGAGGTGGAGATGTTCATCACGGCGCAACTGGCGTTCGTGGACCTGGCCAGCCGCCGAATGGTCGTGGCCAGCGCCGGCCACTGCCCTCTGCTGATCACCACCGCCGGCGGTACCGGGTACCGCGTGATCTCGCCCGAGGGGATGCCCCTGGGCGTGCTCGTGGATGCCGAGTACAAGGAGGAAACGGTCCCCTTGGAGCGCGACGCTCGAGTGTTGCTCTACACGGACGGAATCACGGACGCCGAGAACGCCAATGGCGAGGTCATCGGTCAGGAGTTGCTGATGGAGTGGCTCAAGCAGGGCAGCCTCGACGGCCGGAGCGCGGAACAGATGCGGGAGGACCTGGTTGCCGAACTGCGCCAGTGCCAGGGCAATCAGGTCTTGAATGACGACCAAACCTTCCTGATACTCGCGGGCTAGCTGACCCGTCCCGTGCCTATGTCACAGAAAGTGCTCGTGGTGGACGACGAACCGTTCATGCTGCGCATGATCCAACTGGTCCTGGAACGCGCCGGGTACGTCTTCCTCAAAGCCACCCACGGCGGCGAAGCCGTCGAGGTCGCCACTCGCGAACGACCCGGCGTAGTGATCATGGACGCGATGATGCCAAAGATGGACGGCCTGACCGCCCTCCGGCATCTGAAGGAGGACGCGTCCACGCGCGAGATTCCGGTGATCATCCTCACCGCCAACCCCCACAAGTTCAGTCGCCAGGAAGCAGAGACCATCGGGGCCACTGTCTTCCTTACGAAACCCTTCAGCCCGACCCAACTCGTCGCTGAGATTCGCCGGCTGACGGGCGGCACCGATGCCCAGGAAACCCGCCCGGAGTGAGACCTGTGGTTTGGAACGAGGAAGCCGGACATGGTGAGACTCGAGGAGGTCAAAGGGACGACGGGCGAAGCAGACATTGACACCGAATTGGCGAGGGCTTAGGGTTGGTTCAACTTCTAGATCACGAAGATGCTAAGAATTTGCCTGATCGTCGCACTGGTGGCCGGCCTGGCCGGCCTGGCCGTGAGCCAACTCAGGGTCAAGGAGAAGATCACCACCCTCACGACGGAGCGGGACACCGTCACCGAGGAGTGGAATGCCGCCCGCACCGCCGAGACCAGCGCGAAGAAGCGGGAGCGCGACGCGTCCGCCCGTGCCGAGAAGGCCGAGCGGGAGCTGGAGACGGCCAAGACCGATCTGGACGCCGCCACGGCCAAGGCGACCCAGCAGCAAACGCGAGCCGATGACAACGAGAAGCTCTACAACACGACCCTGAAAGAGAGGAACGACGCCCAGACCGAGCTCGCCGCCTGGAAAGCGCTGGGACCTGACCCCGACCAGATCAAGGTCATCATGGCCGACAACAAGAAGCTGGTGGCGGAACGGAAGGGCTTGGATGAAGAGGCGCGCGTCATGCTCAGAAAGGTCAGGAGCCTCGAAGATCGGCTGGCCTACTATGAACAGGGGGAACGGGACGTGGTTCTGCCGCCGGGGCTGAGAGGTAAGGTGATCGCGGTGGATCCGAAGTACGAGTTTGTCGTCCTTGATATCGGGGAGAAACAGGGGGCGTTGGCCCGGGGGAAGATGCTCGTGAGCCGCTCCGGCAAGCTGGTCGCCAAGGTGCGGATCCTGAGCGTGCAGGAGAATCACTGCATCGCCAACGTGCTCGCGGATTGGAAGCAGGCCGAGATCATGGAGGGCGATGTCGTCGTGGTTCCTCTATGACGGAGCGAAACCTCAGGCTGTCGTTCTGGCTTCGCGGCTGCCTCCTCGCGATGTTGGCAGTTGCGGCGGTGGTTCTGACCGGTTGCGCCAGTCCGGATGACGAGGTCTCCAGCCGTGACCGCCCCTGGAACGAGCCTCAAGGTTGGGAGCATGGCCTGCCGCCAGGCTTTGAGCAGGGCCGCCGCTGAGGTGGACCACCCACCTTACTTCGCGAACTCCACGCAGCGCGTCTCCCGCACGACGGTGACCCGGATCTGACC
>Ga0113563_10001531_pt1 | contig 13245 bp, 10 predicted proteins | sample Mud3Dept3metaG_FD_80117 | JGI IMG/M metagenome (GOLD analysis project Ga0113563, IMG submission 80117) | Freshwater wetland microbial communities from Ohio, USA, analyzing the effect of biotic and abiotic controls - Mud 3 Core 4 Depth 3... | ecosystem: Environmental > Aquatic > Freshwater >...
CAGGCGTACCCATTCCTGCATCTTGAGCAGCTCGAACTGCAGGCGCACCAGTTCGTCGACGTACTTGTAGTCGCGGGGCGCGCGTTGCGGTGGCCCACCGGGTCCGACGACGCGCCAGCGACCTTCGGCCGCGACCACCTCCTCGGCATCACGGCGCAGTTCCCCGCTCGATTGGAGCGACGCGGTCGCGTGTGTTCCAGCGCGTTTGAGCTTCTTCATCTTGACTTCGGTGACCTCGAGGTCGGCTCCTGTCAAGGGTCGATCGTCTCGAAATCGAGCGCGGGCTGGTCGCCAGGCCGGAAATAAAGATAGCGACCACTCATCTCGCCGAGCGTCGTGTCGCGCTCCTCGCGGGAAGCGAACCAGTGCTCGCGCGTCCAGTCGTCGCCGACCAGCTGGCGGAACGGGTCGCCGCGGCGCAATCGAACGCGGATTCCGAACGGGCGTTGGGCCGGCAAGGGCTCGCGCAGGTTGTGTTCGTGGCAGGTGGCCATGGCAGCCCCGGGAAATGAACTGCCGCCATTCTACCTCGGCCCCGCCGTTCAGAACGTTCGGCCCAGCAGCAGGTAGAACGCCGACGCGCCGCCCTCGCTGAAGCCAGCCGCGAGATAGACCGGCCCGAACGGGCTCTCGGCCCCGAGGAACAGGCTGCCGGCCGTCTCGAGATCGCCGTAATCGACGTCGTCCCGGGTCTGCCAGACGTTGCCTGCTTCGAACGAGACGCCGAGGTAGGCGGGAAACTCGAGGAAACCCGTGCCGCCACGACTGATGCGCCGATAGGTGATTGCGCGTGCGATGCCGTACTGGGTGCCCGCGAGCGCGTCTGCCGGCAGGCCAGAAAGGTTCAGGAAGCCGCCGAGCGTGAACAACTGCTGCGGCGAGACCACGCGGTCGTCGAGTGCCGAGCCCCCTTCCATGCCGAGCAGGAAGCTCCAGCGCTCGTGGGACCGGGCCACCAGCCATTCGGCCTGCAGGATGTCGGCATTCCCGCTCGAGCCGAGCGAGGCGCGCTCGGCCCGCCAGGCGGCGCTGAAGGCCTGCCCGTGCTTCGGGAAATAGGCGCTGTCGAGCCGGTCGTAGGCGAACTGCAGGAACCCCGCGCCGAGGTCGAACTCGCTGCGCGGCAGGCCCGGGTCGCCCACCAGCACGTCTGCACTGCCGTCGCCGCGGCTCAGTCCGGCGCGAACCTCGCCCCAGTTCGACAATTCGGCACCGAGGGCGAACGCGGCCTCGGTGTCGCGCACGCGATAGCGGGCCACACGCCGGCCGTCCTCGACGACCTGCAGCGTCTTCAGTTCATAGCGCAGGCTCGGCGCCACGAACAGGTCGCTGGTCAAGGACAACGGCTGGAAAAACTCCGTGAACAGCCGAGGCTCCTCGCCGAGTTGCAGGTCCGTGAGCCACTCCGCGTCGAGGCGATTGAGCCCGGTCATCAGCACTCGCACGCCGGCATTCGCCGCGGCACCACCATCGAAATCCTGCTCGACGCTGACGCCCAGCCGCAGGAAGTTGGGGCCCCAAGACTTGCGGCGGGCATCGATCTCGAGCCCGAGCGCCTCGTCCTCCCGGACGAGCCGGTAGTCGACCGACTCGAAGCGATCCAGCCCGTACTGCCGGCCGAGCTTGCGCTGCAGGACGACCGTGTCGAGCGGCTCGCCGGCCAGGCTGCCAAAAACTGCATCGATCCGCGCGGCGTCCTCCTGCGACTTCGGGCCCGCGCGAACGAACGCCAGCGCCTCCGACGGATCGTGGACTCGGCGCCGCGCCGCAAGGTAAGTCGCGTATTGCTCTGCAGACTGCGAGAGTTCCGCGAGCCGGCCGTGCACCTCGTACATCGCCGCTCCACCGACGGCCATGACCTGCGGCACGCGATCGAAGTCCACGGCCGTCATGCGCCCGAGGTCCGGCTGGATCAGCACGTCGGTCGGCGCGAGCGCCGCGCGCGACTCGCGGGTGCCGCGCCGCACCATGATGCCGATCATCTGGTTCGTCACGTCGAGCGCAGATTCGAGCCCGTCGCGCTGGGCCAGCGGAAAGCTCACGTCGACCGCGATGATCACGTCCACGCCCATCGCGCGCGCGAGACTCACCGGCAGGTTGTCGACCAGGCCGCCGTCCACCAGCAGGCGTCCATCGATCTCGACAGGGGCGAGCACGCCCGGAGCCGACATGCTCGCGCGCAGTACCGTTGCGAGATCGCCCGCAGCGAGCACCACGGGCTCGCCGGTCTCGAGGTCGGTGGCGAGGGCGCGAAACGGCGTCGGCAACTGGTCGAAATCGGTCACGTCGCCGACGCGCAGCGTCGCGCTGCGCAGCACTTGCGTGATCTTCTGGCCCTGCACCAGCCCGAGCGGCAGCACGACGCCCTCCCCCGGACGGAACCCGAGCGCGCCACGGGCCAGTAAACTGCGATCGTCCTGCTTGCGCCGGAACACGAGGTCTCGGCGCGGCGCGCGATCGCGCAGCAGGTCCTGCCAGTTGAGGGCGTTGAAGACGTCGGTGATCTCCGTGCCGCTCAGTCCGGCGGCATAGAGCCCGCCCACGACCGCGCCCATGCTGGTGCCGGCGATCGCATCGATCGGAATCCGCATCTCCTCCAGCGCGCGAATGACGCCGACGTGCGCAGCGCCACGCGCCCCGCCGCCGCTCAGCACGAGACCAACGCGCGGCCGGTCAGGGGCTGCCACGGGCGCATCCTCGGCCGTCGATGCGGCGACGATATGCGGCGGGGCGAGCGCACAGGCGGCCAGCAACAGGATTCGGCACAACATGATCATCGCTCCCGGTCGAGTGGCCGCGATACTAGCAAACGCCCGTTGCACGACGGCCGGCGTCGCGATGTTGGATAATCGAGCGTCACGACCGATGCCGTTGCCGATGATCGCCCGCAAGCACCTTTCTCTCCAGCGCACACGCCGGCGGCTCGCGTCCGTGTTGCTCGCTTTCGCACTATTGCTTCCGGGGCTGACCACGGCGGCGCCCGGCGAACTGGAGGAGATCGTCGTCACCGCGTCGCGGCGGCCGGCGCTCGCGCTCGAGACGCCGCTCAGTCTCGGCTCCGTCGGCCGCGACGCCATCGCACTGACCGGGGCGACCCACCACTCCGAGGTCATGAACCGCGTTGCTGGCGTGATGATCCAGCGCGGCAGCGGCCAGGAGAGCCTCACCGCGATTCGCTCGCCGGTGCTTACGGGTGCAGGCTCGTGCGGCGCCTTCCTGATTCTAGAGAACGGCATTCCGATCCGACCCGTCGGCTTCTGCAACGTCAATGAGCTGTTCGAGATCAACACCGAACAGGCCCATTCGATCGAGGTGCTGCGTGGGCCGGGCACGGCGCTGTACGGTTCGAACGCGATGCACGGTACGGTCAACGTGCTGCAGGCCTCACCCGCCGAGCGCCCGGCCCGCAGCGCGGGCGTGGAGGCCGGACCCGCCGATTACGGTCGCATCAAGGTTGCCGGCCGGTTCGGGACGGAGGCGATCGACTACGGCGTGGCCGCGCTCTACACGCACGATGGCGGCTGGCGCGACGATTCGGGCTTCGACGAAGCCAAGCTGAATGCTGCAGCCTCAAGTCGCTGGCGCGACACACCGATCCGGGTCGACCTGGCCGCCACCACGCTCGACCAGGACACCGCCGGCTTCATCACCGGCAAAGGCGCGTACCGCAGCGACCAGCTGAGCCGCCAGAACACGAACCCCGAAGCCTACCGGGAAGCGCACGCGGTCCGGCTGACGGGTCTGCTGCAACCGCCCACGAACGGCGCCGCGAGGCTGGAGCTGCGCCCGTACCTGCGCACCTCGCGCATGGAGTTCCTGCAGCACTTCCTGATCGGCAAGCCGCTCGAACGCAACGGCCAGGAAAGCGCCGGGCTCATGAGCACGCTCGTCTGGGACGAAGACCCCGACCGCGCGCTGACCGCAGGACTCGACGTCGAGGCCGCAGACTCCTTCCTGATCGAGGATCAGGCCGGACCGGCGACCGACGGCAGCCCGCCGGCCAACGCGGTCCGGCCCGCGGGTCTCCACTACGACTACGAAGTTCGCTCGTACGTGGCGGCGCTCTATGCGCATGGCGAGCAGCGCTTCCTCGAGCGCTGGCGCGCAACGGCCGGAATGCGCGCGGAGTACGTCAGCTATGACTACGACAACCGGATGCTGGCCGGGAACACGGACGAGGACGGCGTGCCGTGCGGCCCGAGCGGCTGCCTGTTCAGTCGCCCCGCCGATCGCACCGACGAATTCTTCAACGTGGCGCCCAAGCTCAGCCTCGCAGTCGATCTCCGCGCAGGACTCGTAGCTTATACGACTGCCTCGGTCGGATTCCGCCCACCCGAGATCACCGAGTTGTACCGGCTGCAGCGCAACCAGCGCACAGCGGATCTCGACTCCGAGCGACTGGACGCGCTCGAGATTGGCCTGAAAGCTTCCTCGGCGCTAGCCGACGCCTCGATCGCGCTGTTCGAGATGCGCAAGGAGGACGTCATTTTCCGCGAGTCGAGCGGCTTCAACGTCAGCAATGGCCGAACGTCGCATCGCGGCGTCGAGTACGACCTGCGCTGGCGGCCGATCGACGCGCTCGAGTTCACGGCGGTCGGGACGTTTGCGCGGCATCAGTACGAGTTCTCGCGGGCGGTCGAGGGCGGCGAGAGCATCGTCAAGGGCAACGATGTCGATACGGCGCCACGCGATATCCACCGGGCTGCCGTGAACTGGAATCCCGACACGCGGCTTGCGCTCGAAGCGGAATGGCTCGCAGTCGGCGAATACTGGCTCGACGCGTCGAATGCGCACCGTTATCCGGGGCACGAGTTGCTGAACCTGCGTGGCCGCTGGAGCATGGCGCCGGGCTGGGCGCTGACGCTGCGCCTGAACAACGTGCTCGATCGCGACTACGCCGACCGTGCCGATTTTGCGTTCGGCAGCTATCGATACTTTCCGGGTCGCGGCCGGGCGTTGTTCGCCGAGATTGCCTGGGCCCGACCCTGACGGTCTCACGCGACCTTGCGCAGCGTCTCCCAGAGGCGCGGCGCCTTGCCGAACCAATGCAGGCGGCCGGCAAGCGCAGCCACCTCGCCCACGACCAGCAGCGCCGGGGTCCGGATTTCGCCGCGCAGCGCGAGATCTTCGAGCGCGCCGAGCGTCCCAAGCGTGACGCGCTGGTCCGGGCGGGAGCCGTTCTCGATGATCGCAACCGGCGTCGTCGCACCGCGCCCGTGCCGTAGCAGCCGGTCGCGGATCGTCGCGAGCCCCGCTACACCCATGTAGAAAGCGACCGTCTGCCTCTCCTGCGCGAGCGCAGTCCAGTCCAGCGTGTCGATCGAGTCGCCGCAATGCGCGGTGACCAGCCGCAGCGACTGCGAATGCTCGCGGTGCGTCAGCGGGACGCCTGCGTAGGCTCCGCAGGCCAGCGCAGCAGTGATGCCCGGAACGACCTCGAACGGAATGCCGTGGGCAGCCAGGAATTCGATCTCCTCGCCACCGCGACCGAAGACGAACGGATCGCCACCCTTCAGGCGCACGACACGGCGTCCGGCGCGGGCGTGCTCGAGCATCAGCTGGTGAATGCGCTGCTGCGGCACCGACTGCGCGCGGGCGGCCTTGCCCACCGCAATCCGCTGGGCATCCCGCCGGGCGAGCCCGAGGACCTCATCGGAGACGAGCCGATCGTGAAGGATCACGTCCGCGTCCTGCAGCGCTCGCAATGCATTCAGCGTCAGCAGGCCCGGATCGCCGGGGCCCGCGCCGACCAGCACGACCGAGCCCGACGCGGCGCGTGGCGGCCCATCGAGCAACTGTGCCAGCAGCCGTTCGGCTGCCGCGGGCTGCCGACGGCGCAGGTTCGCGGCCACTGGTCCGCGCACTACCTCCGCGTAGAAACGCCGTCGCGCGTCGAGATCGGGTAGCGCCCGCTTGATGCGCTCGCGCCAGCGCTGCAGCATTCCTGCCAGCGTGCCGAGCGACTCGTCGAGCAAGGATTCCAGCCGCTCGCGAACGTGCCGAGCGAGCACGGGGGCCACGCCACCGCTCGAGATGGCGATCACCAGCGGCGAGCGATCGACAATTGCGGGCACGATGAAGCTCGACAACTCGGCGTCGTCTACGACGTTGACGAGGACGCGCCTCTCGCGCGCCGTCGCGGCAACCCGGGCATTGACTGCAGGGTCGCTGGTAGCGGCGACGACCAGCGTCGCGCCAGCGAGCTGCGCGGGATCGAAATCGTGCGCGAGCCAGGCGACCGTCCCCTCGCCCCGCAGCCATTCGGTCAGTTCGGGAGCAACCAGCTCGACGCGCGCACCCGCCTCGAGCAGCAACCGCACCTTGCGCTCGGCGACGTCGCCGCCGCCGACGACGAGCACGCGCTGGCCGTGAAGATCCGCGAACAGCGGGAAGTAGCGCACGGCTGCCTACCCCTCCAGCCCGTGCAGGCCGCACTCGCGCTTCAGGCCGAAGAAGCGCGTAGCCTCGGCATCACCGGCCTCGGCGAGCGAGCGCGTCGTGTGCCAGTCGCCGATCGAGACGTAGCCCTCGTGCCAGAGCGGGTGGTAGGGCAAGTCGTGCCGGCGCAGGTAATCGAAGACCTGCCGGTCGGACCAGTCGTAGATCGGATGCACCTTCCAGCGCCCCTCGCGGTGCTCGAGCGGTTCGATGAGGCTACGCGAGCGCGATTGCTGGCGACGCAGGCCAGCGAACCATGTCCCGATGCCGAGCTCGGCCATCGCACGGCGCATCGGTTCGCTCTTGCGCAGCGAGTTGTAACGCTCGATACCCTCGATGCCCTTCTCCCAGAGTCGCCCGTGGCGTGCCTCGAGCCAGGCCGGCGAGATGCCAGGCTGGTACACCTTGAGGTTCAGTTCGAACCGCTCGACGAGGTCGTCGATGAAGCGGTAGGTCTCGGGAAACAGGTAGCCGGTATCGATCAGGATCACCGGAATGGACGGCAACGCGCGCGTCACCATGTGCAACGAAACGGCAGCCTGCGCACCGAAGCTCGACGAGAGCGCGAACGCCGCAGGCAAGTGATCGAGTGCCCAGCGCACCCTCTGCTCGGCGGGCATGCGCTCGAGATCCGCATTGATTTCGTCGCGCATCGGCGCCTCGCGGGCAGCCGTCTGCCAATTCCAGGCGAGGGCTCTCATGCGACGGCCGTCCCCGACGCGGTAGCGGTCGAAACCAGCCCCGTGCGCCACGCGTAGTCGCCAAATCGCTCGCCCGGCTCGCGGCCCGCCGCAAAACGCCCGATGGCCTCATCGAGTGCCGCGAGGATCCCGGTCTCGTCGACGTTCTCGAGGTAAAGCGAGTTGAGTCGCTGGCCGCGCGCGTCGCCCCCGAAATACAGGTTGTAGCGTCCTGGCGCCTTGCCGATCAGCGCGATCTCGGCGAGGTACGGCCGCGCGCAGCCGTTCGGGCAACCCGTGATGCGCAGCAGGAGCGGCTGGTCCCGCAGGCTGTGCTTGGCCAGCACGCATTCGACCTTGGCCGAGAAGTCCGGCAGGTAGCGCTCCGCCTCCGCCATCGCCAGCGGGCAGGTCGGCAGTGCGACGCACGCAAGCGCGTCGCGGCGCACCGGGGTGGCTCGGGCGTGCGCGTCGAGGCCGTAACGGACGACCAGCGCGTCGATGAACTGGCGCTCGGACGGTGCCACGTTGGCGATGATCAGGTTCTGGTTCGGTGTCAACCGAAAATCGCCGCGATGCAGGCGTGCGATCTCGCGCAGCCCCGTCAGGTGCGCGCCCTGCGAACCGTCCGCGACGCGCCCCGCGCTGATGCGCAACGTGAGGTGCCAGCGGCCGTCGTGGCCCTCGACCCAGCCGAAGCGGTCGCCACTGGAAGTGAACTCGAAGGGGCGGGCCGGTTCGAGCGCGAAACCCAGGCGACGTGTGATTTCGCCGACGAACCATTCGAGGCCACGCGTGTCGATCGTGTACTTCAGTCGCGCATGCTTGCGCGTCTCGCGATTGCCGAAATCGCGCTGCGCCGTGACGACGGCCTCGGCGACCGCGAGCAACTGCTCCGGTCGCACGAAGCCGACCACGTCTGCGATCCGCGGATAGGTCGTGGGATCGCCGTGGCTGGCGCCGAGCCCGCCGCCGACCGTCAGGTTGAAGCCGACCAGCTCGCCCGCCTCGACGATCGCGATGAAGCCGAGGTCCTGCGCGAAGACGTCGACGTCGTTGATCGGCGGCACCGCAATCGCCGCCTTGAACTTGCGCGGCAGGTAGGTCGGGCCGTAGATCGGCTCGACTTCCTCGGTGCCCGCAATGCGCTCGCCGTCGAGCCAGATCTCGTGGTATGCGCGGGTGCGGGGCAGCAGGAACTCGGACAGCCGCTTCGCCCACTCGAAGGCGAGCTCGTGCGCGCGCGACTCGACCGGATTCGCGCTCGCGAGCACGTTGCGGTTGACGTCGCCGCAGGCCGCAATGGTGTCGATCAGGGTGGCGTTGATCGCCGCCATCGTCGCCTTAAGCTCGGTCTTGACGACGCCGTGGAACTGGAATGCCTGGCGCGTCGTGATGCGCAGCGTGCCGTTGGCATAGCGGCGTGCGATCTCGTCGAGCGCGAGCCATTGCGCCGGCGTGCAGACGCCGCCGGGCAGCCGTGTGCGGATCATGAAGCTGTAGGCGGGCTCGAGCTTCTGCCGGCGCCGCTCCTCGCGCACGTCGCGATCGTCCTGCTGGTAGCTGCCGTGGAACTTGATCAGGACGGTGTCGTCCTCGCGGATCGCGCCGGTCAGCGGATCGGCAAGGCTCTCGACCAGCGTGCCGCGCAGCAGCCGGCTGTCGCGCTTGATACGCTCGACGGGTGATTGCTCGGTCATCTCAATAGACGTCCCTGAGGTAACGACGGTCGTCGGCGAGGCGGCGCACGTAGGCCTCGGCGGCCTCGCGGTCGAGCGCGCCGTGCGCTTCGACCACCTCCACGAGGGCCGCCTGTACGTCGGGCGCCATGTGCTCGGAATCACCGCAGACGTACAGGTAAGCGCCACCCTCGAGCCAGGCGAACAGGTCCGCGCCGGCCTCGCGCAGCCGGTCCTGCACGTAGGAGCGTGGCGTTCGGTCGCGCGAGAAAGCCAGGTCCACGCGCTGCAGCAGTCCCTTGCGAACCGCGTCCTGCCACTCGACCTGATAGAGGAATTCGCTGTCGAAGTGACGCGCGCCGAACACGAGCCAGTTGCGGCCGGTGGCGCCTTGCGCCTCGCGCTGCTGCAGGAACCCGCGATAAGGCGCCACTCCGGTCCCCGGGCCGATCATGATGACGTCGCGGGTGGGATCGGCCGGCAGTCGGAAGCGCTCGTTAGGCTCGATGAACACTTTCACCTTCGCATCCTCGCCGGTCAGTGCCGCGAGGTGAGCGGACGCCGCGCCGAGGCGCCGCTCGCCGTCGTGCTCGTAGTCCACGACGGCCACCGTCAGGTGCGCCTCCTCCCCCACCACCGCGCGGCTCGAGGCGATCGAGTAGAGCCGTGGCGCCAGCGGCCGCAGCGCCTGCAGCAACGCGTCCGGCTCCCAGTTCGCCGGGTAGCGCTGCAGCACGTCGACGACCTGCAGGTTCTTCAGGGCACTGCGCAGACGCTGCTCGTGGCCGGCGGCGAGGATCTCCGCGAGTTCGGCGCTGCCTGCACGTTGCGCATGCTGCACGAGGAACGGTTTGGTCAGCCGGGTGATCTCGCGGCCCTGGGCCAGCCAGGCGCGCAATGTGCGCTGCTCGCCATCGACGGTCGCCGGTTCGTCGCCCGACGCGCCGAGCGCTGCCAGAACCGCATCCACGACCGCCGCCGGATTCTCGTGCCAGACCCCGAGCGCGTCGCCGGGCTCATAGTCGAGCCCGGAGCCCTCGAGCGACAACTCGATGTGGCGAACGTCCTTCGAGGCGCCACGCCCGGTGATCCGGTCGTTGGCGAGGATGGTGGCAAGGAACGGCTGCTCGCGGCTGTAGCGAGGTGTGGCCGGCACGCTGCGCAGGCGCGTCACGTTCGCGGCCGTCGCGGTGCCGAGCGATTCGCGCGCGCCGGTCACCACCTGGTCGAGCCAGGGCGTCACCAGCCGCTCGTAGTCGAGGTCGCAGTCGACGCGCGGCAACAACCGCCGGGCGCCGAGCACTGCGAGCCGTTCATCCACCTGGCGGCCCGTCTCGCAGAACTTCGGATAGCTCGAGTCGCCGAGCGCGAGGACCGAATAGGTGAGGTTCTCGAGCTGCGGCGCACGCTTGCCCGCGAGGTACTCGACGAAGCCGCGCGCGTCGTCCGGTGGATCGCCGTCGCCGTGCGTGCTGACGACGACCGTCAACATGCGCTCCTTCGCGAGATCCTTGAGCGGATAATCGCGCGCCGCGCAGACGCGCACGGCGAGACCGGCCGCCTCGGCCGCGCGGCCGAGCCGCTCGGCAATACGCCGACCGTTGCCCGTCTGCGAGCCGTAGACGACGGCGAGCCGCGCGACAGCATCGCCGCGCGGAGCGGCGATTGGCGCAGCCAACGCGGCAGTCTCGACGGCCGCAGCGACGCCAGGCTGACTGCGCGCGTAAGCGACGCCAGCCGTGAACCCCGACAGCCAATGCAGCGAGGCGGGCTCGAGCCCGTCCACGACGCGGCACAGCAACTCGCTGCGCTCGGGATCGAGCGGGCCCAACGGCAGTGATACGGCAGTCGTCGCAGTCATGGCATCGCCTCCAGCCGGTCAGGCTGTGGAGGCGATGCTAGGGACGAACCTCGGTCGAGCGGAAAGGCCGGGTGGTTATGACTTCATGATCCAGCTCTGCCGACCACCCGCTGCCGGATCACGATCTCGAGGGGCCGCTACTGCGGCACCCAATGCGCGCCACAATTCTTCGGCAATACGTGTTATTTATCAAAATGTTATCTGATATATCTGACAACATTTTTAGGATCGGACGACCCGCCATTCGAGCGCTAGGCGGGAAAGAATTCGATCGGCTTCGTCGTCGTCATCGGCGCGACGTCCTTGGCCTCGAAGCGGAACATCTTCACGCGCGCGACCAGCTTGCGCTCGAGTTCCGCGTCGCCGAGTTCGCTGCTGACGATGCGGGCGGCAGTCACCTCGCCGGTCGGCGCGATCGTCACTTCGAGCACGACTTTGCCCTGCAGCGCCGGATTGTCGCGCAGCGCGCGGCTGTACAACGCATAGATCGCGGACTTGTTGCGATCGAACACGAGTTCGACTTCTTCGCGCGTGCGCGATGCCTTGCTGCTCGACCCCGACCGCTGCGCCTCGGCCGCCGGCGCGGCCTCGACGCTCGAAGCGACACGGGCAGTCGAGTGACCCGCAAGCCCGGTCGAACCGCCACCGAATCCGCTGCTGGCCTTCGCGACCGCGATGCCGCCACTGCCTGTGCCCGTGCGGGCCGTCAGCAGCGCCCGATCGACTCGCGTCTTCTCGCCCGCGCCGGCGTTCAACGGTTGCGCGGCCGTGTCCTGGTCGACGTCGAGCTCGCGCAGTTCGGCGAGCTGGTCGGAAAGTGCCAGCAGCCCGCTCGCTGCGGCCTTCTTGCGTGGATCCGGCTTGGGAGGCGCATCCACCGCCGGAGCGGGCGCGGGTTCGCGCACACGCTGCTCGACCTGGGGCTGGATCACGGGCTTTGGCGGTTCCGGCACCTCGACGACCTTGGGTTCGGGTTTCGGCTTGGGCCGTTCGAGCAGGAACTCGACGACTCGCTCCGGCACCGCGGGCGGTGCGGTCTGCGCACGCTCGCGCTCAGGCAGCAACGGGATGATCACGCCGAAGCCGATGAACAGGCCGAGCACCGCGCCGAGCACGCGACGGATGCGCCGCTCGTCGGCCTCCGACGGCGTCCAGGGCAGATCGTAGATGCGATAGTACGCAGTGCTCATGCTGTGCCCCGTCCGTCAGGCCCCGGTCCGCGCCATGAGTGCCTGCTCACGCTCGACCACCGCCAGCGAAACCTTGGTGTAGTCCGCCGCCGAGCAGCTCGCGACGATCTTGCGCAGCACGGCATACGGCAGCGATTTCTCGGCCATTACGGTGACTTCGCGCTGTTCCGTCGCACCCGGGAGCATCGGCGGCGCCTCGCGGCCGAGCGCCGCTTGCAGCGCGTCGACCACGGGCTCGCTTGATCCGCCGATCTCCGCCACCGAAACGACGGCCTCGCCGTTCACGTACAGCATGTCGCGCGTCACCGTCACGACCGTCGCCGGCCGCGGTTTCAGTTCGGACGCCGAGTGCGGGATCGAAATGTTCTTCGTGTTGGGCAGGATCTCCGTGTCTGCGGAGTGCACCAGCAGGTAGACCACGAGGATCATCAGCATGTCGATCATCGGGATCAGCGTGAGCGGGCCGTGGCCGCCGCCGGCCTTGCCGTGACGTGCGTGGCGTGCCTTGCCGGTGCGGATCATATCGGAGCGTCTCCCAGCGCGATCTGCGGGAACAATTCACGGCGCACGACCTTGCCGCCGTCCGTGCTCTGGCGGACGCGGACCGCATCCATGACCTGCACGATCGTGTCGTAATCGACGTCCTCCGCGACCAGCAGCGTGGCATTCTGCTTGTCCGGGAAGCGCGCCTTGACGCTTTCGAGGTACTCGGACAGCCGCACGACGTCCTGGCCGGTCGGCGTGGCCGGCACGGTCTTCAGCACGCCGACATTGCGGTCCGCGACCTCGAGCCCGCCCCGCCGCACGATGACCTCGAGCTCGAGCGCCGGCACCTGCGATTCAGCCTTCGCCCCCGGACCGGGCAGGTTGACCTCCAGTATGCTGGTCTTCGAGAACACGGCCGTGAAGATCAGGAAGAACGCGAGGATCACCATCACGTCCAGCATCGGCACGATGTTCAGGTCGTTACGACCGCGGTAGCGCGCGTGGTTGCGCAGCTGCCGCCGGGCGAGCTTCGAGCTCCTCATGCGCGCGCCGCCCCCAGGATCTTCTCGGTGACGCGGGCCGACGCCGCCGCGCTCGCCGGCTCCGCGACCGCCTGCCGCCGCTCGCTGATGCTGTTCAGGAACTTGATCGACGCGACCTCGAGGCTGTCCACCAGCTCGGTGGTCTTCGTCTCGAGATACATGTGGCAGAGCAACAGCGTGATCGCGAGGCCGAGGCCCAGCGCCGTGTTGTTCATCGCCACCGAGATGCTGGCCGACAGCATTGCCGCCTTCTCGGCCGGGTTGACGGCCGCGACGGCCGCGAACGCGTTGATCAGGCCGATCACGGTGCCGAGCAGGCCCATCAGCATGCCGACGTTGGCCAGCGTGGCGAGGTAATGCGTGCGCTTC
>Ga0113563_10001532_pt1 | contig 13245 bp, 10 predicted proteins | sample Mud3Dept3metaG_FD_80117 | JGI IMG/M metagenome (GOLD analysis project Ga0113563, IMG submission 80117) | Freshwater wetland microbial communities from Ohio, USA, analyzing the effect of biotic and abiotic controls - Mud 3 Core 4 Depth 3... | ecosystem: Environmental > Aquatic > Freshwater >...
CGCTTCCTTTGCCTGTTTCTTTGGTCGTGAAGTAGGGTTCAAACAGGTGAGCCTGGGTAGCCTTATCCATGCCCATACCCGTGTCCTTGACCGAAATCATTATCCAGGCTCGCGGGTGGCCTTCGGTCTGTCCCGGCTCATCGATGTCCGGCAAATTCGTTTCAATGGTCAGCTGGCCGCCGTCGGGCATGGCATCCCGCGCGTTGACGACGAGGTTCATGAGGACCTGATCGAACTGGCCGGGATCGGCGAATACGACAGCATCCTCGGCGTTCAGCATCATCTTCAGTTGCACGTCCTCGCCAAGCAGCCGGGCAATCATGTGGCGCATGTTGCGGATTGTAGCATCGATGATTAGCGGCTGCGGATGGCGGATCTGTTTGCGGCTGAAGGCCAGAAGCTGCCTTGTCAGACTCGCTGCGCGATGGCCGACCGCTCTGATTTCCGTGATGATCTCGCGGTGCGGGTTATCCGGAGCGAATTCCCTGAGCAGCAAATCGCTGTACCCGTTGATCACGGTCAGCAGATTGTTGAAGTCGTGGGCAATGCCTCCTGCGAGCCGGCCGACGCTTTCCAGTTTTTGTGCCTGTTGCAGTTGTTCCTGCAGGCGAGCCTTCTCCGCTTCCGCCAGCTTCTGCTCGGTAATGTCCATGTGAGTGCCGATCATCCTGACAGCACGGCCCTCGCCATCCCTTTCCACCACCGTACCGCGGCTCAGAATCCAGCACCAGTCGCCGCTTTTTTTTCGCATCCGCAATTCCACGCGAAATTTCTTGTTCTCATAGATATGCTCCGCATGTGCTCTGTCGACCCTTCCGATATCGTCCGGATGAACGAGAGCTCTCCAGGAATCGTAATCTTTGGCGAATTCCTCGGGTTCGTATCCGAGCATTCTTGAGTATCCGGCACTGAACACGGCAGGGCCCTTCCGGATATCCCAGTCCCACACGCCCTCGCTGTTTCCTTCCAGGGCAATCCGCAGACGTTCCTCGCTCTTCTGTAAAGTCTCCCCTGCCCGCCGCCGTTCGGTATCGTCCATGACTACCACGTTCACAGCCACAACCCTGTCGCCCGCTTTCAAAGGGCAATAGCTGGCGAGCCATTCGCGCCCGACTCCCTGTTGAACATTTGGTGTGCCGTGGATCTCGCGATGCATTACGGGTTGGCCGGTGTCCAGCACGTGCTTGAACACCGGTTCGAGTTCATCGGCCAGATCCGGCAACACCTCTCTGACCGTGCGGCCAAGATGCCGGGCGACGCTTACGCCGTGGATTTCCGCAAGACGTTCGTTCAGGTGCACAAATCTGAAGTCAGAGTCAACGACACACAGGCCGACAGGGACGTGAGCATATATGGCTTCGATCTCCGCGAGCGCGCCTCGAGACTCGTTCGCTGGCAGCGTCCATTCTGGTGCACTTTCCGCACACATCGGAACCTCCTATCGAACTGGTCAGCGATTCACATGGGCCCCCGTACGGTTGCCTGATTGCAATATAGTCTACCGAAACCGCATTTTATCGCTTCCCAATTAGTTGTCGCATCTCTTTTTGCGTTGTTCTGCCCGAGATATTGACCGCATCGACTGCTCCGTCGCCGACGTGTTCCTGTTTCAATCGCCCCACAAGGCGATGTATCATATGGAAACACTGTTTCTGAAGGCCGCGAGGCTGTATGACTGAGCCTGCAATGTTCGCGAAAGGCCTGAGAGGACGCACCGTGCTGGTCGTTGACGACGAGCCGTCCCTGGCCAAGGCAGCATCGCGTCTCCTGGACTCGATGGGATTCGAGGTTCTGGTTGCCACTGTGGCCCAGGAGGCGGTCGAAATCTGCCGTGCTCGTGGCAACGGGATCGACGCGGTCCTTCTTGATCTCTCTCTGGAGGGAACAACCAGCACGGAAATTCTCCGGCAAATGCGCTCTGTCCACCCCGGGATCAAGGTAATCCTCATGAGCGGTTACGACACGAGGGAATCCGTAAAGAACTTCGCAGGCATGCGGCTGGACGGTTTTTTGTCGAAGCCGTTTGGCTACACCGAAATCGAGAACGCGATCCGGGGCGCGCTCGCGCTGCCGCCCAGGGCTGCGGAGTAATCAACAGTGGACACCTTGCATGAATGGGTACTGACGATGCCAATGGATGGCAAGCAATTCAGTTCCGCCATTTCGAAGCTCAAGACTGCGGCTTGCGGTTAGAAAATGGGACTGGATTTCCATTGCAAGGATCAGGCAAATCGCCTCGCCGCAAGCATAACGAGTGTCATTCATTCCCTGGTAATTGTTTAGCCAGCCTGAAGACAACTGCCACGAATTCCACGAATTATCACGAAAGCCGCATCGTACGGCTCGCATCAAGGGAGATGATCCTCCGTGAGAATTCGTGAGATTCGCGGGTTTATTTGCAGACCCTTAACTGTTCCGAGCCGGCTAAAGGGTTACATTCCCTGCAGCAAGAAGACGAGCCAGTTTATTGGCAATAAAATCGCCTGCATTGCCTCGGATCTGCGCTCGCTACGATTCTCGTCGTCAGTCCCGTTTGGTACGCCGGAAATCGCCGGGTTGAAACTGCGGTGACGTCAAGGGCAAACCAGGCGTGCGCGATATCGCACATGCCATTGGCTAAAACTCTTTTCGAATTACGCTGTCCAGTTTGGTGTCCGGCACGCTACCGCACTGGTGGGAGCTGAAACCCTCCACTTTCTTCAATACAAAAGTAGGCACCTCTGGGGCGTGCCGGGCCTTGACATGATGAAAGCCTGCATCCTTCACGTTGTCGAGGAGGAATGCCGGCCGGAGGTCCTCTTTCAGATAGTCAATCTCCACATCCTCCAGCGTGATCCCTCTGACGCAGCGAATGAAAAAGCCGTAAACCGGCATTTCGCCGAACATGGATGGTTCCGGATATTGGTCCGCCTTTTCGGCGGGTTCGAGAGCAGCCTGGAGTCTGGTCCCGCCCCCCTGATAATAAATCCGGATGTGGCTCAGTTTGACATCTTCAATGTCGTGGTCAGGGATGCCGCTGATAATCGAGGCAAATCTGGGATCGGCGTTATAGACCACGACGTTGCTGATGCTCACGCGCCCCAACCGGCCCACCGGAATCCCTTTGGGGCCGCGCATCCGGGCGCCCAGGCGGAGGAACAGCGGGCTGTTGACGATGTCGCGCATGGTGATGTTCGATATCGCTATGTCTTCCAGCAGCGCCCCGTCGACCGTCTCCAACGCCAATCCGCGGCAACGGTCAAAAACGATATTGGAAATCGTGATGTTCTTAAACCCGCCATTGGATTCTGTTCCCAGTTTGATCCGACCGGTGACTCCGTCCCGATCGGGAGCGAGCAGCTGCGTACGCTTGAAGGTCCCATCCAGGAACGATCCCAAATCGTAACCGCTGACCTGGCAATTGGTGATCGTGATGTTCTCGGCAGCCCGCGCAAATCCCAGCGCAAAGGAACTCTTCAGCACGATGGCATCGTCGTTAGGGGAGTTAACGCTGCAATTCGAAATGCGCACATTGCGGCAGCTGTCGATGTCCAACCCGTCGCGGTTGGTATCGACCTTGAGATTGTCGATCGTGAAGTTGTCGACTCCGGTCGCCAGCAGCGCGAAATGGCCTCCCAGCAGCATCGAGAAGTCACGCAGCACCACATTGCGGCAGAGTTTCAGGGCAATCGCCTTGTTTCCCTGCCCGTTCATGCTTTCGAATTGGCTTTCCGAATCAGGGGGTCGTTCCGGCCGGGGAGCGACGGGATCTGTCCGGTTGAGCAGGGAGACAGGGGTGTCACCGGCCTGGACGGGCCGGCGCGGGCCCGGGCCCCGGCGAGTCAGGCCCTTGCCGTGAATCAGGCCCGGCCCCAGGATAGAGATATTCTCGAGTCCGATGCCCCAGATCAGGCTGTTCTGCCAGTGACTGTGGCCGAAGTCCTGATACATGTCCCACTCGTTGGGCTCAGGTAAATCGTAGCGCCCTTGGCCTTCCGCCGGATCGGCGGCCAGGATGGTTGCACCCTGATCGAGGTATAGAGCGATGTTACTCTTGAGCCGGATCGAGAAACAGAGGTAGGTGCCCGCAGGGATGTAGATTGTGCCTCCGCCGGCGGCGGCCGCTGTTTCGATGGCTTTGTTGATGGCCGGAGAGTCGAGGGTTTTCCCGTCTCCGACGGCCCCGAAGGTCTTGACGTCAAGCCATGCGGCATGAACCGGGACGGAAAAAGATCCGACCAGGAGACAAAGAAGAACGACCGGAATCCGTTTTTTCATCATTTTGTTTCCTTCCAGCAGGGTGGGCCTTTCGAAAGTCCGGGATGTGCAGCTGAAATGATCCCGCACCAGGTGAGGCGCGGTTGCCGGACATTCGGGATTTTAAACCTCACGGCATGTGCCTCCAGAGATATCCGTGTATCAGGCCGGCATGCAGAGTATTGCCCTGATTCTGGTTTCAAAAAAATGCGCCGCATAGGCAGGCTTGATCACAAGGGCCGTGTCCGCGCCTGTGCCGCTTCCTCCGATGGCGACTATTTCCTCATCCGGGCTGACGAGTCCGTGCTCCGCAGCCATGACGCTGATTTCAACACAGACCTTTACGCCCTGTGAGAAGAGCCGCAGGGTATCGGACACGATGTTCAAGGGGATGAAACCGCACTGGTATTTTCCTTCGAAACTTCTCTCGACGCCGCTCAATGCGTGCAATCCGCGCACGATCTCAATGCCGTTGTCGATCAAGGACTGCCGGTTAGTATTGAACCGTTCCGCTTCCTCACGGTATCTGGTCCCGGCGCCATAGGTGACTGCGATAATGTCGATCGCAGCACCGGCCCTCTTCCTGAGATGCAGCGCTGTCGCCCCTGTTGAGGATGCCACCACTATCTTTCTGAGACCGCGAGCCCTGCAGCAGGCAAGGGCAATCTCCAGTGTTTTTGCCGTATTGGCCGGCCCCTTTTTCGAGAAATAAAGGATCTTGCTTTCCGTCACCTTGCTCATGAACACCCTCCACAGATATTCGGCTTACCAGCAGCTGTTGAGTTCGGAGCTTCAGCCCGCACGGACTGCGTTCGAACCTGATTGAGCGGCGAATCAGGCCCGGCCGCGTGCCGCGATTCCCAGGCCCCATGCGGCTGGTGATCCCAGGCTCAGCCCACCCGTCCACCGTAATCGCTGAGTGTCTCGGTTGTCAATCCGGAAGCAGCGGCGATTTCGTAGCCGGGCAGGACAGGGGGCCGTTCGGGCAGCGATCCGGCCCGGACTTCCCGGGCAATCTCCAGTCGACGCTCCATCCGCTTCTCCTCCAGGAGCTGCTGGCGCCGCACCGCCTTCTTGATCGAAGTAGCTGCAGACCGTGGATGCTGCGGATCTTGACCGCATATTTCTGCTATCATTGCCGATCATGCGATGCTCCACGGCGAACGCCTGACGCGCTTCGTGACACGGACGCACCGCGAACTCAGGATATGTGACGCACGCTGTACAGGGCACACGGTTGACCATGACACCCTTGAACCATGGATTCGAGTACGGAGACGTTTTGGGAGCCGATGCCGCAGGCATGAGGATGATTGACTACCTGACACTACGCTATTCGGGGTTCACGCATGAAGATTGGCTGAATCGCATCGAATCGGGCCGCGTGCTCCTGGATGGCATTCCGTCGCCGCAGAGTGCGATTCTGAGGCCGGGCCAGCATCTGAGTTGGCGGCGTCCTCCCTGGGAGGAGCCCGAGGCGCCCTTGTCCTTCGCCATCCTATATCAGGACGCTCACCTGCTCGCGGTGGCCAAGCCCCGGGGACTTCCCACGAATCCCGGCGGGGGCAGCTTTTTGGAACACACGCTTCTGTCGCTCGTCCGCCGCCATTTCCCGGGAGCCAGCCCTTTGCATCGACTGGGTCGTGGGACTTCGGGGATTGTCCTGTTCGCGGCGACACGGGAGTCCGCCTCGAAAACCTCGCAGGCATGGCGTTGTGGTGAGATTCTGAAGGTATATCGTGCCCTGGCCACGGGTTGCCCCACCGGCGACGAATTTGAAGTCGACACCCCGATCGGTCCGGTTCCACACCGGATTTTAAGGACCGTTTATGCCGCGTGCCCCGTTGGAAAGCCCGCGCGCAGCCATATAAAAGTACTGGAGCGGCGCGATGCCTGCTCCCTGCTTCAAGTCAGAATCACGACCGGCCGACCGCACCAGATCCGCATCCACCTTGCCGCGGCCGGATATCCGCTGGCCGGCGACCCGCTCTACGCGGCCGGGGGGGTTCCCGCGGACAACAGCCGGGCTCTGCCGGGTGATCCGGGCTACTATCTGCACAACGCGTTACTGGGATTCCCTCACCCGGCCACCGGGAAGTGGACCGAGATCCACTGCATGCCGCCGCCTCCGCTGCGCCTTGCCTGTGGATCAGACCCCTCAGGAGTCGCGGGACGCGGCCGTTCCGGCGAATACGAGATCAGCATCGACTGAGGCTAAAGTTGACTTTCAAGCTCACAGCTCTTGCTTTTGCTGGATGCAGTAGAGATGGTCGGCCGTTCGAATGAAGATCTGATTGTCCACAGCCACCGGACTGGCCAGTGTAAGACTTTCCAGCCTGCTCACTCCCAGGACCTCGAATACAGGTCCGGTTTTCACAACGGTTGTAGTGCCGTCTTCGTTGATGCAGTAGATCTTGCCGTCGGCCAGGAGGGGAGACGCGCTGTAGGTCCCGTTTTCAATGCGCTTCCCCTGATAAGCGACGTTCCCGGTTTCGGCCTCGATGCAGTTCATGATGCCACTGTCCCCGAGAACGTAAAGATACTTGCCGTCGGTGGTCGGAGTCGGCACGTCGGCCCCCAGGTTGTTGGTCCAGAGCTCGCTCTTTCCGGTAATGTCGCCCGCCCCCCCGGCGCGGAAGGCGATCAACGGACGGCCTCGTGTGCTCGGGGTGAACACTTTCTCTCCGATCACGACGGAAGATGCGATGGTGCGGTTCGCAGGGTTGTTTGTCGGATTGAAACCGCCGAGCCGCCACAGCTCCCTGCCCGTGTCAGGGTCATGACCGGTCACGTAGTCGGCACCGGAGACCACCAGCTGCGGATTTCCTCCGACCCTCGCCATCTGCGGCGTTGCATAGTTGTCCGGGGACTCGCTCCGGGCGTCGGTGGGACGGTCCACCTTCCATAGTGTTTTGCCGGCGATCACGTCCAGCGCAAGGATGTAGGACGGCTCGTCGGTCTTCATACCGTGCAACACCTGAACATAGAGCCGCCCATTGTGGAGCAGCGGCGTCGAGGCATAACCATGATTGAGGCCGAATTTCCCATACTCGGCCTGGATATCACGCCTCCAGACCTCCCCCCCGTCCATGGTGAAACAGATGAGCTTGCCGTTGCCGGTCATGATCCAGACATGCCGGCCGTCCGTGATGGGAGATGGGGACGCAGAATTCTGCTTCCGGAAGAGCTTATTTCCCGAGTCGATTTGACGCTGCCATAAAACAGAACCGTCCTTCCGGTTGATTGCCATCAGGAAGATCTTGTCGAGGGCCGCATTCCCGGGGATTTCGCTGCGCAGGCGCGGGGATCCTTCCTCGGTGGATGTGAGGAAGATCCGATCCCGCCAGATGGCGGGCGTGGCAGCGCTCCAGCTCGGCAGCTTGGTGCGCCACAAGACATTCCGGGAATCGCTCCAGGTTACAGGAAGGTCATGGGCGTTCGGCGCCGTGCCGTTCGATTCGGGTCCACGCCACTGTGGCCAGTTTGCCCAGACACAACCCACCAATAAAACCGCCGTGAAGGCCGCAAGGCCCAACCGGATCAATATCTTTTGCGCATTCAACCTGCCACCCCCCATCCTTGCCAAAAACTCGGTTGCGATTCAGTTCAGGGAATTTGTTGATGATCTTACTGACTCACAGATGTTACATCCCTCCAGTTGTCAGAGTCGGTCTAAGCTGTTCACCCTGCGGCATACTCGGGATGCAGGGCTTTCCATCCGAGCTCCTTCTCGAAGTGACCATAATCCGCGTCGGCATGAAGGAGGACATGATCGTTGAGGATACAAAAAGTTGCGATGAGGCAATCCACTGTCTTTCGGACCGTTTTCCCTCGGGCCCGCAGGGCCCGATAGTTTTGTGCCGCTGCCACGGACAATTCGATGCCGCCTGAGGTAAAGACCCCCAGCGCCGGCAGACTTCGATATACTTCGGCGCATTTCCGGTCCTCGACAACACCTTGCAGCACCTCACATAGGATCAGATCCAGGATGCCCACGCGCGCACGTGCTTGTCGGCCCACCCTGATTTCTGGTCGATATGGCAGAGGTTGCATGCGTTCGGCGACCGCCAGGCAAGCGTGGCGGCGGGTGTCGGTGGGCGCATCGAATGATCGCTGCGGCGCATCCGGGCAAATTCCGTCATCGGCATGTGGCAGGAAACGCACTGGTTGGCGGGTGAGCCCGCCATGTGGCGCGTGTGGGCGGGAGCGTTCTTCACCCGCTCCTCCTGACACGGCAGACTGGTGTCGTTGGCTTTCGCCGCCTCACGGAAGCGGTAGCGTCCGCTCGACGTGTGGCAGAGGATGAACCCCGGCTTCCGATGGCCGGGCGGGAAGCGTCGTCCGGCAGAAGTGGCGCCCGGTGCATGCGTCGTCATGCTCATGAGCTCCCCCCCTGGTCCATTCATCCTCACAAAGTTCACCTCGAACTGCTGCCGAAGGGCGTCCTGGCAATACATTCCCGCGACCTGATCATCTGCCGAGTTTTTGCGCTACCATCCGATAGGCGTCGCGGAAGGGTATGCCCGATTGGACAAGTTTGTAGGCTTCTTCAGTGGCATAGATCTCGGGGCTGCAGGCCTGTCGGCACCTGGCTTCATCTACCTCGATCGTATCGATTACCTGAATCAGAATCGACAGCGTGCTTTCGACAATCTCGAAGCTCTCCATCAGAGGCTTCTTGGTCAGCTGGAGGTCGCGGTTGTAGCCGGAAATCAGGTTCCCTATTATCCCCTTGATCAGAAACTCGTTAGCCACCACGGCGTGATACTTGGCCCGGGCGATCTCGAGGACATCCGGGTTCAATTTCTGCGGCATGATGGAGCTTCCGGTGCACATGCTGCGTGGCAGCCTGACGAAGCCGAACTCGTCCATGGAAAACAAAATGAGGTCGGTGGACATCTTGTTCAGGTCGAACATGACGTCCGACAGGGCCGATACAACGATGGCCTCGAATTTCCCCCGGCTGTTCTGAACATAAAGAGGATTCTTCTGAACCCTGCGGAAGCCGAGCTCACGCGCCGTCTGCTGCCGGTCGATCTTGAACACCGGGATTCCATATCCTGCCCCTGTTCCCAGAGGATTTCGATCCAGCAGTTCGAGCGCCGCGCCGATCGTAACCTTGTTGTCGACCATGCTCTCGGCGAACGCTTCCAGCCAGAGCGAAAAGGTTGAGGGCATGGCTTTGCGCGCGTGCGTGTAACCGGGCATTTTTGCGCTTCGCAGTGTCAGGGCCTTATGGCGCAACGCGCGGGCGCATGAGTCGATCCGGCGTTTCAACGTCAGGAGCCTGTCACGCGAGTACAACCGGATTGCCGCCACTACCTGGTCATTCCGCGACCTCGCCGTGTGGATTTTCTTTCCCAATGGGCCCAGGGCAGAGACGAGATGCTTCTCGATGGCCGTCAGCCCGTCTTCGTCTTCCGGCGCGATCCGGAATCTGCCCCGCTCGCGCAGTTCGATGATCCGACGCAACTCCCGCACCAGTTTCCGCCTTCCGGCTTCCGTCAGGACACCCGCTTTGCGAAGCGCGCCGGCATGAGCAATGGACGCGAGGCAGTCATACTTGACGAGTGCCATATCGAGACCAATGTCGTCCCCCACCGTGTATCTCTCCACCTCCCTGTCGAGCGGATAGCCCTTGTCCCAGAGCTTCATTTCACCCCCCAGGCATGTTTTTTTCGGCTCATGATCGCGCTGTGCGCCTTCAGCCGGATGGCGTTGATCCTGATGAATCCGACGGAATCCTGCTGGTTGAAGCCTCCTTCGATATCCATGCTGGAAAGGTCCTGATCATAGAGCGAGCTTGTGGATTCGCGGCCGGTTACGAAAACGTTCCCCTTAAAGAGTTTCAGATAGACCTGGCCGTCGATTACTTCCTGGCTCTTGTCGATGGCAGCCATCAGGAAGTCCATTTCGGGGCTGAACCAGAAACCATAATAAATCAGCTCGGACAGCTTGGCGGTGAGCATGTCACGAAGGCGCATGACCTCGCGGTCCATGGCCACACCCTCAATGTCCTTGTGGGCCACATGCAGAATAGTGCCGCCGGGGGTTTCATAAATGCCCCTGGATTTGATGCCGACGTAACGATTCTCCACCATGTCGACCCTGCCGATGCCGTGTTGGCTTCCCATCTTGTTCAAGTACATAAACAGCGGCAGTGGGCTGGTTTCCATGGTGCCGTCATCAAGGTTCCGTACCTTGACCGGAATACCGTCTTTGAATTCAACCTCGATCCTGGCAGGCTTGTCCGGTGCATCCGCGGGATCGACGGTCCTCGAATAAACGTCCGGCGTGGGTTCGAGTGCAGGATTTTCCAGGATGCCCGACTCGTGGCTGATGTGAAACAGATTCTCGTCCTCGCTGTAGGGCTTCTCCCCCGTCGCCTGAACCTGGATCCCATGGAGTTCGGCAAATCTCATAAGATCGGGCCGCCCTTTGAACTCGCTCAGGAATCCGGGATCTTTCCACGGCGCGAGAACCTTAATCCCCGGTTTCAGAGCGTAATAGGAAAGCTCGAATCGCACCTGGTCGTTCCCCTTGCCGGTGGCGCCGTGGGAGACCCAGGAGGCGTCTTCCAGGTTGGCGATCTCGATCTGCCTCTTGGCGATCAGGGGCCTTGCGATGGCAGTTCCCAACAGATACCGCCCCTCGTACAGTGCGTTCGCTTTGATGACCGGGAAAATGTAATGAGTTACGAACTCCTCCTTCAGATCTTCCACGTACACCTTGGAAGCACCCGTCTTCAATGCTTTGTCGCTGATTCGGTCGAAGTCATCCTGCTGGCCGACATCGGCGACATAGGCGACAACATCATAGCCCTTGTTGGCCAGCCACTTCAGAATCACTGAAGTGTCCAGACCACCGCTGTATGCGAGGATTATCTTCTCTTTGGCCATTTCATACCTCCGGATCCCTGGTTGTGTGACAAGTAGTTAAGGATATCGGATCCTCTCATTTTGCTCAAATATGAATGTGCCCGGCCCCGAATAAGTCTCAACACAGTTTCACCAGTGCCGGCCTGCACCCGGGTGCACGAAACCCAGTGACGCAAAATGAATTCTCCATGGCCTGAGGGCGAGGATTATCGCCCATCCCCGAGCGGGACAACGATTCGGCCCATGTACAGAGGTGCTGAACATCGCTGGTGGCCCGGCGGAGTCTTGGCGTGGGACGTTCTTCGGAAACCGGGGGCACGGGCGCTGTGTCGCTTGACTTCCGGCCTGAGCGTGCCTAGAATCCGGCATAAATCAGATAGTTTCGCAGGCAACCTGAAACGAAAGGAGGAAAAGCAATGTGGAGCAGACGTCGGTTCCTTGGGCGGGTGAGCGCAGGAGTCGGTGCGCTGGCGGTCTTACGCCCCGATGGCGTGGATCGTGTTCTGGCGGCCGGTCGCGGCGCCGAAAGCCTGACGCCGCAGGAGGTCGCGAAGGACGAGGACTTCTGGTTCGATGTCCAGCAGGCGTTCACGGTCGACCGCAACGTCGTCAACTTGAATAACGGCACCATGCAGCCGAACCTCCGCGTCGTCGAGGAGCGGATGCGCAGGGCCTATGAATACTCAGCGGGCGCCGGTGCGCACACCAGCTCCGATCTCAACGAAGAGGTGGAAAGGGTCCGGAAGCGCCTTGCGCTTCACGCCGGTTGCGACGCCGAGGAGATCGCCATCGCCCGCGGAGGTAGCGAATCGGGGCAGATCGCCATCATGGGCTTCGACCTCAAGCCCGGCGACGAGGTGGTCACGACGGAGTACGACTACCCGAGGTTCATCACCTCCTTCAAGCAGCGTGTGCGGCGTGAGGGCATCGTGTTGAAGCAGGCGCCGATGCCGCCTCCGTGGGTGGAACAGGATGATTTGTACAGCCGGTTGGTGAAGGAAGTCACCCCGCGCACCAAGATGATCATGATCTGCCAGATGACGCACTGGACGGCACAGGCGGCGCCTGTCAGGCGAATCTGCGACTTTGCGCACCAGCGCGGGATCGACGTTCTTGTCGACGGGGCTCATGGCTTCATGCAATATCCGGTAAACGTCCGTGACCTCGGCGCCGACTACTATCTGGCCAGCCTGCACAAGTGGTGCATGGCGCCGCCGGGAAACGGGTTCCTCTACGTCAGGAAGTCCAAGATCGCGGGGCTGTGGCCCCTGACGCCGTCCGACGAGAAGATGGCGGGCGATATCCGGAAGTTCGAGGACGTCGGGACCCGCACGGCCGCCAACCGTGTGGCCATCGCGGAGGGACTCGCGTTCAACGAGGGACTCGGACTGGAGCGCAAAGCCGCCCGATTGCGCTATCTCAAGGAGCGTTGGGCGTCGCGCCTGAAGGCTCAACCGAAGGTCCACTTCCTGACCAGCCTCAAACCCGAGGAGTCGTGCGCGATCGCCACGATATCGATCGACGGCCTGGACATGGCGAAGCTCACATCAAAGCTGCACGATGATTATGGAATCGTTGTGTCGCACATGAAGCACTCCAATTTCGACGGGATCAGGATCGTGCCCAACGTGAGCAATACGCTCAGGGAGATGGATTACTTCGCGGAGTCAATCGAAGAGGTGATCAAGAAGGGACTGGTCTGAGAAGCCCGGCCGGGAGGTGTTCTCTTACGCGGCGGACGGCCTGTCGCTGCGAAAAACTCAGTGGCGATTCAAATCGTTGCAGATCCAAAAGTGGGAGGGCTTAACCGTCGATACAGGCGACGATTCGCCTCCCCGGACACAGCGGCTGGCGCCGGAGCCGTCGGGTGGAAACAGCGCATCCTGCGGCCATGTCCGTCATCCTCTTGCCAATACTTCAGAGCCTGCAGGACTGCTGATAACTCGCACATTCAGAAGGCAATCGAACCGGCCGGTTTGTTCCACATCGGAATCTCATTGGGACAACTTGCGGCTCGGCTGAACATCTCTACCTTACCTGGCAGTCCGGGGTTTTTCACATTTCGAAGTGTCTTTGACAATATCCGCGGCTGCCAGAAGGCAGCGATGTATCCAAATCTGCGCCTATCCCC
>Ga0113563_10001533_pt1 | contig 13228 bp, 11 predicted proteins | sample Mud3Dept3metaG_FD_80117 | JGI IMG/M metagenome (GOLD analysis project Ga0113563, IMG submission 80117) | Freshwater wetland microbial communities from Ohio, USA, analyzing the effect of biotic and abiotic controls - Mud 3 Core 4 Depth 3... | ecosystem: Environmental > Aquatic > Freshwater >...
CCGACTGCAAACAAGTTGTTCTGGGTTCTGAAAAAAATCATTCCATCAGTTATTGCAGGGGCAGTCATGCAAATATCATTCATCGGAATTTCAGCCAGCAATTTAAAGGTATCCCCATCCTGAATTATATATACTGTTCCCTCCTCATCAACGATATAAAGTCTGCCATCAGATGCTACCGGTGATGCAATAAAACTTTTAGCCTTTCCAAGTTTTGCATTATATATTTCTTTTCCGGAAGCAGGATCGAGGCACATAATTGATCCGTTCCAGCTTACATTGTAAAGATGTTCCCTGTAAAGAAGCATTGTATGAATATATGATCCTCCTCTTGGTATGCTCCACTGTACACCGGCATTTGCAATTTCATTATCCCTGAGAGTTATATCACCAGTAGCACTTGTTCTGACAGCAATTATTGGTGAACTCTTACCGTGAGCGCTGTTAAAATATATCAGATCCTTCCCGATAATCGGAGTCGGGATCTGGATATCTCCTCCTCCTGACATCTTCCATATCTCTTTGCCTGTGACGAAATCATAACCTCCCCTGTGTTTATAACCATTTACTGCGATAAAAGTCTTACCGGCAAAAGTATAAATATTAGGAGTGCACCAGCCGGGATATTCGTCTCTTTCTTTCTTCCAGAGCTCACGTCCCGTTTCAACATCCAAAGCTGATAAAAAAGAATTTTCAAGTACATCACATTGAATTATCAGTACTCCATTATAAATAATCGGGGAACTGGCAAATTCCCATTCTGCATTTTTCATACTAAAGAATGCAGATCTCAAAACTCCGAAATTCTTTTGCCAGAGCAGTTTGCCTGAATAATCATAACAGTACAGTCCTTCTGAACCGAAAAATGCGACAACATGCTTTCCGTCGGTAGCTATTGAAGTATTTGCATGTGTCGATTTGGGATGACGCTTAACTTTCGGAATGCCCTTATAAGATATTCTCTCCCATATTATTTTACCCGTATGTTTATCAATACAATATACTTTCCATTCGTGAATTGAGGAATCTTTTACAGGTGTCACATCACCGTAAAGCCCGGGTTTGAATCCGGCTTTATCAGCCTCACTTATTGCTGTAGTAATGAATAATTTATTTTCCCATATAACCGGACTTGAAATTCCCATACCAGGTATTTTAGTCTTCCATCTTACATTTTCCATTTTTTCAAAATCAAATGTTTGCGGAAGATTTGCATTATCCAGAACTCCGGAAGCCAAATAGCCCCTATAACCCGGCCATTGACGTTCAATTCGGATTTGTCCGGACAAAACAGTTGTAAAACAAAATGAACCCAGGAAAACTGCGGGAAGTAAATGTCGTATTTTCATATTTCAAAAATTATCAGTTTAAATCGATGGATTAAAATTAGTAAATTTAGCATTCCCATGAGGGGGCAGTTAAATTTTACTTTATCTGTTCGATACATTAAATTAGCAAGGTGTGAAAAATAAGGATTTCAATTTTTCGGACTGTAATCTTTCAATTTTGATATCTAAGGGTATGAGAAGATCTGCATTTACATGTATTGTTGCATTGGTCATTGTTTCATTGTCCATCAATATTGAAGCACAGCAAATAGATTTTGATACTGACTTAGAAACAATAAACAAAAAACTTTCAGAAAAAGAGCCGGATCCTTATAAGCGCCCATATATTTATAAGGATGAACCCTCAGTCATAAAAAAAATAAATCCTTTCAATGTCCTGTTCGGTGGAGCATTATATGTTTATCAGAACGTTTTTTCAAAACAGATCTCATCCAGTTGTCTTTATACACCCAGTTGTTCCGAGTTTAGTAAAGAGGCAATCAGGGAATATGGAGCGTTGAAAGGAGTAATTCTTTCTTATGATCGTATTCACAGGTGCAACAGTTTTTCAGCAATAGACCTTAAAAATCAAAAGAAAGATCCGATGACAAACCGATATATTGATCCGGTCTCAAAATATAAGAAAGTTAATATACATGATGCCGACTAAACAGTCCATATATATTCATTTTATCTGTATAGTTGTCTTTTTATCATTAACAGCCATTACATTTTCGCAGGATATTCCAGGTTGTGATCTAAGGTTCATTGACCACCTTGTAAATAAAGGTTATTTTGAAGAAGCATTGTTTTTACTCGACTCTCAAGAATGTTCATCATTACAGTTGAATGACAGCGTTGACTATTTCAGAGGTTGGAGTCTTTACTCCCTGAATAGACTGATACCTTCTTCAGAAAGTCTCATTAAAATCCCCCCGACCTCATCTTTTTATCCGAAGTCGCATTTTTATGCTGCATACAATTATACGCAAAGCGGAAACTTTGATCAGGCAACAGAAACGCTTGACAAAATTGAGATGAGCACAAGTAGACTGATTAGCCTGAGAGATTTTGAGATAGCAGGAATTGAACTTCTTCGGGGTAACCTCTCTTCTTTTGATGAATGGTTTAATAATACCCGCTTTGACCAGCCTGAGTTAAATGAATCGGCAGTCAAGCTTCTGAAAATATCAGATGAGGTAAGGAATCATAGAAGTAAATCACCTCTGGTTGCAGGTTTGTTGTCAGCGATAATTCCTGGTTCAGGCAAATTATACGCTGGTAAAAAAGGAGAAGCAGTTGCAACGTTTTTGTCAACTGCCTGGATCGGGTTTGTAACCTGGGAAAATTACAGGAAATGCGGCCTAAAAAGTTTCAGGACCATAACATTCGGGACCTTTTTTGCTGGTGCGTATGCATCAAATATTTACGGATCAGTTTTTAGTGTATCTGTTGTCGAAAACAATTATAGAGAAAATGTTAAAAGCACTATTCTGTTCAATATGCATATTCCTATTAACACTATTTTCAATAAATAGGATTTATGGCTCTGATTACTTTGAATACGCTCTGAAAATTCTTTCGGAAGGCAAATTCTTTGAAGCTTCAATTGAGTTTGAAAGAACCATATATTATGAAAATGACAGTAGCCACAAGGCACAATATAAATATTACAAATCTCTTTGCTACAAGGGACTTAAAAGATATGATAAAGCTCTCGAAGAATTAAACAGTATAAAAATGGAGTTTCTGCCTGATTCCCTTTTCTTACCTTTTCGTTATGAACAGATTTTATGCAGCTATCTGAATAATGATCTTAATCAGGCACTTCATAATATTGATGAAATTAATCTTAGATATAAAGATACCTTAAGTATTGTGGAACTCATACCTTTGGAAATCCTCTGCTTAAATGCATGCAGGCAATGGGGAAATGCTTTAATTCTCTGGGATTTTTATATTGATAATTTGCAGATACAGGAATCTCTCAAAAATGATTTCAAGAATGAAATAAACAAGCTTTATGACAAAAAAAATATTCCTGGATTTCATTCACCGGTCAAAGCTAAAAAACTATCCAGTTTTCTACCCGGATCAGGTCAGATCTATAGTGGTGCTGTATTTGAAGGATCAATCAGCTTCCTGATCAATGCTGCGCTGTTATATTATACTTTCACGGAATTCTATAACAAGAATTATATTACAGGATATTTTATTGGACTGGGCATTTTCGAGAAATTCTATAAAGGAGGCAGATATAGGGCTAATTTGCTTGCTCAGAACAGGAATGAAGAGGAAATAAAGAAATTTAATGCTGAAATTAGCTCTTTAATAATAAAAATCTTAAATGCAAACCATTCCACCTCCTCTTTTCTCCTTCACTAAACTTACTCACAACTCATCTGAGGTATTTCACAATTTTCTACTGCATTTTCTGCTGCATGCGCCAAACTTACAAATGCAACGATAGCTAAAATTGTGTATGCCACAACAACCATTCCGGCAACGATCAAAGTAGTTCTTAAGATTTTAGTTTTATGAGGGTCAGGGGCTTTTTGTTTTATTTCTGTAATACAGGTAACAGGAACACTAAACTGGTCATTATTAATCTTTAACAATGAATCTGATGAAAGATATATGGAGGTAATGATTTTAGGATTGGAATCTTTCTTATTAAAATCCAGATTCCCCGACAGTATCCCTTCAGAAATTGTAACATTATAAGCATTATAGATTAACTTTTCAGCATGAATCAGGTAATTACCAGTTCGATTAATATCAGTTACCGGGACAATCCTTGTAGAGTAACATCCTGTAAATTCAATAACAAAACTAAAAGTCAGAATAACAGCCAGGATCTTCTGAAATTGTGTAGGTATTTTCATGTGGTTGATATTAAGATCATTACAATATAATCTTAGAATCATTCAGCAATATTAGATGATCAGGTAAAAATTAGATTCAATATTCAACTATGACAAAGTTACGAGACAAATGCTATACAAGTCAAATTTAATTTTACACACCTCCCAACCCAGGAGAAAATTGTTCAAAAATAGGTTCCATAGTCATATCAGGTAATCTTATCCTCTCAAATTCTTCAGTATCCATTTAGTTACTGTCAACCGGTTCAGCAAATTTCTCAGATTGTCTTCCTGCGAATTAGAGCTTCGTAATGTTTTTGTAAGTCGTTTAAATATTTGAAGGTTTTGTTAAATAAAAATACATCCACCCGGGAATTATACCATATGGATGGATTTTTCATTTGGCAGAAATAACAACAATAATTAATAGAACTCATCTAATCTGATTAATTCACTTTTTTCATATACTCATTATTTTCTTTTAAGCTATATACCAGTACTTATTCTTTATTACGATAAAGAGCATAAAATATCCTGACATCATTATGATGGTTGAAATAAAATAACTGAAAGAGAAACATATGACCCCCTGAAAATAAAAAGCCCCGGAGTTTATTTCCGGGGGCTGCTTATTTCAAAGATGTTTATCTTATCGAAATAAACATTAGCAAACTTATTTACTTTTTCTTTGCAACTTTTGGTTTAGCTGCCTTTGCTTTTTTAGCAGGTGCTTTTTTAGCAGGTGCTTTTTTTACTACTTTTTTTACTGCTTTTTTTGTCGCTTTCATGATACTGAAGATTAAAGGTTACACAAAATTTACAAAACTATTTGTCAAATATAAACTATGTTTAACCACATGACAAAAATTTTTAAGAAAAGTTATTAAACTTAATTTTATGTTATGAACATATATAAATTTTTTTTTATTCTTTTTTATTCTTCAGATTCTCATCAAGAAATTTTTCCATCGCATTGTAAAAATCAAATTGATTTTCCTGGTTATAAAATCCATGCCCTTCATTATCTTTTACCATATACTCAACTTTAATCCCGCGTTTTTTTAATGCTTCAACCATCTGGTTACTCTCATTAATATTTACCCTCGGATCATTGGCCCCCTGTGCAACGAACAATGGTGTTTTGATTTTATCGGCATAAAATACAGGTGAGGCTTCACGCATTAAAATGCTGTCCTTAACAGGATCACCTACCATCTCATTCCACATTTCTGACATAGGCTTCCAGTATGGCGGAATTGTTTTCATAAAAGTAAAAAGATTGGATACACCAACATAATCAACAGCAGCAGCATATAAGTCAGGAGTGAAAGCTACACCCGCAAGCGTTGCATAACCACCGTAGCTGCCACCATAAATAGCAATTCTTTTTTTGTCTGCGATGCCTTTATCAATAAGCCAGTTTACACCGTCAGTAATATCATTCTGCATTGCTTTTCCCCATTGCTTAAATGAAGCCTGCCAGAATTTTTTTCCATAACCTGTTGAACCCCGGAAATTCATCTGGAATACAACATATCCCCTGTTGGCAAGAAATTGTACTTCAGGATTGAATCCCCACTGGTCACGATACCATGGTCCTCCATGCGGGTTTACAATGACAGGCATATTTCTGGAATTATCCATATTATAACCTTTGGGAAATGTCAGGTAGCCATTGATCATCAGACCGTCACGACTTGTATATTTAACAGGTACCATGCTTCCCATCTCGTTGGCATCCAGCCACGGAGCTATATCTGCAATCTTATCCAGGGTTCCTGTATTGACATCATACAGGTAATAAGTTCCTGATGATTTATCACTTGATGCAAGAACAATCATTTTATCCTCTGCTTTATCCTGGGAGGTTATTCCAAATTCAATATCACCGAGTTTGCTTTTTAGATCATTGATTGTATTCTCCCACTTTTTATCAAAGTAATATCTTTCACGTTTCCACGATGTGTACCTGGCTCCGGTCAGAACTTTTCTTGCCCGCGAATAATTCAACTGGTCTACATCGTACTGTGGATTTTCATACAATACTTTTTCTTCTTTTTCTGTACTGAGATTGAATTCTACAACTGCAGTTTTATCGCGACCCAGGTTTGAAATAGCATATAGATTTTTATTATCGAAGGTGAAGAATGCAGGACTCATTGTCTCCTTAAAACTGGTAGTAATAATGGTTTTAAAATTGTCCTTTTCCGTTTCCCGGAAGAGGACTGATGTATTTACACCATCTACAACAGATACTGCAATTCGTAACTTCCCGTCATGATCCGTCATCCAGCCAATAATATTCCCGGGGTTTTCAGCCAGCATGGTAAGCTCACCGGTATTAATATTAAGACGATATGGATCGAAAACCTGAGGATTGCGTTTGTTCATTCCAATTATTACATATTCATCTATATCGGGGAGATCGTCTATTATCGTCGTACGAACCTTTTCGAAGTCAGTAAGACCCTTCAGATCTGATCCGTCAATATTAACTCCAAAAAGCTTAAAATTTTCATCACCTCCTGTATCTTTAAGATAAAGGATCCGATTATTGTTTCCCCAGAAATAATCGGAGATACTGCGGGCCGTGTCGCTTGTTAAACGAATAGCATTTTCTTTTCCTATTTCCTGTACGAAAATATTCAATCTGTCCCTGTAGGGTGCCATGTAAGCGTAATATTCTCCATCGGGCGAAAGTAAGAAATTTGTTTTTTCAGGATTCCTGAAAAATTCTTCAACAGCATATTTTTTTGCAGGAAGAATTACCTCTTTGTTTTTACATCCGTTTGATGCAATTAATATTAAAAACAAAGCAATTACCATACGACTAAATGAAATTTTTTTCATAAAATATTTTTTAGTTATCAAAAAAAAGACTTGTCCTTTAAGTTAAAAAGAATAGTACGGATTAGATTTTCTGACTTCTGAAATTTCAGGCTAATATTTAATGATGATACTTTTATTGACACTCTAAAATAAACTATAACGAATGTTGAATTCTTTCTGAATGCCGTTAATTACATGTAATTGTTTTTCTCCTTGTCGGAAGGGCCGCATTCATCTCAAAATATTCTATTAAAAAAGAACCTTTTTCAAAGTACATACTTAAATCACATGCTTTATCAGATTCGATTGCAGAAAATGTTTGTGTAAAATTTTCTTTATCGAAGACAGTGATTGACCAGTTAATACTTGAGTTAAATGCATAGTACCATATAGCTTTATTAACCTCTGATGTCGAACCTGTGTCGGGCTTGGTGATAGTGGTTAAAGCTGTTATTTTTATTTTCAATGCTGTTCCATTCGCCAGTTGTGCAGCAAGACTATGAGATATATCCATCCCGGAATTATAGGTAGTTTGTGATAATGAAAGGATGTTGTCTCCATTTAAACCGGTTTCCGGATAAGATATAATATGCTTTGTAACCTCAAACTTTGTTTTTGAAATAAAATTTGCAATATATTTTCCAAAAGAAGGGATGCTGATTGTCGATCCTATATCGCTGTACCGTTGAGTCAAGTTACTTTTAATGGATGTAGTATCAAGAACTACTGCATGATTTATCAGGTCAGAACCCAGAGTACTGCTGCTTAATATGCCATCTTCCTTTATGTCATTTCTTATGTTTGATAATAATTCTGTCATTTCGCTCTCTGAACGATAGCCTTGCAATATTGAAGAGATTGCCAGTAATATTCCGTTATCGTCACCCGTTTCCGAAATATTTAAATTTTCAGAAGTTTTAATATCATCTTTCTCAATATTAAAGATCGTCAGTATTTCTTTTTGAGCCTGGATTTTTGAATCATTAAAAGACTTGCCTGTTTGCATTAAATATTCGACTCTCGATCTCTCCAGGTCCGTTAATATATTGACATTAATATCGCTTTCCCCTGTAATATCAGAAAGTGCATATAATGTAATTTGTGCGGCAGCTTGTTGCCCTGAAATTTCATTATAATAAAATCCATCTACTCTTAAACTTACATAATCAGAACTTAAAGAAATATTATTCAGCTGAAATGCACCTTTATTATCTATGATCTGAGAGTTATATGATTTACCGGTAGGCGATAAATCGGATTGTAAATCATAAACAGTAACAGAACTTCCGTTGATAAAAGGACCTTTCTGAGCGCATCCAATAATATTTTGAATCTTGTCTGGTGAAGTATCATTATCCTTTTTGCAATTTGTCAGAAGGACAATTATCAAAATCATGATTATTGATAAAAATCCGTGAATCTTTTTCATGACAGATAGCTTTTAATAATATCCTGATAATAATGTCTTTATTATCTTGACAAATCGATAATTTATCAAAGTTATTAAATATCAGAAAGATTTATTCAAGAAATACAAAATTATCATGCATATGCTTGAGGAAACCGACAAAATCGTCCTTTTTTTCAGAGTCCATCCATGCCATGGCTTCTTTGGGATGTTCATTCAATGCCCCTGTTACCAGGTATGGTATATGATATCCCCAGTCAATCTTTTTCTGCATGGGAAGAATATTATCCTGGATCGCCTGAAAAAGCGGTAATAAACGGTACTTGGGATTTTTCAGAAATGCAATCAATAATTCTATCGGGCAATTTCCTGCGCCTCTTCCAAGTCCCAGCAGAGTTGCGTCCATCATATTGCAGCCATGGATAATAGCAGTTATCGTATTTGAAAAGGCCAGCTGCATATTATTATGTGCATGGATTCCTATGGTTTTCCCTTTTAGTAATTCCATGTACTTTTTTGTAATCAGCTCCACTTCCTCGCAGTACATACTCCCAAAGCTGTCTACAACATAAAAAACCGGCACTTTCGATTTTGCAACATCATTAAGTGCTTCATCAAGATCATGTTCATTCACTTTCGAAACAGCCATAAGATTTATGGTTGTCTCATATCCCTTATCCATGCAATGTTCGGCAAGGGCAATCGCCTTGTCCATCTGGTGAACATAAGTCGCAACGCGGATCATATCAATAACACTTTTCGATTTCGGAAGTATGGTATCGTTATCAATCCTGCCAATATCAACCATTACCGAAAGTTTGGTATTGGTTTTATTTTCACCAACTATTCGCTTGATATCCTTTTCATCACAGAATTTCCATGGGCCGTTATCTTCCCGCGAATAATATTTTTCATTGCTTTTATAACCGATTTCCATATAATCTATCCCGGCCTCGACACAGGCTTTGTAAACCGATCTGACAAAATCATCGCTGAAATGCCATTTATTCATCAGACCGCCGTCACGGATGGTGCAATCCACCACTTTAATTTCCTTTCTGTACATTGTAATTTATTTTTGTTTATTCTTCAGTAATCTGAGTTGTTCTTTAATAGAATAGTCCATTAGAATCCGGAATATATTTTCAATCATATCGGGATTCAAACGAAAATTGGCTGAAAATTCTCTTCGTTCAGTGATAACTTCAAGATGCCTGTTTTTAGCATGCACCTCATCAGTATTGCTTTTATACTTTACTATTTCCTGGATAAAAGAAAATCGCTTCCCGATCAGAGTTATAATAGCATGATCGATTTTATCAATTTCCTGACGTACTTCCTCAATGGTATGACAATCATGAGGCAATTTCATAGGGTAAAGATTTAACTTAAAAATTGATAATTTTAAAATGCAATGGTAAGAAATATTCTTAACTGTAGTTAATTTCTAATAGTTGATTTTCAATATTTCAAGTATTTTTTATCTGTTTCTTTTTGGTTGTAACTATATAATTTCCCGGGGAAGCATTAAATTTTATTCTGTTTCCCTGTAATTTGATCCTCTTCTTTTTATTTCCGTCAATCCTGAATACTCTGGAATTTTTTGCTATCCAATTATTGAGCTTTAATTCAAATACATGTTCTGAATTATAATCCAAAGAAGTTACTATTTGTTTATATTTCCATTGCTGCCATGGTTCAACAATCCATTTGGAATCAGGTTCAATTGTTATTTCAATTCTGTCATCAGCTATCTTAAGAAAATATATCCCGCTGCCATCATAATTTATTATTGAAGAATTACCATATCCAGCTATCTCTTTTATGTTACTTTCGGGTTCTATTACATTCCAGTTAAGCATATCACCAGAGTAGAAATATTTTTCACCGGATGCAAAAACACTTAAATTATTTTTATAAGAATAAGCATAATTGTCAGTTATCCTTTCCACGGGGGAATCCGGATGATATTTACTGTAAAGAGGTGTTGAATTGAAAATTTCACCGGCAACAATAAAAGAAGCAGTTTTCCTGGGTGTGCATGTCAGGCTTAAAAAATGTGAGCCGCTGTGATATTGTGCATATCCCGGCAAACAATAAGTCCACATTGCAGCCATCTGAACCCCCAATGAGCGATAAAAATCAGCCATTACAGGATATAAATATGCACTCTGGTTATAAAATGTTTCAAATTCATAAACAACTTTTGCTTTTTTCATGAATGCCGGATCCAAAACCCAACCGTACCACTCTTTTTTCTCATATCCGTTTTTAAAAAAAGAAGAAAAGTCGTAATTCGAAAAATCTTCAGGATTCAGATAATATGGTTGTTTACATTCATTCTGTCCCGGATAGTTACAAAAAGATACAACCTCAGCTTTCGATTTGGCGATAACTTCAAAAACATCTTCATGACCCAGAAACATTTTATGCCAGTTACAGTTCCAGACAACTGGCTGAGGGGCACCCGTTCCTCTGATAAGATCGTACATACCGTTGATATATTTCAACACAATATTTTTACGGTATTCCAGATAATTATTTTTGGTATCATCCAGGTTATTGTCTTTTAACCAGCTCTTAAAAAAATTATAATTTGGAGATCCATTTATCTTCTCATAAGAGTAATAACCCGGTTCATTAATTAATTCCCAAACCGCAATATTTGGATCATTTTTATAGCAGATTTTAGTATATGGATTTGTTCTGTCAAGAAGCTGTCTTGTATAGTTTTCAATGCATTTAACCGTATTAATGTCATATATCCAATCCTCTCGTTTACAATTATTCAGGAATGAATTTTCAACATAACCATTATTCATGTGATTAATCAGTGCGAGATAGACATATATACCCCTGGTTGCAGCTTCAGCAACCATATAATCGAGGAGATCAAGATATATTGTCTCTACCAGATTCCCTTTTTCGTCAGTAAAATCAGCAGGAGTCAGATGGCAACGGATAAGCCTGCAATTCATTTTCCGGATTTCGTCAAAACCTTCGTCGGTCTTCTTTTTCAGAACATCAGCTTCAAGTGGCACTCCGACCGGTTTAAACCGGCTTCTGTATTCCCAGCTTAAATCCGGTTGAAAATTTACACCCCATAGTGAAACCTCTTCTCCGTTCGGAAAATATAACCTGCCATTATCGGTGTAAATAAATTTTTTTTGCGCAAGAATAAAATTTGTATTACCAATGCCAATGGCCAGGAGAATAATTAAGAAAAATATACCTGATTTAATTTTCATTTTAAAATAAGTATTAACGAATGATGATTAACGATTTAAGATTTATGAAATATAAAGGCATATTATAGTGATTTGTAGCAAAATAACAAGAAGCTCTCGAATTCTTAAATCAAAAATCGTTACTCCTTGTTCCTAAATCATTGATTTGTTAGTAGTTGGTAACTTGAGTTAATTAGAGTGAGACCTGAATTAATTTCAAAGTTTGTACTTATCATAGTTTTGAATATTCAGGCTATCCGGTAAAATCCCTATTGTAATGATAAAAAATGTAAGAGCTATTGTACCTTTTTCAAGGTGACCTCCCACAACACTGTTTTCATCTGACAATGCAATGTGGGCATGTACCCTTCCATTTAAAATATATCCCTGAACAGAAACCAGATCCATTGCAACAGAAGCTTTTGGATACTCCTGTGCCGGAGGCAGATTTTTATCAGTTACCACATGATAATGATAGTCTGTTACTGAACCTATTCCTGCAAGGATAACAGCATTTTTAATTTTCTTTTCTACGACAGCCATATTAAGGCCGTCCAGCATATCTGTACCAGGTTTCATCTGAATTATTTCAATTCTGTCAAATCCGGATGTAACACTTTGGATTTCCAATTTTTTTTCCTGTGCCTGAACGGTTAAGCTAAAGCACAGCAGGCATAACAGTGTAATGTTTTTCATGATACTATTTTTTTTATGAATAATGCGAAAATAAATCACAAAATGGCATATAAACTTCTGCTAACTGCTTTTACAGATGTCCACGTGCAATACAAATATATTTCAAAAAATTCATCTTTGACCTCATAACAATTTATTATTATGGCCCTAATCGGATAGCATATTACAGCCGGATATGATCAAGTTCAATGTCTTTGACACAACTGTTACTGTAGCTAAAAATTTATATATTTGGATTTAATATAATTCAGAATATCTTATTTTTTCCAAACAGAAATATTATAATTCACCTTATAACCTGAAAGACTGTTTGAACATAAAGGTATAAATATTATCTCCAGAGTTGAATTTTGTAATGATTAACCATTTGATTTTGTTCATGTTAATTAATTGTAAATTAATAATATATGCTGAAAATTAAACCATTTTTGCAACTTTGTTTGCTTATCGTGATTGTATCTGCAGGATGTAAAACCAGGACAGGCACAGAGACCCCTGAATCATTAGTTTCTGATACATCGTCGTACAGAAGTGGCATTGATTTATCGAATATCAGGATAGGCTACAGCTCCCCGTCATTAAACGCTCCATATTATGTAGTGCTGTCAAAAGCAATACAAAAAAATGTTGAAGATTATGGAATGAAATTTATCCCGGCCGACGGACAGGATGATATAACCAAACAAATAACCTCTGTTGAGGATTTACTGGCAGCCGGAGCAAATGTATTGATACTTAACCCTCTTGATCCCAAAGCATTGGTCCCTGCTGTAAATGATGCAGTGAAATCCGGCATACCGGTTTTTATTATTGACAGTTATATTGATCCCTCAGCCAATTATATATGTTATGTACAGGCAGATAATGAAGGCAACG
>Ga0113563_10001534_pt1 | contig 13225 bp, 8 predicted proteins | sample Mud3Dept3metaG_FD_80117 | JGI IMG/M metagenome (GOLD analysis project Ga0113563, IMG submission 80117) | Freshwater wetland microbial communities from Ohio, USA, analyzing the effect of biotic and abiotic controls - Mud 3 Core 4 Depth 3... | ecosystem: Environmental > Aquatic > Freshwater >...
CGCCAGCAGAATCCCGGGGCTGAGCAGCGCGCGCCCATGCGCGCGCACGAGGGCGACGGTGGCGACGATCAGGGCGCCGTAGAGCAGCCCGCCCGGATTGCGCCCGGCCGCGAGCGAGACGCCGGCCGCCGCCACGACCAGCGCCAGCCAGCGCGCGGGTGCGCGCCAGCCGGAGTCGAGGACCGCGCCGCGCAGCCGCGCGAGCAGGGCGCGCCGCCGCTCGCCGCCGGCATCGAGGGCGGCGTGGAGGGCGAGCGCCACGCCCGCCAGCAGCGCGTAGTTCGACTTGACGAAGAAGAGTGCGAGCAGCAGCAGGCTCGCGCGCCGCCAGGCTCCGAGGTCGCCCCGCCGCCGCGCCGCGAGCCAGGCCGCGAGCAGCGCGATCGAGAGCGCCGCGCCGGTCGTTTCGCGCAGGACGACGGTCGCCAGCGCGCGCGGCAGCGGAGCGGCGAGCCAGAGCGCGCCCGCCACGGCGCCCGTGAGGAGCCCGCGCACGCCGCGGTCCACCTCCGCTCCCGCCCAGACCAGCAGCGGCGCGGTGGCGGCGAACGCCGCCGCGCTCACCACCACGGCGGCTTCGCGCGCGCCGCCGCCGAGCAGCATCGGCACCAGGAGCGCGAGCGAGAAGCCGAACGGCCAACGGTCCTGCGCGTTCAGACGCGCGGCCGCGTCCAGCAGGCGTCCGTCGGCCACGGCGGCCCACACTTCCGCTGCGCCCCACAGGTTCCCGGCCTCGTCCCAGAGCGGCAGCCGGGAGAGCCCGAGCGTGCCCAGGACCGCGCCGGTGGCGACGGCGGCTCCCGCCAACAGGGCGGCGACGACGAGGGCAGCGGCCGGGCGGACGGACAAGCCGGCGTCCGGCGTCAGCGGGCGCCGCCGGCGCCCGGCGGCGTGCCGGCCGGGACCGGCTGGCGCGCGAACATCCCCGGCACGTAGGCGGTGATGCGCCCGGTGAAGGCCGAGGCCGCGACCGTGAGCGGGCTGGCGAGCCAGAGCCGGCCGGGCCCGCTGCGACCCTTGTAGTTGCGGTTGATGGCCGAGACCGTGACCTGGTCGGGCTGCTCGGAGACGCCCGGTCCGCAGCCGATGCAGGCGCCGCAGCCGGGCGGGATGACGCGCGCTCCGGCGCGCAGGAAATCGTCGTAGAAGCCGTGCTCGCGGATGAAGCGCTCGACCGCCTCCGAGCCGCACTGGAGGATGAACTCGATACCCGGGGCGACGCGCAGCCCGGCGTCGAGCGCCTCCCGGGTCACCCGGTGGTAGAAGACCAGGTCGTCGATCTTGCCGGCCGTGCAGCTGCCCGCGTAGGCGATGTCGATGGCCACCTCGCCGATCTCGGCGACGCGCGCGCCGTTGGTCGGATCCGACGGGATGCCGTGGTCGGGATCGCCGGGATGGGCGACCATGGGTACGAGCTGCGAGAGGTCGATCTCGTGGACCCCGCCCGCGTACTCGGCGCCGGGGTCGGGCGCCACCGCCCGCGCGCGCATGCGCTCCAGGTCGCACCCCGGCCGCCAGGCGGCGAGCCAGCGGAAGGTCTCCTCGTCGGCGGCCACGATGCCGCTGCGCGCCGAGCATTCCGTGGCCATGTTCGCCAGCGTCGCCCGCTCGTCCATCGACAGCGTCGAGACGCCCGGACCGGTGAACTCGAGCACGCGGTTCAGGGTCGCCTGCGGCTTGGCGTACTCGAGCAGGATGTGCAGCATCAGGTCCTTGGCGGTGACGTTGGGCGCGAGCCTCCCGACCAGCTCGAAGCGGATCGACTCCGGCACCTCGACCATGGCGAAGCCGGAGTGGACGAGCGCCGCGTACTCGGTCGCGCCCACACCCCAGGTCAGCGCGTTGTTGGCGCCGCCCATGCACGTGTGCGAGTCGGTGGCCTGGATGAAGTCGCCGGGCTCGACCAGCTGCTCGCGCGCGACCTCGTGGCAGATCCCGGGGGAGACACCGTCGCGCGCCGAGAAGTCGTGGACTCCGGTGTGGCGCTGGAAGGCGCGCTGCATCTCGCGCAGGGTCTCGATCTTGGGCAGGTACCTGCGCATCGCCGCAACTTCGTCGGCGTAGATGAGGTGGTCCTCGAAGACCGCGAAGCGCTCCGGATGCGAGAGGCGGTAGCCGGGGCCGTGCTCCTCGGCGAGGAAGGCGTGGACCTGGGCGGTGGTGAACTCGTGCGAGTAGCCGCCGTCGACGCCCACCACGACCGGGTCGCCGGGCGCCACGGAGCGCTCCTCGCCGCCGGGCGCCACGAGGTGTCGCGCCAGGATCTTCTCGGCCATGGTCATCGGCCGGGCCGCTGCGCCCGGCGCCGGCAGCTCCACGCGCCCCTCCGCGATCGCCCTCGAGAACGGGAACAGGCCGCCCCACTCGATGACCAGCCGGGTGATCGCGTCGTGCCCGCGCGTGAACTCCTCGAGCGGGATCGCTTCGCCGCGCTGCAGCCGGGCGAGCATGGCGTGGTCGCCCATCAGCGTACCGAGGTTGATGTTGTTGCGCGCGTGGATGGGCGCGAAGGAGGCCGCGATCGCGATGCGGATGCCGGAGTACCTCTCGCACTGCGCCGCGGTCTCGCGCGAGGAACCCACGCCCTTGCGGTAGCCGGAGACGATCACCTCGAAGCCGCCCGCGGCGAGCGCGTTGGCGGGGATCAGGCGCTCGCCGTCCACGATCAGGCCGGCGTAGGCGTTCTTGGCGATCTCGCGCGGGTCCCAGTCGAAGCAGACCCAGGCCGGGGTCATGGCGTCGGTGTTGATGTCGTCGAGCAGGTCCTCGACCCGGAGATCGTCCATGGCGAGGTCGAGCTCCCCCGCCAGCTGGCGCCGGACGAGGCCGGGATCCTTGGTCAGGAACAGCACCCGCTTGCCGGGCGTCAGGCGGACGAGCGGCTCCGGTCTCATGGCGGACATTCTAGCCGGACGCCGGGGCCGGACCGGAGCTACACTCGCGCCGTGCTCCAGACGCCGTCCGTCGCGGCCGCGCCGCGCATCAGCCTGATCGTCCCCGCCTTCAACGAGGCGAGCTACCTCGAGCGCCTGCTCGACAGCGTGGACCGGGCGCGCTCGCTCTTCGCATCCGGTCCCGGCGCGGTCGAGGTGGTGGTCGCCGACAACGCCTCGACCGACGCCACCGCCGCGATCGCCGGGCGGCGCGGCTGCCGGGTCGTGGGCGTCGCGAAGCGCGCCATCGCCGCGGCCCGCAACGGCGGCGCCGCGGTGGCGCGCGGCGAGATCCTCGCCTTCACCGACGCCGACGGCCGCATCCACCCGCGCACGTTCGACGCCATCGAGACCGCCCTCGCTCGCCCGCGGATCGTGGGCGGGGCGAGCGGCGTCACGCTCGAGCGCTGGTCGCTCGGGCTCGCCCTCACCTACGCGCTCTTCCTGCCCATGGTCTGGGCGACCGGATTCGACACCGGCGTCGTCTTCTGCCGGCGCCGCGACTTCCTGGCGATCGGGGGCTACGACGAGAGCCGGCTCTACGGCGAGGACGTGGCCTTCCTCGCGCAGCTTGCCCGCCTCGGGCGCCGGGACGGGCGCCGCCTGCTCCGGCTCCGCGGCGTGCGCGCGGTGGCTTCGACCCGCAAGTTCGATCGCCACGGCGACTGGCACTACTTCCGCACCATGCCCGGGCTGGCCTGGCGCATGCTCTTCCGCCGCAGCGCCGCCACCGAGTTCGCGGAGCGCTACTGGTACCGGCCGGAGCGCTGAGCCGGGCGCGTGGTGCGTGCGCTCAGACCTCGGCCTGCGACCACCTCGCGGTGGCGCCCTCCTCGAAGCCGTCGGCGAACAGCAGCGAGCGCTCGACCGCGCCCAGGTCGGGCGGATCGCCGATCGGCGAGTCGTTGAGCCCCGGCAACGGCATCCCGGCGTCGACCAGCGGGCTCGCCGCCGTGGGCGTGAAGTCGCCCGCCTCCGGCGCGACCAGCGCCGGCGGCGCCTGGATGCCGGCGGCCTCCTGGCCGGTGCCGGCGCGCAGCGCCGCGAGGTCGGCGAAGGAGGCGCCCTCCCACCAGGCGAGCCGGCCGGCAGTCGAGCGCCAGAGGTCGTCGTGGTCGAAGTCGAGGAGCACCGGGTTGACCTTGTAGATCGCCTCCCCGGTGCCGGCGAACAGGTTGTTGCGGGCGCGCACCCAGGTGCTCTCGCCGGGATCGAGCAGCGCCAGCGCCGCGGTGCCGGCGGCGGTGCTCCAGAACGTGTTGTGGTAGAGCAGCAGGGGACCGACCGGCGTCGGATAGCCGCTGTTGATCTTGAGCGCGCTCGCCAGGTAGCCGTCCTGCTGGCTGGTGCGCGTGTTGCCGAAGTCCCACGCCACGTTGCGCACGATCCAGGTCGGGCCGGGCGCCGCGGGCGCGACCGCGAAAGCCATGTGGACGTCCTCGATCCGGTTGCCCCACATGCGCACGTTGGCGCACCAGCCCTCGGGCTCGAAGGCGTCGTCGTTGTGCTGGTAGAGGACATTGTCGTAGAGGTCGGTCTCCGACGTGAAGCCGTCGGGCGGCGCCGCGCTGCCGCAGCCGCCGATGCCGTTGAACGTGCCGTGCAGCACGTTCCTGCGCACGACGTTGCCGCGCCCGAGATCGTCGGTCATCGCCACGCCGTTGTTCTCGGCGCTCGAGCCCTTGGTCCAGTTCCAGTCCCAGCCGGGGATCGAGGTGTCCCAGATCTCGTTGTCCTCGACCAGGTTGCGGGCGCCGCCCTTGATCCACACGCCGGCCGCCCCGACCTCGTGGATGCGGCAGGAGCGCACCGCGCAGTCGTCGGACCAGCGAAGGTAGACCCCCTTGCCGTAGTCGCCGCTGCCGAAGTGGCGGATCTCGAGGTTCTCGACGCGCACGTGGGCCACCCCGTCGAGCACGAAGCCGTTGTCGAGGCGCGCGACCTGCATCGAGTGCGCCGCCGGCGCCGAGCCGTCCGAGAACTTCACGCGCAGCGTCGCGCCGTCGAACCAGAATCCGCCCGGGGGCCCGGCCGCGAGCGCGGCGAGGTCGGCGAGCGAGTCGTAGCGGAAGAGCCTGCCCTGCTCGGTCACCACGTGGCCGGTCGGGAAGCCCGTGACGCGCGACCAGACGCCGGCCCCGGCGTCGGTCCACGGCACGCCCGCGGCGATCGCGGCGTCGGCGCCGTCGAGCACGGCCGCCGGTCCGGCGCCCCGGAAGACGATCGGCTGGGCCGCGGTGCCGGAGGCGGTCACCGCGACCCCCTCGCGATAGACGCCGGGGGCGATCGAGACCAGGTCGCCGGCCTGGGCGCGGTCCGCGGCGGCCTGGACCGTCGCGAGCGGAAAGTCGGGGTCGGTCCCCGCGTTGCCGTCGTCGCCCCAGGGCGCGACGTAGAGGGTGCGCAGCGTCGGCTCGGCGAGGCGCGCCGCGCGCGTGGCGAGCGAGGCCGTCTGCTCCGGCTCGCCGGTCACGCCGTCCGGGTCGGACAGCGTCACGCGCGCCTCCCACGAGCCGCCCGGGGTGAGCCCGAACAGGCTGCCGACGAAGCGTGTCGAGTCCACGCGCACCAAGGGCTGCGCGGCGCGGAAGGCGGGCTGGCCGGCGCGGCGCCAGGCGAGCGCGGCGCTGGCGTCGCCATCGGTGTCGCCGGCGATGGTCGCCACCACCCCGCCGGCGTGGAAGTTGCCCCAGGTCGCGACCGAGACCAGCTGGGCGGAGCCCTGGGCCGAGCCCGCCCCCACGGCCAGGAGGCGGGCGAGGACCGCGAGGACGACCGCGCGCCGCACCGGCATCGAGAGCTCCCGCGCCATGCCGGGAAGGTAGCACCGGAGCCGGCCGGCCCCTGTGCCCCTCGCCACAGCCGGTCCGTTATCCTCCCGCCATGTGCGGCCGCTACTTCCTGACCACCCCCGGCGCGGTGCTGGCGGAGGCCTTCGGGCTCGACGCGATGCCCGAGCTGGCGCCGCGCTGGAACGTCGCGCCCAGCCAGCGCGTGCCGATCGTGCGCACGGCCGGCGGCGGCGGCCGCGAGCTGGCGCTGGTGCGCTGGGGGCTGGTGCCGTTCTGGGCCAAGGAGGCCGCGATCGGCAACCGGCTGATCAACGCGCGCGCCGAGTCGCTGGCCGAGAAGCCGGCCTTCCGCGACTCGTACCGCAAGCGCCGCTGCCTGGTCCCGGCCGACGGCTTCTTCGAGTGGCAGAAGGTCGGCGCCGGCAAGCAGCCCTGGCTGCTGCGCCTGCGCGGCGGCGGCGTGTTCGGCATGGCCGGCCTCTGGTCGAGCTGGCGGGATCCGGCGAGCGGCGAGCCGCTCGAGAGCTGCGCCATCGTGACCACGGCGCCCAACGAGCTCGCCGCGACCGTCCACGACCGCATGCCGGTCCTGCTGCCGCGCGCGCTCCACGCCGCCTGGCTCGCCCCCGCGGCCTCGCCCTCCGAGCTCGCGCCCCTGCTCGCTCCCTTCCCCGCCGACGGGATGGAGGCGTTCCCGGTCTCGAAGCTCGTCAACAATCCGGCGCGCGACGAGCCGGCCTGCATCGAGCCGGCCTGACCGGCGCCCGCATCCCCGCGGGACCGGCTCGTCCCGGCGAACTCGGCGGGCCGCGCCCGCGGGATTAGATTCATCCACCATGAAGCCCACCGTCCTCGTCCTGCTCCTGCTCTCCCCCTTCGCAGCCGCGGCGGCCGAGTCGGCGCCCGCGACGACCGGCCTCTCGCCCGACGCGATCCGGGACTCCGTCCTCTCCGCGATGGACCCGCGCGCCGACCCGTGCCAGGACTTCTACCGCTACGCCTGCGGCGGCTGGCTCGACACCACCAGGCTCCCAGCCGACGAGGCGCGCTGGGCGCGCAGCTTCTCGACCATTTCCGAGCGCAATCGCGAGATCGTCCGGGCGCTGCTCGAGGACGCCGCCGCGAACCCCGGCGAGCCCGGGACGGAGCGCCAGAAGATCGGGGACTTCTACGGCGCCTGCATGGACGAGGCGGCGATCGAGAGGGCCGGCACCACGCCGCTCGAGCCGCTGCTCGCGATCGCCGGCTCGGCGCGCGACGCCGCCACGCTCCTGCGCGCGGCCGGCGAGCTCGGCCGCGCGGACATCGACGTCCTGCTCGGCTCCGGCGCGGTCGCCGACTTCAAGGACCCGACCATGACCCTGTTCTTCATGTCCCAGGGCGGGCTCGGCCTGCCGGACCGCGACTACTACGTATCGGAGGACGCCAGGAAGAAGGAGGTCCTCGCCGCGTACGAGAAGCACGTCGGGAGAATGCTGGGGCTGCTCGGCCAGGACGCGGAGGGCGCCGCGGCGGACGCCCGCCGCGTGGTCGCGTTCGAGGCCGAGCTGGCGCGTGCCTCGCGCCCGCGCGCCCGGATGCGCGATCGCGACAAGCTCTACAACAAGGTCGATCGGGAGGGGCTCGAGAAGCTCGCGCCGTCGCTGCCGTGGGCCGCCTACTTCGAGGCGCTCGGCGCCCCGGAGATCCGCTCGATCAACGTCGCCGTGCCCGAGTTCTACCAGGCGCTCGACCGAGCGGTGACCGCCGCGACCCCCGAGACGCTGCGCGCCTATCTGCGCTGGCACGTGGTGAACCAGAGCGCCGACTTCCTGCCCGAGCGCTTCGCGGTCGCCGACTTCGAGTTCTTCGGGCGCACGCTCTCGGGCCAGGCCGAGATCCAGCCGCGCTGGAAGCGCTGCGTCGCGGCGGTCAACGGGCTGCTCGGCGAAGCGGTCGGCAAGCTCTACGTCGAGAGGGAGTTCGCGGGCGACAGCAAGCGCGTCGCGGTCGAGATGATCGAGGACATCGAGAAGGCGTTCGAGGCCAACCTCGCCCACCTGTCGTGGATGGACGACGTGACCCGCGCCCGCGCGGTCGAGAAGGCGCGCAAGGTCACCAACAAGATCGGCTACCCCGACGCCTGGCGCGACTACTCGCCGGTCGCCGTGCGCCGCGCCGACTACTTCGGCAGCGCCGGGTCCGCCGCGCGCTTCGAGGTCGCGCGCCAGCTCGCCAAGGTCGGCAAGCCCGTGGACCGGGGCGAATGGCTGATGGTGCCGCAGCTGGTCAATGCCTACTACCTGTCGACCAGCAACGAGATCGCCTTCCCGGCCGGGATCCTGCAGCCGCCCTTCTTCCATCGCGACTTCCCCGCCGCGATGAACTACGGCGGCGTGGGCGCCGTCATGGGTCACGAGCTCACCCACGGCTTCGACGACCAGGGACGCAAGTCCGACGGCGACGGCGTGCTGCGCGAGTGGTGGGAGCCGGAGGTGGCGGCCAAGTTCGAGCAGGCCGCCAGGTGCGTCGAGGAGCAGTACGCGAAGCTCGAGGTCGAACCGGGCGTCAGGGTCGACGGCAAGCTCACCCTGGGCGAGAACATCGCCGACCTGGGCGGCGTCGAGCAGGCCTACGACGCCTACAAGGCCTGGGAGGCGCGCCACGGCTCGCCCGCGCCCCTGGCCCCCGGGCTGAGCAACGACCAGCTGCTGTTCGTCGCCTTCGGCCAGGTCTGGTGCACGCTCACGACGCCCGAGTTCCTGCGCCGCCAGGTGACCACCGATTCGCACTCCCCGGGCATGTTCCGCGCGGTCGGCGCGCCGCGCAACTCGCGCGCGTTCCGGGAGGCGTTCTCGTGCGAGCCCGGCGACGCGATGGTCGCCGAGCCGACCTGCACCGTCTGGTGAGCGGCTAGGAGCGGATCCGGATCGCGCCGGTACGGCCGAGACTCTCGGCGATCTCGAGCAGCTCGCCGAAGTTCTCGAGCGTGATCATGCCCTCGAGCCCGCGCTCGCCGACCACGAGCACGGGCTGCATCGGCCGCGCCTGGAGCAGGCGCAGCACCTCCTCGAGTGGCGCGTCGGGGCGCACCACCGGCGGCTCCCGGTCCATCGCCTCGAGCACGGTTCCTTCGCGCCCCTCTCCGGCGAGCGCCGCGAGCAGCGCCGACCGGTGCAGCACGCCCGCCACCCGGTCCCAGGCGTCGAGCACCGGGAAGTCCTGCTGCTGGGTGGCGAGCAGCAGCTGCGCCGCGCGCGAGAGCGGGTCCTGGGGCGCGAGCGTCTCGAAGCGGGTCACCATGGCGTTGGAGGCGGTCAGCCCGCGCACGGCGGCCCGGCTGCGCTGGTAGGACGCCTCCTGTCCGGCGCCCACGAAGACGAAGAACGCGATCAGCAGCAGCACCGGCTTGACCGGCGGCGGCACGAAGGCGAGCACCGCGAACACCAGCGCCAGGCTCTGCCCGACCGCGGCCGCGATGTTGGTGGCGCGCGTCTCGCCCAGGAAGAGCGAGAGCGTGGCGCGCAGCACGCGGCCGCCGTCCATCGGGAACGCGGGCAGGAGGTTGAAGCCGAACAGCACCAGGTTCGCCCAGAGCAGCTGCCAGAGCACCGGCGCGTCGGCGATCACCTCCTCGGCGGAGTCCGGGGCGTGCGCCCTGAGGGCGAACAGGGCGCCACCCAGCAGCGCCGCCAGCACCAGGTTGACCGCCGGTCCGGCGAGCGCGATGACCAGCTCCGCCTTGCCAGCGGGCATGCGGTCGATGCGCGCCACGCCGCCGAACGGATAGAGCACGATCTCGCGCGTCGCGACGCCGAAGCGGCGCGCCGCCAGGGCGTGGCCGAGCTCGTGCAGGACGACGCAACCGAACAGCAGGAGCATGAAGACGACGCCACCCAGGAACCCCTCGCCCTGGTCGGAGGAGACGTTGCCGAACCAGAGCAGCAGCAGGAAGAAGGTCAGGTGGATCCGGATCGGGATGCCCGCGAGGGCGCCGATGCGGACCGACCACGGAGACCCTCCCTCGCCGCCGCGGCGGACGCGGGATTCGGTGGCGTCGTCGTCCATCGCCGCTCAGGCCCTCACTGCCAACCGCACACCTGGCCGCGGTTCTGCTCGTCGAGCCAGGTCTTGAGCGGCGCGAAGTACTCGAGCACCGCCGAGGCGTCCATGTCGCGCGATCCGGTGAGCGTCTCGAGCGCGTCCGGCCAAGGCTTCGACGCGCCCATGAGCATCATCTTCTCGATCCTCTCCCCGGCCACCCTGCTGCCGTAGATCGAGCGCCGGTGCAGCGGGCCGGTCTCGCCGGCGGCGGCGGTCAGGTCGCGGTGGAACTGGAACTGGAGGATGTGGGCGAGGAAGTAGCGCATGTAGGGCGTGTTGCCGGGCACGTGGTACTTGGCGCCCGGATCGAACTGCGCCTCGCTGCGCGGCGACGGCGGCGCCACGCCCTGGTACTTGAGCTTGAGGTCCCACCAGGCCTGGTTGTAGCGGTCGGCCGGAATGCGGCCCGAGAAGACGCCCCAGCGCCACTTGTCGATGACCAGGCCGAAGGGCAGGAAGGCGACCTTGTCGAGCGCCTGGCGCAGCAGCAGCGCGACGTCGGCGTCGGCGGGCGGCTCCTTGTCGATCAGGCCGAGGCGAATCAGGTACTTCGGCGTCACCGAGAGCGCCAGCGTGTCGCCCAGCGCCTCGTGGAAGCCGTCGTTGGCGCCGTCGCGGAAGAGCGGATCCTGGGTGTTGTGGGCGCGCTGGTAGAAGTTGTGCCCGAGCTCGTGGTGGATGGTGTTGAAGTCCTCCTCGTTGACCTGGATGCACATCTTGATGCGCAGGTCGTCCTTCTGGTCCACCGACCAGGCGCTGGCGTGACAGACGACGTCCCGGTCGCGCGGCTTGACGAACATGGAGCGCTCCCAGAAGGTCTCGGGCAGCGGTGCCATGCCGAGCGAGGTGAAGAAGGCCTCGCCGGTCTTGACCATCTTGATCGGGTCGTAGCCGGCCTTCTCGAGGCGCTCGGTGAGCGCGTAGCCGGGGTCGGCGACGCCCTTCGGCTCGACCAGCTCGTAGACGTTGCCCCACTGCTGGGCCCAGAGGTTGCCGAGCAGGTGGGCGGGGATCGGCTTGCCGGGGGGCACCACCTCGGGGCCGTAGGTCTCGGTCAGCCGCGCGCGCACGTAGCAGTGGAGCGAATCGTAGAGCGGCTTGACCTGGAGCCAGAGCCGCTCGAGCTCGACTTCGAAGGCGACCGGGTCGAGGTCGTACTTGGAGCGCCAGAGCGCGCCCAGGTCCTGGAAGCCCAGCTCGCGCGCGCCGGCGTTGCCGAGCTCGACGAAGCGGCGGTAGTCCTCGCGCATGCCGTGGGTGGAGATGTCGTGCCAGCCCTGCCAGGCCGCTTCGAGCTCCTTCGGGTCGCGGCTCGCCGCGAGCAGGTCCGAGATCGCCGCGATGTCGAGGCACTCCTTGCCCTCGCCCGGGCACCACTTGCCGCGCCCGTAGGTGCCCTCCATGCGCGCCGCAATCTGGGTCAGCTCGGCGCGCTGCGCCGCGTCCGAGGGCGCGGGCAGGGTGAGCGCGATCTTGAGCAGCCTCAGCTTGCGCGCCCACGGCTCCGGCAGCTCGAGCGCGTCGTAGCGGGTAGCCGCGCGCGCCAGCTCCATCGTGGCCTTGATCGTCTCCTCGTTGGCGCGCGCCGCGAGCAGCTCGGTGTCGTAGGTGATGTAGGTCGACTGGACCCAGGACGCGCGCTCGCGCTGGATCCAGAGGTCGAGCAGCCGGGCCTCGGCGTCGACGAGGAAGCTCTGGGCCTCCTCCACGGTGGGCGGGCCCTGCGGCTGGGCGGCGACGGGGGAGTCGAGCATCGTGGCGAGGGCTCCTGCGAGCGCGACGGCGAGCCTGCGGCTCGACCGCGAACGTGGCATGGACATGTCTCCGGTCTCCTTCGGGTCGTTCCGGGAGCCGGCCCCGCTCTGGCGCCGGCTACCGGGCTCCGCGGCGCTAGCTTATCGGAGCCCGACCGGGCTCGAGATACCGTCGCGCCGGTCGCCCAGGCTCGCCGTGCTATCATCGCGGCGCTTCCTGGAGCCTTCGAGGAAGCCCCCCAAACCGTGCTGAATCAACGTCTTGCAGTGACGCTTCTGGCTGCGGCCGCGACGCTCTCGACGGCCCTCGAGGGCCAGCCGCCGCCGCGCTGGGAGCGGCGGGTCGAGAGCGCGATGACGCAGGCGCGCGCCTCGGGAAGGCTGGTTCTGGTGGACGCCTTCGCCGAGTGGTGCGGCTGGTGCGAGCGGCTCGAGCGCGAGGTCTTCCCGGACCCGGCCTTCGTCGCAATGGCGCAAGAGCTGGTGCTGCTGCGCGTCGACGTCGAGGACGGCGGCGAGGGCACCGAGCTCGCCGAAACCTACGGCGCGGTCTCGCTGCCGACCCTGATCCTGCTCGAGCCTTCGGGAGCCTACGTCGGAGCCGTGTCCGGCTTCGCGCCCGCGCGCGAGCTCGTGCGCAGCGTGCGCGCCGAGATCGCCGCCCACCAGCGCGCGCTCGCCGCCTACGAGCGCACACTCGCCGGCGGCGACGCGCAAGCGCTCGAGGCCGTCGCCCTGGAGCGCTGGCAGCGCCGGGACGGCGCGCGCGCGGCGGCCGCTCTCGAAAAGCTGCTCGCCGTCGCCTCGCTGCCGCCCGAGCGCGAGGCCTGGAGCCGGTACCTGCTGGCGGACGCCTGGCGCATGGCCGGCGACCTGGATCAGGCGCGCGCCGCGGCCGCCGGCGCCGATCGCGCCCGGCGACGGGCCGGGGCGTCCGACCCCGAGCTGGGTGAGCGCCTCGCGCTGCTTCCCTTCTGGATCGCCGAGAGCGCGCGCGACTGCGGCGACGCCGCCGGTCTGCTGGCCCGCTTCGAGAAGGACCACCCGTCGAGCCCGCTGCTCGGCGAAGCGCGCCGCGCGCTGGCGCGCCTGCGCGCCGACGCGGGACCGCGCTGCACATGACCGGCATCCGGGACCGACTCGCGTGGCGTGCGCCCACGCTCGCCGTGGCCGCCGGTCTGGCCCTGGTGTGCGGCGCCGCGGCCCAGCCGGAGCGCGTCCAGAAGGCCGAACTCACGCTCGCCGCCGACCGCTCGTCGTACGCGCCGGGCGAGGTCGCGCGGCTGGTCGCGGTGGTCGAGATCGAGCCGGGCTGGCACGCGCAGGCGCACGTGCCGACCTTCGACTACCTGATTCCGACCGAGCTCCGCGTCGAGGTCCCGCCGGGCTGGAGCGCCGGCGCGGTGCGTTATCCGGAGCCCGACCTCGCCCGCTTCGCCTTCGCCGAGGAGCCCCTGGCCGTCTACGAGGGGCGCGTCCGCCTCTTCTTCGAGGTCGAGGTTCCGGCCGCCGCGCCCGCGGGCGCGGCGGCAGTGCGTGCGACGCTCCGCTACCAGGCCTGCGACGACAGGTCGTGCCTGCCGCCGGTCGAGCGCACCGCCGGCGTCGACCTCGCAATCGGCGGCGCCGGAGCGCCGACCCACGCCGAGCTGTTCGCCGCCGA
>Ga0113563_10001535_pt1 | contig 13223 bp, 9 predicted proteins | sample Mud3Dept3metaG_FD_80117 | JGI IMG/M metagenome (GOLD analysis project Ga0113563, IMG submission 80117) | Freshwater wetland microbial communities from Ohio, USA, analyzing the effect of biotic and abiotic controls - Mud 3 Core 4 Depth 3... | ecosystem: Environmental > Aquatic > Freshwater >...
TCATGGTCAATACGGTAAACACCGAGCCCGCTGCATGCCTTTGCGCGGCAGTATTTGTCATGGATATGCTCCTCGTATTCATCCCGGAAATACTTGATTGTGGAGAGAACAGGGTTCGGCGCGCTGTTTCCGAGGCCGCAAAGAGCGCCGTCCTTGAAAAGATTCCCGATCTCTTCAACGCGCTAAATGGCGCCCGCCTCTCCTTTTCCCGTCGTTATCCTTTCCAGGATCTGGAGCATCTGATATGTACCAACCCTGCACGACGGACACTTTCCGCAGGACTCAGACTGGCAGAAGGAGAGGAAGTATTTGGCAACATCAACCATGCAGTTATCCTCGTCCATGACGACCATGCCGCCTGAGCCCATCATCGAACCGACCTTTGCAAGAGAGTCAAAATCAACGGGCAGATCGAGATGCTCCTCAGGGATACATCCGCCCGACGGACCACCGGTCTGCACGGCCTTGAACTTCTTTCCGTTCATGATGCCGCCGCCGATATCGTAAATGATCTCCCTGAGGGTGATCCCCATCGGGACCTCGACAAGGCCGGTGTTAATGACCTTCCCCGTAAGTGCAAAAACTTTCGTGCCAGGCGAGTTCTTCGTGCCGATGCCCAGGAACCAGTCAGCGCCCTTTTCTATGATCGGCGGCACACAGGCATAGGTCTCAATGTTGTTCAGGTTGCTCGGATATCCCCAGGCGCCACCGCCCTGCTCCGAAAGCCTGGGTGGCCGTGGCCGTGGAAACCCTCGTTCACCCTCAATGGATGCGATGAGGGCCGTGGATTCACCGCACACAAAAGCGCCTGCGCCTTCCCTGATATCGAGGCTAAAATTAAGACCACTGCCAAGGATGTTCTTGCCCAGCAGACCAAGCTCCTCTGCCTGCTTTATCGCCAGGCCCAGATTCTTGACTGCCAGCGGATATTCATGTCTCACATAGATCATTCCGTATTGGGCTCCGATGGCGTATGCGCAGAGAAGCATCCCTTCAAAAAGGCTGTGAGGGTCACCTTCCATGACAGACCTGTCCATGAACGCGCCCGGGTCGCCTTCGTCTCCGTTGGCAATGACAAACTTGATTGGTGCCTTGTCGCTCTTCGTATGTTTCCACTTCTTGCCTGCAGGGAAGCCGGCGCCGCCCCTGCCTCTCAGATTTGCCTTATCTACTTCGTTCAGCACCTGGTCCGGCGTCATAGAACCGAGCGCTTTCTCAAGTGCTGCATACCCGCCAACAGCAATAAAGTGATAGATGTTCCGCGGATCGATGACCCCGTTGTTCCTTAGCGCAATCCTGAGCTGTTTCTTATAAAAGGGCACATCCGTCATCTCGGGAATCGGTTCACTCAGGATGTCCTCACGGTATAGGCTCTGGCGGAAAGACGTTCCGCCCACGACCGTGTAGCCAAGGATTGATTTTGCATGGTCAGGCTTCACCTTCTGGTAGAAGATACCCTGTGGTTCGACCTTCATGACAGGCCCCTTCTGACAGAGACCCTGACAGCCTGTCTTTACGACATCGAGCGTTATGCCCCTTTTCGCGGCCTCGTCTTCCAGTGCAGTTAGTACCTTCGGCGTCCCTGTTGCAGTGCAGGCAGTCCCGCTGCAGAGACGGATCCTCGGCACTTCAGGTCTGAAGGTCTCTTCCATAAGGAGGCCCCTCAGATTCTTGAGGTCTTCTATGCTCTGTAATTTGCCCATGGTCTATTTCTCCTCAACCATCTTGATTATCTCATTCACCTTTTTCGGATTGAGGTCACCGACGACCTCTTCATTGACCGTCACAACAGGAGCAAGGCCGCAACAGCCGACACATCCGACCGTCTCCAGGGTCAAGGACATATCTGCTGCCGTCTCTCCTTCTTTGATGCCGAAGGACTCCTCTATCTTTTCAAGGACCTTGCCCGCTCCCCTGACATGACACGCAGTCCCGACGCATACGCAAACTATGTTTCTGCCTCTCGGCTTGAAATAGAAATGCTTGTAAAAAGAGGCTGTACTGTATACTTCTGATAAGGGTATATCGAGTTTTCTTGACAGCTCGCTCAGGACATCTTCAGGGAGATAATTATATTCTTTCTGCAAGCTCTGAAATGCGTGGATGAGGATACCCCTTTTCTTCTCGGCTCCTGATAACACCTCACCAACATGGCCTATCTTTTCGTCAACATCCAGTTCTTCTACTTTCATTGTTCACCTCAAGAATTCTTTTGTTATCTCCTCATAGCCGATATGCAAACTTCGAGGATAATACTCTTGCGACGGACCGTTCAGCTATTCGCTATGCACTCGGAGCAGGTTAAAATTTACCATAAAATAACGAAGATTTGCCATATTTTTCTTTCTTTTTTTCTTCCATCCTGCATAAAAAAAGATGGCATCCGGATTGCCGATTTACGAGGGATGAAAGGCACAGGGATGACACTATTTCGACTTGCTCTAATGCATAATGCTTGAGCAAGCCGGTATTGATTAAAGCAATATAAACATTGCTGGGGCATAATTACCCGTAAATTTGGTACAATTTTCTACAGTTGCCTAAGACTCGCATAAAATGTCCTTTAAGATCAAGTTATTACATCTATGTCCCTAATGGCACTGGAATTGCAAAAAACCTGCGATGGGCGGTTTCTTTGCAGAGAGCAGAGTTATTGATCAACCTTTATTGTTATTGATCCATTAAAATATGTTTTTGTCTCGATGTTCCCCTAAGCTCATAAAGGTTCATGATTAGGAGCCATGAAGAGATGTATGCCATCTTAAAAAAAGAGGCGCTCACTCCGGTGACAAAGCTCATGGAGATAGCAGCACCCCATGTTTCGAGAAAGGCGAAAGCCGGGCAGTTCGTGATCGTCCGCATCGATGAATTTGGTGAACGGATTCCACTCACCATTGCAGATTACAATCGGGAACAGGGCACCATCACCATTATATTTCAGGAACTTGGCAAATCCACTATGCATCTCGGCAGACTCGACCCTGGTGATACGGTAGCATCCTTTGCCGGACCGCTGGGGCATCCTACAGAGATTGAGAATTTTGGTACCGTTGTCTGTATAGGCGGCGGTGTCGGCATTGCGCCGATATACCCTATAGCACGGGCACTCAAGGAGGCCGGAAACAGGGTCATCTCTATCGTCGGAGCACGGACAAAAAACCTGCTCTTTTGGGAAGAGAAGATGCGTGCTGTTTCAGATGAACTGATTGTCTGCACCGATGACGGATCTTATGGCAGAAAGACACTGGTCACTGAGCCTATTAAGGAGCTTCTCGAAAACACGGGCAACAATGTTGCCAAAATTTGGGCTATAGGACCTGCGATCATGATGAAGTTCGTCACCGTTGCAACCAAACCCTATAATGTTCCTACCATTGTGAGTCTGAATACAATCATGATTGATGGAACGGGCATGTGCGGTGGGTGCAGGGTCCTCCTTGATGAAGGGGCTCAGTTCGTCTGCGTTGACGGACCGGAGTTTAACGGCCATAAAGTGGATTGGGACAACCTTCTTTCCCGCCTCTCGTTCTATACAGACGAAGAAAAAGAAGCAGTCGAGCACTATCATAAATGCAGGATCGACGGCACAAGAGCAAAGGGGAAAGAATGATGGCTGAGCTGAAGCCCGCAGAGCGTATGAAGATCAAACGGCATGAGATGCCGAACCAGGATGCACACGTCCGTCGCAGCAATTTCGATGAAGTGGCACTCGGTTATTCATCTGAAACCGCAAAAGAAGAGGCAGGGCGCTGCCTTCAGTGCAAAGACCCCAAGTGCGTGCTGGGATGCCCAGTCGGCGTCATGATCCCCCAATTCATCAAGGCCCTGCGCGAGGGCGACATGGAGAAGGCCATTGAATGGATGAAGGTGAAGAACAACCTCCCCGCCATCTGCGGGAGGGTCTGCCCCCAGGAAAGCCAGTGTGAAGGCAACTGCATTCTCGGCAAAAAAGGGGAGTCCGTTGCTATCGGCAGGCTTGAGCGGTTCGTTGGAGATTATGAGCTTAGGCACCGCACCTGCCCCCTCGTGAAGTCACAGAAGACAGGGAAAAGGGTAGCGGTGGTGGGATCAGGCCCTGCCGGGCTTACCTGTGCAGTCGATCTTGGCAGGGAGGGCCACGATGTCACAATCTTTGAGTCACTCCACGGTCCAGGAGGCGTGCTCATCTATGGCATACCGGAGTTCAGACTTCCGAAAAGCGTTGTAAGTGGTGAAGTTAACTATGCGGTCGAATGCCTGGGCATCGACATCAAGACCGACCATGTCATCGGCAGGTCCTTCACCCTCGATGAGTTATTGAATGAATTCGATGCTGTCTTCATAGGAACGGGCGCAGGTCTTCCTTCATTCATGCGCATACCTGGCATCAATCTCAACGGAGTGATGTCGGCAAACGAGTTTCTCACCCGGGTGAATTTGATGAAGGCATATCAGTTTCCCGCCTATGACACGCCGGTGAAGTTAGGGAAGAAGGTTGCCGTCATAGGTGCCGGGAACGTTGCGATGGATGCCGCTCGCTGCAGCATCAGACTGCAGGCGCTTGAAGCGAAGAAAAATGGCGGTGATAGAAGGGAAGTTCATATCGTCTATCGTCGTTCAAAAGATGAGGTTCCTGCGAGGCTTGAAGAATTCCACCATGCAGAAGAGGAAGGCGTCATCTTCTGCTTTCTTACCAGTCCGGTTGAGATCCTTGGGGACGATAAGAGAAATGTGCGTGCTCTTCGGTGCGTAAAAATGGAGTTAGGCGAGCCCGATGCATCAGGAAGGAGAAGGCCTGTTGAGATCAGAGGATCCGAGTTCGAGATGGAGGTCGACACCGTGATCATGGCACTTGGTACAAGCCCGAATCCTGTTGTCTTTGTGGACGCCGCAGGGCTTGAGCGAACCATACACGGCACCGCCCTTGCTGATCAGGAGACGGGGCGGACAACAAAGAGGCGCGTATGGGCAGGGGGTGATGTTGTAACTGGCGCTGCGACCGTCATCAGCGCGATGGGAGCGGGAAAGCGTGCCGCAGCGGATATCAATACGTTCCTTAAGGACGAGGCAGCCTGGGAATAAGTCCCGGCGAACTGTTTCGTGTTAAAACAAAGGCCCCTGTTCCGATAAACAGGGGCCTTTTTGCATTGCGATATTCTGAGGTGTATCAGCGTTACAGGCCTGCATGCCCCCTTGTGGCCTTCTCTATCTCTCTGCGGGCGGCCATATCCATCAGCACCTTTTCAGTGCCGAATTTGCCCGGCTCGTACTTCTTAAGCTTCAGTCTTTCCCTTGCCCCATCAATATACTTTAGTGCAAGTTCTAACATCTTCTCAGGATCGGGTTCGAAGTGGAAAGCTCCCATAAACCTATCCATCCAGACTTCCGTCATGATCCGCGTCACTTCCTTAGAGGATTCAACCGGCGAATTGCCTCCAAAGATCACGGGAACACCCGATGCAGCAAAATAGCAGCCGATGGCGATCGCTTTTTCAGACATCCATTCAGGAGCTATTCCAACAGCCGGCATGCCGCCGATCTCATCAGAAAGTCCGCCCTCAGCCGCCATTGCGCTTGCTATCGTCAGTATCCTTGAGTTGTCCACGCATGCGCCAAGGTGGAGTATCGGCGGAATACCGATCGCCTCGCAAACCTCGCGCAGACCGGGACCTGCATTCTCAAGCGCATTCTCGGGCGTCAGATACCCCGAGGTTGCACATGCGGCTGAACCACAGCCGGTAGAAACAATCAATACGTCGTTCTTTATAAGTTCGGTTGCAAGAAACTTGTGCAGGCCGGTGGACGGCACTCTCGGGTTGTCGCAGCCGGCAAGGCCCACGACACCGCGGATACGGCCGGCCATTATGGCGTCATTAAGGGGCCTGAAGGACCCTCTCCACCTGCCGCCCTGCATGTATTCAATATACTCGTGGGAAAACCCGCCGATCAGGGTTGCCTTGTCCGTGACATGCGCCCCCTTTGTCTTGCGGTTCGGATAGTTGTCAATCGCCAGTCTGACGATCTCCCGTGCCACTTCCTTGGCGCGGTGTTCGTCAAATTCGATATGCAAGGCGTTCTGCATCTTCGCCTTTGCGCTGGTGGTGACGATCTTGGTATGAAACTTCTTCGAAAGCTCGGCAATTGCCGGCATTATGCACTGAACATCAACTGTCATAACATCAACCAGGCCGGTCATTATCCCGAGTTCCTGGTTCGTGAACCCGCCTGCCGTCGGAATGCCGTGTCTCATCAAAACCTCGTTGGCCGTACAGCACATGCCGCCGAGGTTCACTCTCTTGGCCCCTTTGGACTTGGCATACTCAACAATCTCGGGTTCATCGACAACATCAACCATGATTTCGGCCATAAGCGGCTCATGACCGTGGACGACAAGATTAACCTCGTCCTCCTTGAAAATGCCGAAGCTGGCCTCTGCCTTTATGGGAGTGGGAGTGCCAAAGAGGATATCAGTGACATCCGTGGATATCATGCAGCCTCCCCAACCATCGGCAAGAGCGGTGCGCAGGCCCTGAAGCAGAAGGTGATCGGGGTCATGGTCAACGCCGATATTAGTCCGGTGCAGGCCTTCGACAACCTCCCGGTCTATGCTTCTTGGCACGATGCCCCACTTCCGCCATCTTTCAAGAGTCTTCTTGGGGGCGCGGGTGGCATAGTTGATTTCGCCGCCGTGCTGCCTGCCGAAATCCTCTATAAGCTTCGTGGCAACGTCTCGTGCAACATCATTGACCGGCCTTCCTTCAAACTCGATGTTAAGGTACCCGGCCACGCGGTAGAGCTTGCGGACATCCCTGATCTGGAAATCCTTCGCCTTGCCGTTTGCGACATCTAGCAGGGTATAGGCCATGCCGCGGGCATGGTCTGAATGGGCTGATGTCCCGGCAGCGATCATCCTCAGGAAGTTTCTTGCAGCAACCGTTGAAAGCTGGGCCCCGCATACACCGCGGGCCTCTTCTTCCGCATTTTTTCCGACAAGTCTGCAGGGGCCCATGTGGCATACTTTGCAGCATGCCCCTACCTCGCCGATCGGACAGGGCTTGAGCTTCTGCGCCCTGTCGAAACAGGTGTCTATGTTCTGCTCCTCGCTGAGGATAACCAATTTCTCCGCAGCCGGACTTGCACTATGCACTTTCTTTTCCATATCTACCTCCGTTCTTTAAAGAACATCTGATTTATCCCTATATGATCGACGGCATTTCCAGTGCCGGATGTGAAACGCTCGTCAGATATTCGGTCAACTTCTCCGAATCCTCACAAATAGTCTCATCCGCTATCTTGTCCAGCAGATCTGGTACGCCCTCTTCCTCGCATCGCTTCTTGAATTCCTCGCTGATCCTTTCCTTGAGCGCCTTCGGCATCCAGACGATGCGTTTGATCCCGCCATCGCCAAAAAGAAATTTCTTGCTCGATATGAAATTCACGCCGACTCCCATGAAACCCGGGGTCTGCGCGCCGCCGCCCACGGTGCCCGCAAGAGTCGAAAATTTCATGCCGACAGGCGTCATGCCGGTAAAGCCCCTGTTGACGATCATAACACCGTTCACCTCCGGTACGATTGCCAGGATGCACTCAAAGCAGCCGCACGAGGTCATCGGGTTTTCCATGATCGTATAAAGGTTCAATGTCTCGACCGCGCCGCCGCTCGCCTTTTTGAGATAGTCATCCGAACCCGAATACCGGCCGAGTCTGGCATCGAGACACTCTCCTTTCGGAATCGGCTGGTTGCCTCCGGTAGGATCGATTTCGTAGGCAGCCTTGCCGTCGAGCCAGTTGTATGCGCCGCAGAGGCCGAGCCGTTCAGGGGTTATAACACAGACATGGGCAGGTGCAAAGGACTGGCAGAGCAGGCAGGAGTAAAAGACGTCAACAGATTCGTCCGTCATGCTCCCGAGCCGTGCGTCACGTTCCTTATATGCAGCAACCGCTTCGGCATGCTTTTCCTTGACGTCCTTCTCATCGATATAAAGAGTAACCTGGACCTTATCGACGATGGACTTGAAGCGATGGTGCACCATGGCAGCGTTCATAATGCCGAGATGCTCAAGGGTGAATCCTTCTTTCTTGGCATTGTTACTTATCCGTATCCAGTTGATGTCGCGCTGTCCCATATGCCAGACACCCTGGGCCTCGTTGATATTGGCATGGGTCTTTCTTTCAATAACCGACTCGAAATCCTTCTGCATCTTTCTGCCGGCAACCTCAATCAAGAGTCCAAGGGGCAACTGGCCGCCCTTCTCATACCGCTCCTGCCAGTTGTCGCCGACGATGATGACCTTGTTGTCCTCGATCTCTTCCATCTCCCTCATGCGGACCCACTCGAAAGCCGGGGTCCTCTGGCCGCCGAACTCGATAAAGGTATCTTCCTTCCTGATTCGCTCGCCTTCAAACGCAGGTCCAAAGGCAACGGGTATCGGCGGTTTTTCGACCGTGATTTTAAGGCCGCGAAGCTCAATGGCACGCTGGACAATCTTGGAATGGTCGAATTCTTTGTCGACTTCCTCATAGGTGCAGACGCCGGTAGGATGGATGACCGGTACGTCGGTATCACATATGGCGGGAAAGCCCATATTGATGGCGCCCGCTCCGGTGGACCACTTGATGTCATCCATTGGCCCGAGTGCAATCGCAAAGGCAAAGACCCTGTCCTTCTGGTACATAAGATGCTCCTTGAAGCTGCCCGGCTTTTTGCCGCCGAATATCAAAGAAGCCCTGATGGCCCAGTCAAGAGCATAGAGGGTATGCTCGGTATCCGGTCCGAGCGGCACGATTCTAGAGTCCCAGCCGAGTTCAACGCCTTTTCTGAGTAACTGTTTTGTGACGCTGTCTCCGTTAGACTGGCCGGAAAGGAAGGTCAGGATATTCTTTTCCTGAAGGCCGCGGCATATACTCACCGCGATCTCATCCGTCGGCGCTGCTCCGATAATCGCGGCAAAACCGGGCATAGTGCCGTCAACGAGCTGAACGCCGAGATTTCTCTGGATCGTATCCGTAATAAACCCGTTATAGACATAGCCGGTCTCGGGGTCTGTGCAAGGTTCAAGCCCATTGATATATCTCAGCGCAAGGATAATCTCCTCTGCAAAAAGCGTGGCCATGCCCGAGTCAAGCGCTTCCCCAAGATAGGGCTTCCAGATATTCTCATCCGGTTCGTCATGAAGCAATTCCTTGGCGAACCCGAGCCCAACGTTCATATCTGCCAGTGTCTTTACCTGGAATCCGGTCATCGCGTAAATCATGGGGAGATAGAAAGCGGTATCAGGGAACTCAAAAACAAAATCCTTTCCTTTTTCTGCAATAGCCTTTTGAAGCATCTCATCAGCACGCTTGACAAGCGTCTGTGCACCCCGAATGGCTGCAGAAGCGATCAGCTTGGACATTGTGGCCTCCTCATAACATTGTCAGGAGGGCGGGGCACAAACATACCACGCCCTCTCTGTAATTCATTTACTTGACGTTTATTAAATTAACTCGTTACTGAAAAAATAATCAACCTGATTTTTACCTCGTTTTCAGGAAAGCAGGTATTGCATTCGCCTCACGAGGTCCGACCGTTATTTTCCAGCCCGGGAGCTTCTCCTCAACCGCACCGCTCAGGATAGCCACATACCCGGGGAGAATGAGCTCCTTGTGCGGAACATCCTTCTCGACGCCGCTCTCCTGGATGAACTGGGCAATCTTTGAGGCAGTGAACTTGCCGGCAGCCCAGGCAGTGAGGACAGAAAGCCCTTCGCAGTCCATGACAGCAAGCCTGCTCGCCACCTTGCTGTTTTCGATCTCACCCGAAACAATAAAGTATGTAAGAGAGAAATTCGTGGTAATAAAGAGCGGCGATTCTGGCTTTGGCTCACCGATGTTGTATATCTTCTGCTCGACCTGCATCGGCACCTGCGGGTCAGTGTAGATGTTCTGCCTGAGCGTGAAGAGCGCGAGATTTTTCCATTTCTCAATGCTGCTCATGACAATGATAGAGGCATATTTCGCTACGCCGACAGCCGCGACAAGTCCCTCAAGCATGCTGTCTTCCCGCTGCATGAAATTAATGATAGGATAACCGACAGTCTTTACACCCTTCTTTATTGCCGCCCTTCTGATGAGCGTGTTATGCTCGACGATGTCCTTTGCCTTCCGGGCTCCGGAATCGAGAACCATGTCCTCGACGCCAAGACCCTTGATCTTTTCGGTCAAGGCAGAGAGTTCATCAAGGCCATTCGCCACAATACCGAGGGTCGCTTTATTCGCTTTGGCAACAACTGACATTGCCTCTGCGTTCGAAGCGTTCGCGCCATAGATAATCGGCTTTTTGTCGGCAAAGTGCTTTACTGCGGCATCTGCGGCCTGCGGATTCGTGGTGTTAATGATAACCGGTACGACAGCCGCCTGTGCGGATACAACCTTCGCTGCCGCGTCGAGTTTCCCGGCATCACCGGACGCATTGGAAATCATGATCGCATCGATCCTCAACTTCTGACCAACCCGGTCCATCTCTGACTCAAGGACCTGACGGCATATCTTTCCAATCTCGTCCTCTGAAAGGGTGTCTTTAATCTCAACAGCAAATGCGCATGGGTTGACAAATTTCTTGTCATGACGGAAAAGGACCGTTTCTTCTCCCATCTTTACAGCCTTATCGCCTGCGCCAAAGGTGATAGGCCTGATAGGCGGGGCAGAGGCCTCACCCAGTTTCTGCTTCGCCTCCTCAGATACATCAGGACAAGAGTCAATGCTCGCCTGCCTCTGTGCTAGCTTCATGGCAAACGCAAGACAGGTCGGAGACCCGCACTTCTTGCAGTTTGTTTTCGGTAACAGTTTGAATATTTCAACGCCGGATAATGCCATGGTTATTCCTCCTTACACCAATTCATCAATTAGCTTTTCAATTGTCTGGATCGCCTTCGGATGTCTCATAATCAGGAGTCCTGCCCCCGATATCAGAAGGGCTGCTGCTGTCTCGGCCTCCCATGCAATACCCCGTTCTTCTGTTGCACCCCAGTGCGGCAGATCAGCCTCAGGAGCATTTGCCTCCTTCACCTTCCATGCATACATGCCTACATCGCCAAGCAGCGGCTGCTGCATGGTGATATCGTTCTGAGTCAGCGCAGCAAGCCTAATCCGCTCCATAACGGAGTATGTGTACTCAATGCCGTAGCCCAGGGCAGAACACATGGGATCAGTGATGATCTTTTCCTTGTCAAAACCCATCTGCGAGATGAGGATATTCAGCTGTTTTGAAAGATTGATGTCGAGCTCTGACATGGCAACGATCTTGTGGTTGTTCGCCATTGCAGCAGCAGCGATCGTCTTATAGTTCGCCTCCTGCGCCTTGCCAATAATGCAGTTCTTGTCCTTTGCCGCCTCAGCAACGGCAACAAGTATTGACGCATCCTTTTCAGCATGGTTGCTGCCAAGGATAATGAGCGGAACCTGGACTGCAGCAAGAACATCTTTAACGGTCTTTACCGCATCTTCAGGGGAACGGTTTTCCCGGTCAGGGTGCGTGCCGACCAATCGTAGGGCAATTGCCTTCGCCTTCAGTTCATCCTGGCAATATTTTGCCCAGGTGACCGGATCGCCGCTTACCGCCTCATACGGTTTCTTAACGGTGTCAGCCCAATCGGTCGGGGGAACATCCTGGATTTCGATCGCAATCACCGGCCGGTTCGGTGCTGTTCCCTCAAATGCATGGAACGGAAGCACGTTCTCCCCTCCAAAGGTCACTTCTCTGTCCCCACTACCGATGGTTACCGAATAGACCTTCCCGGAGTATGTTTCTTTTGGTGCTGTAAATGCCATGGTATGACCTCCTATTAAAGTGACAGCGTCTGTTTTCAGTGTCTGAGCTCAGAGAATGCTACTGACGCCGACACTGTTTACTGCCACTGTAAATCTACATTTCAAGATAGGAATGTGCGTACAGTGTTTTACCCATGATGACATCGAGTGTCTTCCTGATCTCCGCCATTTTCTGCTTGTCCTCTATCTCCTTGCCTGCCATCACGTCCAGAATCAGGCCCCGCTCCTCCTCCACCTCAGCCATCTCCTTGGCATCGGCAATTGCAGCAGTCAACCCTGCTTCCTGGAGCAACACGAACATATGTTTGTTCAATATCGGCCTGAGAGCCTTCGGGCAGCCATTCGAAATATTGCTCAGCCCGACAATCGTCTTCATCGGCGGCTCATTAATGTGCTGGAACAGCTTCACTGCTTCTATTACGTGGCGGGCCTGATCCTGGGTTGTGGCTATCTGGAGGACAAGGGGATCAAGATACAGATTCTCGAGCGGCAGTCCGTATTCCATGGCACGTCCCATGATCTCCGCTGCTATCGCGGCCCTTTCCTCCGCATCGGCAGGTAGTCCGCCCTTGCCCACGGTAAGACCGATAACATCACAATTATATTTCGCACCAAGTTCCAAAATCGGAAACCGCTCTGGATCGTTCGATGTCGAATTGATCATCGGCTTGCCCCACTGGTTGTTATGGACCTTGAGACCTGCCTCGATTGCCTTCCCATTCGTCGTATCCAGGCATATAGGAAGAGGAACGACCTCCTGGATAGTCGTCACCATCCACTGCATAAGTTCTTCGCCACCATCCTCAGCTGGCCCGATATTCGCGTCGATCACGCCTGACCCTTCCTTCCACTGCCTCGTTGCGATCTCCTGGATCGGCCCTTTGTCCTTCTTCATCATAGCTTCCCTTACCCGCTTTGCTATGATGCTCAGCTTCTCTCCAATGATCAGCATGTAGGTACTCCTTTCTTACTCATAAATTGTTATTGAATTCCAGAATCGCAAACTACTTCAACAGGACAGTTGAAGAAACTATAACGTAACCTAATAAATCTATTAAAATTAATTATTTTTATAAAGTCTATTAATTTCCCAAATGCTCATTAAAATACCATACTTTTCAGGCAAAAAAAAGGGAGGATTGATAGTATCATTTAATAAGTTTATTAAGAATAGCTATGGGGTCAATTTGTTTCACTTATAGCATGCAACCTGATGGACGGCTGCATACGCGTTAATAAAACCAGACAGGCTTACACAAGAAGAACGGCGCCCCGCAGCAGCTCGAGGGCCCTTCTTAGCGCTTACTGAAATCTTCCCTGCCCTTAAATTCTTACGGACCGACGGTAAAGAAGGAATCGCTGGTGTCAGAGCCGACCTTCGTCGTGCCGCTGTACAGGTCCACCTTCACGCTGCACTTGGCCTTTGCCTTCGTGAA
>Ga0113563_10001537_pt1 | contig 13210 bp, 15 predicted proteins | sample Mud3Dept3metaG_FD_80117 | JGI IMG/M metagenome (GOLD analysis project Ga0113563, IMG submission 80117) | Freshwater wetland microbial communities from Ohio, USA, analyzing the effect of biotic and abiotic controls - Mud 3 Core 4 Depth 3... | ecosystem: Environmental > Aquatic > Freshwater >...
CCATGCCTCCCGAGGCGACGAACGGAATCCTGAGCGCCTCCGCCGCGCGCGGCAGCAGGATGAAATTCGGCACGTCGTCCTCGCCCGGGTGGCCGCCGCACTCGAAGCCGTCCACGCTCACGGCGTCGCAGCCGATCTTTTCGGCTTTCAGCGAGTGGCGCACCGAGGTGCACTTGTGAATCACCTTGATGCCGTTTTCGTGAAGGGCGGGCAGCCACTGCTGGGGATTGTTTCCCGCGGTCTCGACGATCTTGACGCCGCCCTCGACGATCGCGCGGATGTAGCCCGGATAGTCGGGCTGCGAGATCACCGGCAGGAAGGTCAGGTTCACGCCGAAAGGCTTGTCGGTCATCTCGCGGCAGCGGCGGATCTCGGCGGCGAGCGCCTCCGGCGTGCGCTGCGTCAGGCCCGTGATGATCCCGAGCCCGCCGGCGTTCGACACCGCGGCGGCCAGCTCGGCGAAGCCGACATAGTGCATGCCGCCCTGGATGATGGGGTGCTCGATCCCGAACATTTCGGTGATTCTCGTCTTCATGATTTTTTTGATTCTCCAGACATGTCAAGGACCGGAAAGTGCCGGCGGCAGCTGCGGGCGACGCAGCCAGTCTGCCAGCCGGGGACGAAATCCTCGAAAAAATACCGCTTGATCATGAGGGATCAGTCTCGCATCTGCGACTTGGCCGGGCAATAGCATTTCCCGCACGCCACCGTCCCCGAGCGCGGGCCGCAATGGGCAATCACGCGCGCGGGCGCCGGCCCGCCGCCCGGCTACTGGAGTTCGATGCGCGCGGCGCGGATGTGCTTGCCCCAGGCGTCGTACTGGTCGCGCACGAGCTTCTGCATGGCCTCTCCCGTCGCCGGCTCTGGCTCCAGGCCCGTGGCGAGGATCTGGTCGACGAGCGCCTTGTTGGAAAAGGCCTGCGTCAGGGCCCTGGACCACCAGCCGACAATGCCGGCAGGCAACCCGATGGGACCGGCGACGCCGACCCAGCCCGAGAGCTCAAGGTCCTTCACGCCGGCCTCGGCGAAGGTCGGCACGTTGGGCACGATGGGCGAGCGATTGCGGGCCGCGATGCCCACCGCCAGAAGCTTGCCGGATCTGATGTGAGGCACCAGCACGGCAATGTCCGCGGCGACGAAGTTGATCTGGTTGCCCAGCAGGTCGTTCAACGCGGGCGGCTGGCCCTTGTAGGAGACGCCAGTGGCCTTGATGCCGGCGGCGGCGAGGAACGCCATTGCCGCGACCTGCCCGGTGGCGCTGCCATAGCCGAAGGTAAGCTTGTCGGGATTTCGCTTGGCCGCGTCGATCAGGTCCTGCGCGGACTTGTAACCCTGGGTCGGGTTGACCACCACGCCGACGTCGAAGCGGAAGATGCCACCGATGTGGGTGAAACCCTTGATCGGGTCGACGGCCGGCGGCTTCTTCGTCAGCTGCGGCCCGGAGGAATGGGTAGCGCTGGAACTCGCGAGCAGCGTGTAGCCGTCGGGCTCGGCCTTGGTCACCATATCCATGCCGATGGTGCCGAGCGCGCCGGGGCGGTTGTCTACGATGATCGTGGCGCCGGTGTTCTTGCGGATTTCCTCGAGCACCATCCGCGGGACCACATCCACGGAACTGCCCGCCGGAAATCCGATGACGAAGCGGATCGGCTTCGACGGGTACGATTGCGCCGCCGCGTTCTGGGCGCCGAACAGTGCCGCGGCGCATAAAGCGAAGATCGAAATACGCATGATTGCCTCCTGTTGAATTGGTTTGCCCACGAATTCCCTCATCTTGGCCCGACACCGTCCAGCAGCAGCGCCGTGGTGTGCTGGATGAAAGCCGATTCCGCGACCTCGTCGACGGCCCCGGAACGGTAGGCCGCGCCGAGCACCGGCCGTGCCGAGAAAAAGAACTCGCACAACCCGACCACGGAGCAGAAGAAGTGCATCGGATCGATCACCCGGAACTCGCCCGCCGCGACGCCTTGGCTGATCAGGCGCTCGTAGAACTCCACCAGCGGGCGCGCAAAGTTGCGGCTGAGCCTCTTGGCAAGCGCAGGCTTGCTGGAGGTGACAAGTTCCATCATCACCCGGTTCGTGTACGGATAGCGCCGGTAGTTTCGGATCATCTGCCGGACGTGGATCTCGAGCTTGCGCCGAGGCGAAAGCTCGAGCGCCAGAAGACTTTCCAGTTCGTGCGCCCAGGTGACGCACAGCCGCTCGAACAGCGAGGTCATCAGCCCGGTCCGGCTCTCGAAGTGGTAATGGATCATCGCCACGTCCACCCCGGCGCGCTCGCAGATGGCGCTCAGCGGCACCGGCTGGCCCTGGCTCCCGATAAGCAGGTCGTGCGCCGAGCGCAGCAGCGCGTCGCGGCTGTCGAAGTCGCCCTCGCCGGCCGGGCGGCCACGCTTTCGCCGCTTTGCGGCCCTGGCACTGGCGGGGCGAGCGTCGGGCAGTTGCTTCGACAAGCGGAATCAGCGCGCGTCGGCGGTTAACAGCATTGCGGAGCCGTCGGCGAGTGCGCCGCTCGTGACCACGCCGACGTTGTGGCGCGGCGCCTGCCGATCGCCGCCCCGCCCCTGGATCTGCAGCACGGCCTCACAGACCGTGTTCATGCCGTGCACATAGCCCTCCGCGAGCAGCCCGCCGTTGGTGTTGAGCGGCAACTGCCCGTCGAGTGCGGTCTGGCCGGAAGCGACAAACGCGCCCGCTTCGCCGCGCTTGCACAGGCCGAGCCCCTCCAGCCCCATCAGAACAACGCTCGTGAAGCAATCATAAATCTGCGCGAACTCGACGTCCCCGGGGCCAAGCTTCGCGCGGCGGAAGAGTTCGTCGCGCAGCAGCGAAGTGAAATTGCGCGTGTAATCCTCGTACAGCATCAGGTCGCCTATATCCAGTCCCACGCGCGCGCCGGCGCGATAGGCGGTGGACGCGATGACCGCCGGTGGCTGTTTGAGGTCGCGCGCGCGCTCCAGCGAGGTCACGAGCACCGCGCAGGCACCGTCCACTTCGCTGGTGCAGTCGGCGACGCGGAACGGCTCGGCGACCCATGGGGAGGCCAGATAGGCGTCCATGTCCAGCGGCTTGCGCAGCGTGGCCCGCGCATTGCGTTCGGCGAACTTGCGCTGCGCCACGGCGACGGCACCCAGGTCCTTCACGGACTGGCCGGTCTCGTGCAGGTAGCGCTGCGCCCACATGGCGATGTACATCAGGTAGGAGTTGTAGCCGATCGGATAGCGGTACTGCGCGGCGCCGCCCGCGAACTGCCCGCTGCCCACCCGCACGCCGGAGCGGCCGTTGAGCGCACGGAAGACCACTACGTTCTCAGCGTATCCGCAGGCCACCGCCATCGCGGCAAGGCCGACGACGTGGCAAGGCGACTGGCCGCCGTGCTGGAACTCCATCACCCAGCGCAGCTCCGGCACGCCGAGCGCCGTGCCCAGCGCCCCGCAGGACACCGAGTCGTTCAGCACCATGTAACTGCCGATGCCGTCGACCTCCTTCAACGGCAGGCCGGCGTCGGCGGCCGCCTCGCGCGCGGCTTCCGCGGCGAGCGACAGTACGCTGCGCCCGGAATTTCTCGTGAAGGGGGTGTAGCCGACGCCCGCGATCGCCACTTGTCGCACGATGCCTCCGTGAAGTTCAAATAATTCAACCATCCATGAATATCGCTGTCAAGGCGACGCACGCGCCCCTGATGCCGCATCGCAGCATCCGCAGGGCCGCTTGATCTTCTTATTCAATAATAGTTGAATATAGCCAATTCGCGAAAGGAATCCGATGGCAAGCAGCGCACTGGTGAAGGTGGAGCGCAAGGCGCTCGAGGTCGGCGACAACGTGCTGGCGCTCGTGACGATGAATCGGCCGGAGGAGCTGAACCCGCTCGACTGGGACACCGTCCGCGAGCTTGACCGCGTGTTCGCCGAGCTCGCCGCGGACCCGCAGGTGCGCGTGGTGGCGGTCACCGGCGCCGGGCGCGCCTTCAGCGCCGGCGGCGACATGAAGAAGTACCAGCAGCTGCAGCGGCACCCGACCGACTTCCCGCAGTTTCTCGCCGACATCCACGCGATGTTCCTGCGCATCGGTACCTATCCCAAGCCCTATGTCGCGCTCGTGAACGGCATCGCCGTCGCCGGCGGCACCGAACTGCTGCTGTCCTGCGACCTCGCCATCGCCGGCGAGTCCGCGCGCATCGGCGACGCCCACCTGCCCTTCGGCCAGATGGGCGGCGGCGGCGTGCTGACGATGTTGCCGCGCGCCGTCGGCCCGGCGCGGGCGCGCGAACTCATTTTCTCCGGGCGCCTGCTGGCGCCGGCGGAGGCGCTCGACTGGGGCCTGGTCAGCAAAGTCGTGCCCGACGCGGAGTTGATCGAGGCCGGTATCGCCTTCGCGCGCGACGTAGCCAAGAAATCGCCGCTCGCGGTGGCGAACGCCAAGCAAGTGCTCAATACCGCATTCGCCGACGGCACCGGCGTGCCTGGCGCGATGCGCCTGGAGCGCGAGGTCACGGCCCGCTACTGCCTGACCAGCGAGGACGCATACGAGGGCCTGCAGGCCTTCGCCGAGAAACGCAGACCCAAGTTCACCGGACGATAGGACCGCACACGCCATGACCGCCGTTGCGCAAGCCCAGCCGATCCCCGCCCCGCCCACGCCGGATTCCGACAGCGCCTTCTTCTGGAAGGGCCTGCGCGAGCACAAGCTGCTGCTGCAGCAATGCGATGCCTGCAACCGCCACCGCTTCCCCCCCATGCCGACCTGCCCCTACTGCGCGTCGGACAAGAGTGCCGTGCGCGAGTCGAAGGGGCTGGGCACCATCTATTCCTGGATAGTCGTCCACCGGGCCTTCGATCCTGCGTTCGCGGCGGACGTGCCGTATATCCTTGCCAGCATCGACCTGGACGAAGGCGGCCGTACGGTCTCCCGCCTGGTCGGCACGGCCACGGCCGAGTTCGGCATGCGCGTGAGTGCGGTATTCCACGACCACCCTGAGTGGACCGAATTGCGATTTCAACCTCTGAAGGGACGCTGACCATGGCTGCAGTACCCAAGTTGGGCGCGCGCGACAAAGGCATGCAGGTCGGGCACGGATTCTTCTACGACCAGCTTCCCGTGGGAATGAAGTTTCACACCATGGGCCGGACGATCACCGAGGCGGACCTCGTCGCCTTCTGCAACCTCATCTGGATGAACGAGGAAGGTTTCGTCAACATCCACCCGGACCGCCCGCACGCCATCAAGGGGCGGTTCGTGCCCGGCGCGCTGGTCTACACCTTCGCCGAGGGACTGATGGTCCCGACGATGCAGTTCACGGGCCTGGCGTTCCTCCACACCGAGCTGAACCACACAGGTCCGACCGTGGTCGGCGACACCATCCACGTGGAGGTCGAGATCACCGAGAACCGGCGCGCCTCGAAGAGCAATCGCGGCATCGTGCGCTCGATCAACAAGGTGGTGAACCAGCGGGACGAAGTGGTGCTGACCTACACGCCCCTGCGCATGATGAGCGGAAGCCCCAAGGCCGGAAAGTAGGCCCGCCATGTCGGACGCCCCAGCGCCGGGCGCTCGTCCCCTCGACGGGGTGCGGGTCATCGACCTCACCAGCGTCCTCATGGGGCCGGCGGCGACGCAGATCCTCGCCGACTACGGCGCGGACGTCCTCAAGGTCGAACCCCCCGAGGGCGACATCATGCGCCACGCGGGGCACATGAAGCACCGGGGCATGGGCCCGGTCTTCCTTCATGCCAACCGCAACAAGCGCTCCATCGCCATCGACCTGAAAAAGCCGGGCGGCCGCGAAGCGCTGCTCGAGCTCGTCGGCGCGAGCGATCTCTTCGTGCACAACGTGCGACCGGCGGCGCTGGCGCGCCTGGGCATCGATTGCGCCGCGCTCGTCGCAGCGCAGCCGCGCCTAGTCTGCCTCGCCCTCGTCGGCTTCGACCAGCGCGGCCCCTATGCGCCGCTGCCCGCCGTCGACGACGCGATCCAGGGCATCAGCGGCATGGCCAGCCTCGTCGCACAGCAGACGGGCGGCGAGCCCGCCTACTCGCCCATGGTCATCGTCGACCGCCTCTGCGCCGTCAATGCGGCGCAGACGGCGCTGGCCGCCCTCTTCCTGCGCGAAAGGACGGGGCGCGGCCAGTACATCGAGTTGCCGATGTTCGAAACGGCCGCGAGCGTCGTCCTCGGCGATCACATGGGCGGCGAGACCTTCGATCCGCCGGTGGGCCCGACCGGATACCCGCGCCTGCTGGCGCGCGACCGGCGGCCCTTCAAGACCAAGGACGGCCATGTCGCGCTCCTCGTCTACACGGACGGCCAGTGGCAGCGGTTCTTCGAGGCGATCGGCACACCGGAGGTGTTCACCAGCGACGAGCGGCTCACGACGGCGGCAATGCGCGCAAAGAATTACGACTTCAGCTATGCCCTGCTCACCGGCATACTGCGCCAGCGCACGAGCGCCGAATGGGTCGAGCTGCTCCAGCACCACGACATCCCATGCATGACTCTGCACGACCCTCACAGCCTGATGGGCGACCCCCACCTCGAGGCGATCGGTTTCTTCGAGATGATCGAGCATCCCTCCGAGGGCCGCATGCGCTCGATGAAGGTCGCGGCGCGATGGAGCGGCGCGGACTTGTCGGTGCGCCGGCACGCGCCCCAACTCGGCGAGCAGAGCGTGGAGATCCTGCGCGAGAACGGCTTCGACGAAGCCCGCATTGAACGGCTGCTCGCCGGTGGCGCGGTCGTCCAACGCCCGCCCGCGGACTAGAGGCGGATCGCGACCTTGCCGACGACCTTGCGATCGGCGACGAGCCGCATCGCCTCGAGGAAGCGCTCGAAGGGATAGCGGGCCGACACCTCGGGCCGCAGCAGCCCCTTGTCGAAGAGCTCGCACAGCTGCCGCACGGTTCCGATCCCGGCCTCAGGCGTCTGCTCCAGCAGCAGCCGGAAGCTCGCGCCGACGACCCTGGCCTGTTTCAGCACGACGAGGTTCCCCTGGATCATTGGGATGACGCCGCTGGCGTAGCCGGCGATCACGTAGCGCCCGTAGGGCGCGATGGCGCGCAGCGCCACGTTCGTCACATCACCGCCTACGACATCCAGTATCACGTCGGCGCCGCGGCCGCCGGTCATCTCCTTGATGCGATCGCGGATGGGCTCATTGTTCAGCACGAAGTGGTCCGCGCCGTTCTCGCGGCACTTGGTGAGTTTCTCCGGCGTGCTCGCTACCGCGATTACCTTGGCCCCCAGCGCCTTGCCGATCTGGATTGCGGCGAGGCCGATGCCGCCCGCGGCGCCCAGCACGACGAGCGTCTGACCGTTCCGCAATTCGCCGCAATCGACCAGAGCGTGGTGTGCTGTGCCGTAGACGAGGACAAAGCCGGCGGCGGCATCATCGTCCATACCCTTCGGCGTTCGGAACACCCGGAACGCAGGCACCACGGTCTGTTCGGCGAAGCAGCCCTGCCCCGCGTAGGTCATGACGCGGTCGCCCTTCGCAAGCGTGGCGACGTCCTCGCCCACTTCGAGCACGACGCCCGCGCCTTCCACGCCGGGAATGAAGGGCGGCAGTGGCTTGACCTGGTACTTGCCCTGCGGCATCAGCAAGTCGGGCGGATTCACCGTAACGACCCTCATGCCGATGCGCACGCAGCCGGGCTTCAGCGCAGGTTCGGGAACGTCCTGCAGCGCCAGCTTCTCGATCTCGCCGAATTCGGTGCAGACGACCGCCTTCATGCCTTCGTCTTCGCCGGCGCTTCCTCCATTCCGATCTCGCGCAGCACTGCGGCGGTGTGCTCGCCCAGTCTCGGAGCGAGGCGCCGGATGCTGCCCGGCGTGCCGGAGAAGCGGACCGGGATGTCGGCCATGCGCACCTTGCCTTCGCTCGGGTGCTCGACCTCGCGCCAGAAGCCGATCGCGCGCAGGTGCCGGTCCTGGAGCAGATCCTCGAAGGAATTGACTGGTGCGAACGGGATATCGCCGTCCGACAGCAGGGTCTCCCACTCGGCGTTGCTCCGCGAAGCCAGCGTATCCTCGACGAACTTGTACAACTCGCTGAACAGCCGGCTGCGGTCCACCAGCGTGGCGTAGCGCGGGTCTGCCGCCATATCCGGGCGCCCGGCAATCTCGAAGAAGCGCTTCCATTGCGCGTCCGTGTAGGGCACTACGCCCATGAAGCCGTCGCGCGTCCGGAAGGGCTTGCGGAATGGCGTCAGCATGCGCGAGTAGCCCGCGCCGCCCATCGGCGGATCGAAAGTGAGGCCACCTAGGTGCTCGGTGGCGAGGAACGCCACCATGGTTTCGAACATCGGCACCTCGATGGCCTGCCCTCGCCCGGTGCGCTCGCGCGCATAGAGCGCCATTGCGATCGACTGCACCACGTGCAGACCAACCACCTTGTCCGCCATCACCGTATTCACGTAGCGCGGCGAATCCTGGCCGACGCCCTGCAGCCAAGCGGCGCCTGAGGCCGCCTGCAGCGTATCGTCGATGCCGGCGCGCCCCGCGTAAGGCCCCGATTCGCCGTAGCCGTAGCAGGCGCAGTAGACGATGCGTGGGTTCATCGCCTGCATCGACGGGTAGTCCAGGCCCAGCCGCCGCATCGCCTGCGGTCGCACGTTCGACACGAACACGTCGGCGCGCTCCGCGAGGCGCCGTAGTGCCTCCTTGCCGTGCGCCGACTTGGCATCCAGCACGACGCTGCGCTTGTTGCGGTTGAAGTTGAGGAAGGCGTGGCTCATCGCAGGGTGGCGCTGCGGCGTGACGTGACGGAACACGTCGCCCGCGGCCGTTTCCACCTTGATGACCTCAGCGCCCATGTCGCCCAGCGTTTGCGTCGCGTACGGCCCCATGCCGACGCCCGTCATATCGAGGACGCGAATGCCGTCCAGTGGCCCCTTGGCCGTCGTCTTTTCTGCCATACCCGCTCCTAGCCCTGGCCCAGCACGCGCCGTGCGGCGCGCAGGTGCGGACGGTCGATCATCTTGCCGTCCAGCCGGAAGGCGCCCACGTTCGGATTGGCTTCGAAGGCGGCGACAATGCGCCGGGCCCAGTCGAGTTCCGCCGCCGAGGGCGTGAACGCCGCATTGATGGCATCGATATGCCTGGGGTGGATCGCCATCTTGCCGGTGAAACCGTCTCGGCGCGCCTCTGCCGACTCGGCAGCCACGATCGCGTCGCTGTCGAGGTCTACGCACACCGTGTCGATCGCGCGCACGCCGGCCGCCGCCGCGCCGAACAGGCAGAGCGAACGCGCTACGCGGAAAGTCTCCGTGTAGCGGCCGTCTATGCGGTTGACTACCGTGCCGAGATCCGCGGCGAGGTCCTCGGCGCCCCAGGTGAGACCCCACAGGCGCGGGCTCGAACCGGCGTAGGTGCCCAAGCCGAACATCGCTGCGCCGAGTTCGGTGGCGATCGGCAGGATCTGCGTCCCGCCCACCGGGACGCCCGCGGCGGATTCGTGCTTGTCGAGCAGCGCTGCAACCCGCCGCACGTCCTCCCCGCCGCGCGACTTCGGCAGGAAGACGCCGAAGGGCCGCCCGCCGATCACCGCCGCGAGGTCAGCCTCAGTCCAGTCCGTATCGAGCGGGTTCACGCGCACCCAGAGCTGCTTGCCAGGCGCGCCCTTGGCGAGCATTTCCCGCACCGTGCCGCGCGCTGCCGCCTTTGCGTCGGGCGCGACCGAGTCCTCCAGGTCGAGCACCAGCGCGTCGGCGTTGCCGCAGGCCGCGCGCTCGAACTTGCGCGGGCTGTCGCCCGGCACGAAGAGGATTGAGCGCGTCATGCAGGGCGCTTCTTCATGAGGCCGGTGCGCACGACGTAGCAGACCTCCTTGTCGTTCTGGTTGTAGCCGATGTGCTCGAAGGTCACGATGCCCTCGTTCGGCCGCGACTTGCTTTCGCGCATGTCCTTGATGCGGGTGACCACATGGACGGTGTCGCCGTGGAACACCGGGTTCTTGAACCGGATGTCTGTCATGCCCAGGTTGCCGAGCGTGGTGCCCAGCGTCGTGTCGGCCACCGTTACGCCGATGACCAGACCCAGCGTGAAGAGGCTGTTCACGATGCGCTGGCCGTACTGGGTCTTCTTCGAGAATTCTTCGTCCAGGTGCAGCGGTTGGGGGTTGTGCGTCATCGCGCAGAACAGGATGTTGTCCATCTCGGTCACCGTGCGCGTGAGCGCGTGCTTGAACTCCATCCCGACCTTGAACTCCTCGTAGTACAGACCAGCCATGTGATGCTCCCTTTTCCGTGATTCGATCGGACTATATTCGCCTACGTGCGCTTGGCGTCAGGCCAGGGATAGGCGCGCCAGCCGATGAAGTTCTCAGCCTCGGTCACCGAGGCACCGAAGCGTCGTGCGAGCGCGGGTTGCAGGTCTGCCGCTTCCGGCGGCCGAACGGCCCACTCGGCAAAAATCACGCATCGGGGCCGGAAGCTGCCGGCGCCGATGTTCTCAGCGATGCGTGTGCCGTAGCGCAGGTGCTTGACGCCGTGCGCCACGAGCATCTTTTGCGCGTCGCCTTTCAGCCAGTCGAGCAGCGCGACATCCGCGGATTCCGGCAGACCGAAGCGAAGCGCGGAAATCCAGTCGGCGTCGATTGTCTGGCCGTCTGCCGGCAGCACCGCGCGCTCGAGATACAGCGTCTGCGCGCGCTTCTTCCCGGCCGAGAGTTCGCGCGTTTCGATGGCGTAGGGATCCTTTGGCGTCATCCCCTTGTACGCGGGTGTCGCGAAGACCGCGGAGTCGGGAATCTCGTAGACGTTCAGCGCCGCCAATCCGCCTATGACCGGCCGGTACGACGAAACGCTGCGCGCGCCAAGCTTGAACAGGTCCGGTGCATGGCGATGCGCGTACCAGTCATTCCACCTGCCGTGGGGCGCGCTGTGTTCCGCAGGGTAATCCACCTCTGCGATATAGAGAATCGGTCCGGCCATCGGCCAAAGTATAGGAGTATATTTCCCGAAACATCCATCGGAGGTCGAAACAATGTCCGTCCGCAAAGCATTGCTCGCCCTCGCCGTCTCGGCAATCACGGTTGCGAATGTCCAGGCCGCCGACTGGCCGACTAAACCGGTGCGCTTCATCGTCCCCTACACCGCCGGCGGCGGCACCGACATCGTCGCCCGCATGATCGGTGCGCGGCTTTCGAACCTCTACAATCAGCCCTTCCTTATCGAGAACCGGCCAGGTGCAAACGGCACGATCGGTGGCGACGTCGTAATCAAGGCGCCCGCCGATGGCCACACGGTGCTCTTTGAATCGCAGAGCATCGCGGTAACGCCGGCCATCAAGAAGGAGCTGCCCTACGACGTCCTGCGCGCTTTCCAACCCGTTGCGCAGACGGTCACGCAGGCGTTCATCATCGTGTCGACGGCCTCGCTGCCGGTGAAGAACCTTCGCGACGTCGTGGCGCTTTCGAAAACACGGCCCGGCGGGCTGAATGCCGCGGTCTCCGGCTCGGGCACCTTCCTGAGCGCCGAGTTCTTCAAGCTGGCCACGAACACGCCCCTGACGGTCATTTTCTACAAGGGGGGCTCCCAGGCGGCAGTCGCGCTCATCAGCGGCGAAGCCGACATCGGATTCATCGACGTTCCGTCGATCGCCACGCAGATCGCCGCCGGCAAGGTCAACGCCCAGGCCGTCACGACAGGCAAGCGCATACGGCTTCTCCCTGATGTGCCGACCGCAGTGGAAGCCGGGGTCGCCGGATACAAGGTCGAGGGCTGGCTGGGCGCGTTCGTCGCTGCGGGAACCCCCCCGGACATCGTCAACCGCATCAGCAACGAGATCCGTGCATCGGTCGCGAGTCCCGAGATCTCTGCCAGGATCACCCAGCTTGGCGGGGAACCCACGCCGACCAGCGCCGCCGAGTTCACTGCGCTCGTCCGCGCGGAAGTCGCGCACTGGAAGGACGTCGTCCTGCGGGCGAAGATAAAGGTGGAGTAGACCGCTTGCCGGGCAAGGGCTAGGCGCGCCGACGTCCCGTGCGCTTGCGCGACGCCGTAGGCTTCTTCGCCTTCTCCGCTTCCAGTTCCTTCAGCACGTCGATCAGCCCGATCATGCCGTGCACCAGCGTCAGGGCGCCGGTGTGGAAGTAGGCGCTCTGGAACACCTCGACGAGTTCCTCCTTCGTGGCGCCCAGGCGCAGCGCGCGGCGAATGTGGTCCTTGAGGCCCGACTGGTAGCCGCCGATGGCGACGGCCGCGACGACGATCATCTCGCGGAACTTCGCCGGCAGCCTGCCCTTGCGCACGGCGGTGAGCTCGTAGATGCGCTCGTAGGCCTCGAGGAAATCGACGTCGACGTCGGCCATCACGCGCAACCAGTACGGCACGAAGCCGCGCCGTTTCTCGCCGCGGCGGACGATGGCTTCCCTTCGGGCGGCGATGCGTGCCTTCGTCATGGCATTTCTCCCAGTCAGCGTCCGCCCGTGACCTGGAGCGTAACGCCGGTGATGTAGCTCGCCTCCGTGGAGGCGAGGAAAAGGACCGCGTTGGCGACTTCGACCGGCAGGCCGAGGCGCTTGAGCGGGGTCAGGTGGGTCGGGCCGTATTCGATCGTCTCGTCCAGCTTGCGCAGCTTGGGACCCGCCCGCTCGGTGTCGATCGGCCCGGGCGCGACCGCGTTGACGGTGATGCCGTACTCGCCGAGTTCGAGGGAAACATCGCGGATAAAGCCGTGCACGCCGGCCTTCGTCGTGGAGTATGCCGAGCCGCCCGTGGCGTAGGCGGTCCAGGGCGTGCCCTCGCGCGCGCCCGACGACAGGCACACGATGCGGCCCGAGCGCTGCTTCATCATGATCGGCGCCGCCGCGCGGGTGCAGAGGAAGGTGCCGCGCAGATTGAGGCGCATGACCGAATCCCAGGCCTCCACCGACATCTCCCAGATCTTGCCACGCGCGCCGCCGCCGACGTTGTTCACGAGGATGTCCAAGCGCCCGCCGTAGCGCGCCGCCGCCTCTGCAATCAGTTTCGCCGCGGGTCCTTCGTCAGTGACATCGCCCACCAAGCCGAAGGCCTTGCCGCCCTTCGCCTGGATGTCGGCCACGGTCTTTTCCAGCGCCGGCGCGTCGACGTCGCCAAGCGCGAGTTGCGCGCCCTCTTCCGCGAGGCGTAGCGCGATCGCCCGCCCCAGCCCGTGCCCGGCGCCCGTCACCACTGCAACCTGATCCTGTACCCGGCCCATGCCATTCTCCCTTCTAGCTTCGCTTCGCGTCGGG
>Ga0113563_10001538_pt1 | contig 13205 bp, 11 predicted proteins | sample Mud3Dept3metaG_FD_80117 | JGI IMG/M metagenome (GOLD analysis project Ga0113563, IMG submission 80117) | Freshwater wetland microbial communities from Ohio, USA, analyzing the effect of biotic and abiotic controls - Mud 3 Core 4 Depth 3... | ecosystem: Environmental > Aquatic > Freshwater >...
CATAGTCTTCGATCGTGATGTGCCCGGCCAGCGTGGCCCCGTTGGCCATGATGACCTGGTTCCCGATATGGCAGTCGTGCGCCACATGGGAATAGGCCATGATGAAATTGTTGTTTCCGATCACCGTCTTTCCACCCCCCGCGACCGTGGCCCGGTGCAGTGTGACGTATTCCCGGATGACGTTGTTGTCGCCGATGATGAGAAGCGTTTTCTCCCCCTTGTAGGCAAAGGCCTGCGGGGCTTCCCCGATGGAGGAGAACTGGAAGATCTGGCAGTTCTTGCCGATCTGGGTTCCTTCGCCGATGAACACGTGAGGCCTGATTCTTGTCCCCGCGTCGATCGAAACCCCTTTTTCCACGACGACGTAGGGACCGATCTCGACCCCTTCGCCGATCTCCGCCTTCGGATCGATAATCGCTGTCGGATGGATCATTCTTCTTCTCCTAACATGGCCAAGAGATCCGCCTCGGCAACCAGTGTGTTATCGACGAAAGCCTTCCCCTTGAAGCCCCAGATGGAACGGCGGTGCCGGGTGACCTCCAGTTCGAGACGGAGCTGGTCGCCCGGGACAACGGGTTTTCTGAAGCGGACATTGTCCAACCCCAGGAAATAGACGGGTTTCCGTTCATCGCCCGGCTCCGATTTGAACGCAAGGATCCCCGCGGTCTGGGCCAAAGCCTCCACGATGAGCACGCCCGGCATGATGGGTCGGCCCGGAAAGTGCCCCGTGAAGAACGGTTCATTGACGGTGACATTCTTAATCCCGACGATCCGCTTTCCGAGTTCCATTTCAACGATGCGGTCCACCAGCAGAAAAGGATACGCGTGGGGTAGCGTGGCCATGATCTCTCTGATCTCGATCATCTAGTCCTCCTTCCCTTTTGCAGAGGTCGCTTCTTCGATCCTCTTCAGGCGAGCCTCGATCTCCTTGAGAGTCTTCCTCATCTCCGGAAGCTTCAGGGTGGCCGTGATGACCCTCATTTGTTCCCGGTGGGGGATGGCGGGCGAGCCTGTGTAGGCAGCATTGGGAGCCAAGTCGTTCATGACGCCGGACTGGGCAGCCACCATCACATTGTCTCCTATGGTGATGTGTCCTGTCAATCCCACCTGCCCGCCCAGCGTGACATTGCTTCCGATCTTCGTGGAACCGGAGATCCCAACCTGAGCCACGATGATCGAATCCTCACCGATGACCACGTTGTGAGCAATCTGAGCCAAGTTGTCTATCTTGACCCCCCGGCGGATCACGGTCTTGCCCAGGGCAGCCCGGTCCACGGTGGTGTTGGCGCCGATTTCGACGTCGTCCTCGATTTCGACGTGACCGACCTGGGGAAATTTTACGTTCTTCTTCCCTTCCTTGACAAAGGCGAACCCGTCGCTTCCAATCACCACGCCGCTGTGCAGGACGACTCTTTTTCCGATGATTGTGCGGGGATAGATGGAAACATGGGCATGAAGAATCGACTCATCACCGATCGAGGAGTCCTCTCCCACCGAAACCCCCGGATAGAGCGTCACCCGGTCTCCGATGGAGCACCTGTCTCCGATATAAACAAACGGATACACCGTGACATCATTCCCGATCCGGGCCGTCGGGCTGATCCAGGCCTGCGGGTCGATGCCTTTCGACTGGTAAGGTTTCTGCGTGAAGAGGGTCAGGATCTTCGCGAAGGCGAGATACGGATTGGGGACGGAGAGAAGAGGCTTGTCACCCTGTTTGACCTCGGGTGAGACAATCACAGCGGAGGCCCCCGTGGTGGAGAGCATGGGAAGATACTTGGCACTCCCGATGAAGGTGATCTCTCCGGGATGTCCCTCCGCGATAGCGGCTACCCCTGAAATAACGACGTCCCCGTCTCCGATGACCGTTCCCCCGACCCACTCTGCCAGTTCCTTAAGCGTCTTCTTCATAAATGCATCCTTTGGCGCTTCACTTCTTCTGGGCATCGTACGCTTTGATCACCCGGTCGGTGATGTCGATGGCCTTCGACGTATAGAGAACGACCTGCTCATTGTTTTCAACAATGAGGGTAAAACCATCATCCGCCCCTACCTTTTGGATCACCTTGGTCAGACCGATAGCGATGTTTCTCTCCATCTCCATCCGCTTCTGGTTGATTTCGTTCTGGTTGTCTTCACCCCATCGCTGGAAGTCCCTGATCTTGCTCTGGTAGTCTTTTTCCTTGGTTGCCCTGGCCTCCGGGTTGAGCATGGGGGCCTGCTTCTCCAGGGCATCTTTCAATTGCTGCAGCTCTTTCTGTTTGTTCGCGATCTGCTGCTGGAACTTCTCCACCTCTTTCATAATCGTCTTTTTGGCTTCTTTCCCGGCATTGGATTCATTGATCGCCCTCTGAATGTCCACCGACCCGATCTTGAGTTCCGCAGACCCTGCCGCTTCTGTCAGCCATGCTCCCGTGAGGACGAGAAGTCCCAAAATGAGCCCGAGCCTTTTCTTGTTCATTGCCTTTTCTCCTTTCAGGTCAGAAGACACTTCCAATATTGAATTCGATCACATTGCTTTTTTCCCCTTTGTCGCGGTTCAGGTTGTAGCCGAAGTCGATCGAGAGGGGACCGAAGGGTGAGAACCAACGGAGCCCGGGCCCGGCCCCCATTTTGAGGGGGGTGATGTCAGTGAATTTGTCAAACCCCTTCCCAATATCGAAGAAGATGGCTCCTCTTAGTCCCACCTCCTTGGAGAGAGGGAAGATGAGTTCCGTGTTAACGGCAAACATCTTTGTGGCCCCTTGCGGATCATCGTTCTCATCGATCGGGCCTGCCCTCCCGTACTCGAATCCGCGGACCGTCCCCCAGCCTCCCACAAAGTATTTTTCATAGATGGGGACCTCGTTGGCGCCGTAGGATTGGATGATTCCTGCCATGGCCCGGACCATGAAAACCGTATTCAACGGTGTAGGAAAGTACCACGAGGATTCTCCTGAAAACTGGTAAAAACTGTTATCGCCCCCAAATGGCCCCCCGGCGTTTTCGGCCGTCAGGCTGATTTTGGATCCACTGCTTGGGGCATAAAAATCATTGCGGGTATCCCGGGTCAGAGTGACCGAGACGGAGCTCGTGACACTGTTCCCTTCCTGGTCTTTAATGTCGTCGGAGGCATCATCCGTCACGTCGAAGACATTGACATTCTCGAGCTTGTACGTCGTCTCGAGCCGAAGGAGCGGACTGAGTTCCTTTCCGACACGAAGATTTCCTCCCGTCACTTTGTAAGCGTAGGTGTCGAACGTGTCTATTTCCCGATGATAGATGCTTGTTCCCACAGAATAGTTATACCCCAAAAAATAGGGATCCGTGAAACTCAGCATGTACTCCGAGGACTCCGTTCCAATGGTGGCCTTCGCGGAGGCATTGTACCCCAATCCGAAAAGGTTTCGGTCGGAGACGGTGACAGTGCCCATGACCGAATAGACCGTACTGTAACCCACCCCGAAACTGACGCTTCCTGTCGGGGCTTCTTCCACTTTGATATCGAGGTTGACTTGGTCATCCGCGCTTCCGCGGCTCGTTGCAAAGTCGACCTCCTTAAAGTACCCGGTCCTTCTCAGCCGTTCACGGCTCCTGTTCAACTTCGTGGCGGAGTAGAGCTGTGCCTCCGCCACCTGGAGCTCCCGGCGGATGACCTTGTCGCGGGTCTTGGTATTTCCCGACGTGTTGATCTTTTCAAAATAGACCTGTCTCTTCTTGTCGATGGCGAAGGTAAGGGTCACGGTGAGTGTTTTGGCATCCACCCCAGTTTCAGGTGAAACCTCCGCATAGGCGTAGCCTTCGTTGGCAAACAGTGTCGTGAGCGCGCTGACATCTCTCCGAATCGCTGAATTGCTGTAAACATGGTTTCTCCTGATGCTGATCGTGTGAAAGAGTTCTTCTTTTCCGGTGAGGACATCCCCTTTGAAGTCGATGGTTCCAATCCGGTACTGGGGCCCCTCGGAGACGTCGATCTCAACGCGAATGCGTTTTGGGTTTTGGAGATCGATTCTGGGTTCGGAGATCTTGACCTCGAGGTACCCATTGTCGAAATAGTAGGCGGTCATCATTTGAACGTCGTTCTTGAGGATATCCAGGTCGAGGGTTCCGGTCTTGGTCGCCCAGGAAAGAAGGTTCCACTGTTTCGTTATCATCACCTTCTTGAGGTCGGAAGTCTTTATCTTCTGATTCCCCTTAAAAATAATTTCCTTGACCCGTCCCTCAGGACCCTCTGTGATCTGGAATGTGACTACGGCCTCGTTTGTCTCCAGAAGGTCGACCTTTGATTCGACCTTGACCCCGTAATATCCCTTCGAGAAATAGAGCCTGCGGATCTGTTCCTCGTTCTCTTTGATCTTATCGAGGTTGAGGATGGTGCGCGTCACCAGAGTCATCTTTTCCTTGATGTCATCGTACTTCACCTTTTCGTTCCCCTTGATGAGGATATTCTGGATCGAAGGTTTTTCAACAACGATGAAGATGATTTCTTTCCCCTGGGATATCGGTTTGACATCCACCTGAACATCGCTGAAAAAGCCGAGTGCAAAAATGGAGCGGAGGTCTTCCCGGACCTGGTCCATGGAGAGAGGGCGGCCCTCACGGCTCCTGATCGCGGTCCGGACGACACCCTCTTCCACCTTCACATTCCCAAGAATGGTGATCTTCTGAACCAGATCCTCCTGGGCGTGAGCCACCCCTGCCAGGAGTGTCACACACAGAAAGATCAGTCCCAGGCGCCGCACCATTCCACACGAACCCCTATTCGTTTTCAAAGGCATGGGAGAATTCCGATGTTCGTGCCCCATCCGTTTCTGAGGGTCAATAGATTCTGCCCCTCGTGGGAACAGACGGATCATTCTATCGTTTTTCCATCCACCATCTGGATCTGGCGGGACAGCCGACCCGCCAATTTCAAATTATGGGTGACAATGATGAGCGTCAGGCCTTTGTCCCGGTTGAGCACCTGGAGCAGATCGAAGACCGCTTCCCCGGTTTTTGTGTCGAGATTCCCGGTCGGCTCATCTGCAAGCAACACCCTAGGCTCCAGGACCATAGCCCTGGCCACAGCCACCCGCTGCTGTTCTCCTCCCGACATTTCCCCGGGTCTGTGAGAGAGGCGTTCCTTCAGGCCCACCAGAGTGAGGGTCGCCTCTGCCCGGGAAGCCGCCTCCTTCTTCGATATCCCCTGAATCAGACAGGGCATCATCGTATTTTCCAGGGCACTGAATTCAGGGAGCAGATGATGAAATTGAAAGACGAAACCCACCTGGCGATTTCGAAACAGGGCCAGCGCACGTTCATCCAGAGTGAACATATCCTTCCCGTCATAGAGCACTTTTCCGGAAGTCGGCCGATCCAGGGTTCCGAGGATATGAAGGAGCGTCGTTTTGCCGACACCTGAAGCGCCCACGATGGCAAGTGTCTCCTTGTGCCCGATCGTGAGATCGATCCCTTTGAGGACGTCCACCCGTTTGGTTCCATTTCCAAAGATCTTGAAGAGCTGCTGAACCTGAATAAATGCATCACTCATAGCGCAGTGTCTCAGCGGGATCCAGTTTCGATGCCCTCCACGCGGGGTAGAGGGTGGCCAGGAGGCTGATGAAGACGGCCGTAACCACAATCAGCGTGACATCCAGGGGATTGACCTGGGATGGAAGTTTGTCAATGTAGTAGACATCCCCCGACAGGATCTTGAAGCCAAAAAGGTTTTCTACAAAACCGGTCACCGTTTCAAGATTGAAGGCCAGCACAAGGCCCGAAATGGCGCCCAAAGCGGTTCCCACCACCCCGATCACCAGACCCTCGATGACGAAGATTCTCAAGATCCCCCTGGAAGGGGCTCCCATGGCCTTGAGGATGGCGATATCGCGGTTCTTCTCCATGACCACCATGATCAGCGTGGAGATGATATTGAAGGCCGCCACCAGGACAATCAACGCCAGAATGATGAACATGGCGATCTTCTCCAACCGGAGGGCGGAGAAGAGGTTTCGATTCATCTCCATCCAGTCCCGGGTCCAGAAGGGGAACCCCAGTTTCTTCCGGATTTGGCTTCCGATCTCCTTCACCTTGTAGATGTTGTCGGTTTTGACCTCGATCCCCGTCACCCGGGAATCGAGATTGAAAAACTTCTGGGCGCTTTCGATGGAGACGAATGCCAGGGTGTTGTCGAATTCAAAGTGCCCGGATCGGAAGAGGCCGACGACGCGGAACCGCTTCATCTTGGGCATCATGCCCATGGGGGTCATCGTCCCGAGCGGAGAAATCATCTGGAGGGTGTCCTTGACCGAGACGCCGAGATGCTTGGCCAGTTCGATTCCCAAGATGATCCCGGAGAGATTGTCTTGGGTGGTCTGCAGATCCTGTAGGCGACCGTTGGTCAGGTAGGCCAGCAGTTCGGTGACGTTTCCCTCCCTGGCCGGATCAATCCCCTTGACCACCACCCCTGAAACGTTTGCGTCGGTGGAGAGCATGACCTGGCTGAAGATAAAAGGTGCGGCCGAGACCACTCCCTTGACCTCTTCCACCTTCTTGGCCACTTCGTCATAATTCTCTATCCCGTCCTGGAGTGTCCTCTGGACGACAAGATGGGCCTGCGTCCCGATAATCTTTTCTTTCAGGGTCTTTTCGAACCCGCTCATGACGGACAGGACGACGATCAGGGCCATGACACCGACCATGACCCCGGCGATGGAGATAACGGTGATGATGGAGATGAAGGTCTGTTTCCGTTTGGCCTTAAGGTATCGCAGACCAATGAACCACTCGTATCCCATGTCAGGCTATTTCTCCATACGAAGCAGGGGAAAGAAGATCACCTCCCGGATGGAGGCGGCATCGGCCAGTAGCATGACCAGACGATCGATGCCAATTCCTTCACCGGCTGTGGGGGGCATCCCGAATTCGAGGGCATGGAGGAAATCCTCATCGAGCCGGAGGACCGCATCCGCTTCGTCGCTCCTCTCTCTGAGCTGCTGGAGAAAACGCTCCCGTTGATCGATCGGATCGTTCAATTCAGAAAAACCGTTCGCGATCTCCCGTCCTGCAATGAAAAGCTCGAACCGGTCCACCACGTCCGGGTCCTCTGCGTTCCGGCGCGAAAGAGGGGAGATATCGGTCGGATAGTGCGTGATAAACGTGGGCTGGATCAGCCGGGGTTCGACCAGTTCATCGAAGAGCTCCGCCAGGACCCGTCCGTGGGATGTCCCCTTTTTCAGGTCAAGGCCGAGGCGTTTCGCCTCATCCAGCGCCTTTGAGGGATCCTTCAGGAGAACGGGATCGATCGCTCCGTATTCGACAAGGGAGTCCTTAAAGCGCACCTTTTTCCATGGCAGCGCAAAATCAATTTCCGTCCCCTGGTGAGTCAGTGAGGATTTGCCGTGGAGTTCTTTCACCAGGGAGGAGAGCAGTTCCTCCGTGATCTGCATCATGTCTTGGTACGTGGCATAGGCCTGGTAGAACTCAAGCATCGTGAATTCCGGGTTGTGCTGGGTCGAGATGCCTTCGTTCCTGAAACAGCGGTTGATTTCGAAGATGCGTTCGAAGCCTCCGACCACCACTCGTTTCAGGAAGAGCTCGGGAGCCACCCTCATGTAAAGTTCCATGGCCAGGGCGTTGTGATGGGTTTTGAAAGGTTTGGCGGTCGCCCCCCCGGGAATGGGGTGCATCATGGGGGTCTCTACCTCCAGGAAATCCCGTTCGGCAAAGAAATTCCGTATCATCCGTATGGCCTTCATTCGAATGAGGAAGATCTTTTTGACATCCGGGTTGACGGTGAGGTCGAGGTAGCGCTGGCGGTAGCGGATCTCAACATCGGTGAGGCCGTGCCATTTCTCCGGAAGGGGGCGAAGCGACTTCGTCAGGAGCTGAAACGACTCGACCTGGAGCGTGAGTTCCCGGGTCTTCGTCCGGAAGATTTTGCCCCTGGCCCCGATGATGTCCCCGATATCGAATTTCTTGAAAAGCTTAAAGGCCTGGTCTCCGACATTGTCCTTTCGGAGATACGCCTGAATTCTTCCTGTTCGATCCTGGATCTGGATAAAACTGGCCTTTCCAAAATCCCGGAGGGCCATGATTCTGCCGGCGATCGAACAGATCTCTGCCGAAGATGCCAACGCTTCGTCTGAAAGAGAATCGAAGACCTGATGAATTCCCTGGGAGGTATGCGTTACGCGAAAATTGTTGGGAAAAGGATCAACCCCTTCGCCTCTGAGTTCCTCCAGCTTCCGTATTCGCTGCTGGACCAGCTCACTCGACTCATCCATTTTGTGTTTCCTAATTTTGAAAAATCAATGTAAGATTCAAGATTTATAGTGCCAATAGAAAAGACTTTTTAAATTAACCCATTTTCCAATCCCCGTCAAGAAAAAGGCCGTTTCGGGAAGTCGTTTCGTTGACAGAGGAGACGAAGGGGTTATCCGTCCAGGTGACGAGGGGCCATTACCTACGGAGGCTGATAAGAAAATCCCTGATCTGCTCGTCCGTGCGGTATTTTGCCCTGTCGTAACGTTCATAGTGGACGATTTCAGCCCGTTCCCTGACCAGCCGCGGCCTGGGCTGCTCCGCGGGGTAACCGACGGCCATCGCGTCATAGATGACCAGCTTGTCCGGGATCCCCAGCAGTTCCTTCAGGAGACACATCACGAAGGGATGTCCTGTAGCGCTCATCCATTGTGAACCCAGCCCCAGGGTCGCCGCGGCAAGAGCCATGTTGAGGAAGGCGCTGGCGAGGGAAGACGCGAAATGGGAATCGCCGCGCGCCAGGAGGGTCAAAAGAGGATACGACTCACGTGTTCGGGGGTCTCCGCAGAGGATGATAAAGACAGGGGCTTCTTTAAACCCCGGGTCAACCACAGCTTTTGCCGCGGAAGGCCATCTCAACCGCTCCTCTCTCGTGAGTTCCACCTTGCGCCCGTATTCGCCGTGCTCCTTGATGATATCCACGATCCTGTCCTTGGTGACTTTGTCCTTGATGACAATGAACTCCCAGGGTTGTGAGTTGGCGCCCGAAGGAGCCCAGCGGCCGGCCTCGATGATCTTGTCCACCATGTCATCAGGAACCGGGTCTGTCTTGAACCTGCGAATGCTTCGACGCGTTTTCACCAATGCCAGGAAGTGCTGGTAGTCCATTTTTTGATCTCCTTTCCGAAATGTAACAGACGTGTCCGTGTCCGTGACTCGTGTCCGCAAGATCCGCGGGTCAGGGGAGAATCCTTTCAATTTCGCCTATAAGATCGTAGGGAAGGGCGCGAGTGATCCGGGCCTCCACCCAATCCCCGGGACGGGCGTTCCCTTTCAGAAAGACGGCTCCGTCGATCTCAGGGGCCTGGGTCTGAAGCCTTCCCTTCAAGGCATTCCGCTGACCGTTCGGTCCCTCCACCAATACTTCCTTCCTTTTGCCCACCATCGTCCGGTATTTTTCGAGGGAGATTTTTTTCTGAAGCGTCATGAGGCGTTTGAGGCGGTCCTTCTTCACCCTTTCCGGAACAGGATGGGGCAGGCGGGAGGCCGGTGTTCCTTCCTCCGCAGAATACATGAAGGCCCCAAGGTGATCGAACCGGGTTTCCTCCACGAATTCGAGGAGAGCGCTGAACTGGCTGTCCCGTTCCCCCGGGAACCCGACAATGAGCGACGTGCGTAAACTGACATCAGGAAGGAAGGTCCGTATTTTCTGGAGGAGGTTTCGGATTTCTGTACCCTTGGATCTTCGTCCCATCCGTTTAAGAATTTCATCATCGATGTGCTGGATGGGGAGGTCAAGATAGGGACAGATCTTCCTTTCGTGAGCCATGAGATCGAGAAGGCTGTCTGTGAAATAGCGCGCCCTGGGATAGGCATAGAGGACTCGAATCCACCGAAGCCCCTCCACCCCAATCAGACTTCGAAGGAGCTTTTCGAGGGTGGTTCCGTCCCGGAGGTCCTCCCCGTAGGCCGTCGTGTCCTGGGCGATCAGAACGAGTTCCCGGACCCCCTGGTCCGCAAGCCTTTTGGCCTCGTCGATGACAGACCGTGCCTTTCTGCTCTGGTAGGGTCCCCTGATGCTTGGCACGGTGCAGAAGGTGCACGCCTTGGAACAACCCTCTGCGATTTTAAGGTAGGCGGTGAAAGAGGGCGTTGAAAGAATTCGAGGCGTTTTCTCATCATAAAGAAAGCTGGGCTTTGAGACGAAGGTCTTGTTCTTGTGATCTCGATCCAAGAGTGCAGGAAGGTCTCGGAAGTCTCCGGTGCCCACGAAGAGATCCACCTCGGGTAGTTCTTCCTCCAGGGTGCGGCCGTAACGCTGGGGCAGGCATCCTGATACGACCAGGCGGCGGCAGAGGCCTTCCTTCTTGTAACGGGTGAGCTGAAGGATCGTATCAATGGCCTCCTTGCTTGCATCCTGGATGAAGGAACAGGTGTTGACGACAATGATTTCCGCCTTTGACGGATCTGTGGTCAGGTGATAGCCGGCCCTGGAAAGGAGACCCAGCATCACCTCAGAATCAACCAGGTTTTTCGCGCATCCAAGGCTGACAAGGCAGGCGGTTTGTTTCATGGACTCCATTATAGCCAATGGCCGAGGGTTTTCAAGGGACCTTTCCTCCAAGGTCGTGAAAAAAGCATCTTGTGGAATTCCGCGGCAGGATGCAAAATGAGTATGTTCCTTCGGAATCAGAGGAACAGCATAAAAAGCCGTGAAGGCGGCAGACGGACGGAGAAAGGAACGACGGATGAGCACAGTGGTGATCGGGGGAGGGATCGTTGGGTGTCATATTGCGCTTCGACTGGCGAGCCGGGGAGATGAGGTTTTTCTGCTCGAGAAGGAGGCTTCACTCGGGGAGCACACCAGTACCCGGAACAGTGGGGTTATCCATGGGGGGATGTACTATGCTCAGGGGTCACTGAGGGCGCGGTTCTGCGTCCGGGGGCGCCATCTGACGTATCAGTTCCTCAGGGAACATGGCGTCCCTCATTCGAAATGCGGCAAGGTCATCGTCGCCCTGACCTCCGAGGAGGTCAAGAGTCTAGAACGTCTGAAGGCCCTGGGTGAAACCAACGGGGTGGAAAACCTGAGGTTGCTGGACGCCGCCGCGGTCCGAAAAATCGAGCCCCGCGTCACGTGCCTGGCAGGCCTTCATTCTCCTGAAACCGGAATCCTCGACATGGCTGCGTACATGAGATCCATGGAGGGGGTGCTCAAAGGGGCTGGGGTGACCCTTGTGAAACAATGCAGGGTTCTCTCCGTGAACCATCGCAATACCCTGACCACCACGCGGGGAGAGATCGAGGCGGACCGGCTCGTCAATGCGGCCGGGCTTCACAGCGACCAGATTGCCGGCATGTGCGGCCTGGAAGGGTACAGGATCGTTCCCTTCAAGGGAGACTATTATAATACGACGGAGGATGTCATTCGCGGGTTGGTCTATCCGGTTCCGGATTCTCCCCTCAGTTTGGGGATCCATCTCACGCGGACCCTCGGAAACGAAATCCTGATCGGACCCTCGGTGGTCAAAGTGACGGAAAAGGAGGATTATGAGATCAGGACCCCTCGGAAGGAGTTTGAGGAGGGCGCCCAGGCCTTGATTCCCGGCCTCAACACCCAACGGATCTATCCGGGCTACTCCGGCAACCGGCCCAAGGTTTATTACCGGGACGAGTTGAAAACCGATTTTGTCATTGAGAGGCAGGAACCCGGCAGGGTTCATCTTCTGGGCATCGAGTCACCGGGGATGACCGCGGCCCCTGCCATCGCAGAGTATGTGACAGAAATGATGGCGTGAGAGACAGATGGGAACGGCCTTTTTCGCGGCGTTCGATCATCTTTTCTGACACTCGGTTTTCTATTGACAAATCTTGGTTTCGTGTTAATTTTCCCATGACAGAGAGGGAATCGAATCCCTGCGTGTCAGGTTGGGTTGCAGGGTGATCCGACGGAGGTCGACATCCATGGCGTTTGATTACGATGTGATTGTGGTGGGCGGTGGACCCGCCGGGTCGAGCGCCGGGAGGTTCTGTGCCCAGGCCGGTTTGAAGACCCTACTTATTGAAAAGGAGCGATTCCCCCGGTACAAGGTTTGCGGCGGGTGCCTTTCTGTTAAGGCGTCCCGCGTTCTTGATTTCGATCTCCGTCCTGTGATCGAGACCATCGTTACCGGTGCAAAAATCAAATACGAAACGGAGGAGCCGGTCCTCCTTGAATCCGGCAAACCGATCGGCTTCATGGTCATGCGGGACCGTTTCGATCACCTTCTCGTCGAGAAGGCGGCGGAAAAAGGAACAGAGGTGTTGGAGGGAGAAAAGGTGCTCAGGGTCAGGGAGACAGACTCTGTGCTGGTGGTCGAAATGGAGAAGGGCCGGAGGCTTCGCTGTGAGTATCTCATCGGTGCGGATGGATCCGGGAGTGTGGTTTCGAAAGCCTTCCCTCTGCTGCAGCAGAAGGACAGCGAAACCGGAATCGGACTGGAGAGCGAGGTTCCCCTGCACGCGGTGACGGGTTTCCCGCAGGAGGACAGGAACATCGTCAATTTGTATTTCGGGCGAATCCCCAATGGGTATGGGTGGGTCTTTCCCAAGAAGGAAGGGCTTTCCATCGGGATTGGTGGAATATTCGGGTCAAGAAGAAAGTCGACCCCCCGGGAGTATTTCGATGCCTTCCTGAAGGAGTTGCCTTTCATCAACGGAAACAATATGGGAAAAGTGGTGGGGCATCCCCTGCCCTGTTTCTGTAATGAAAAAGCGAAACTCTCACACAGGAACGTGCTTCTGGTGGGAGATGCGGGGCATCTCATGGACCCCTTGACCGGCGAGGGGATCTACTATGCCATCCGGAGCGGCACATTGGCTGCACAGGCTGTCGTGCTGTCCAGGGAAAAAGGAGGGGACGCCTCCGGGCCGTATCAGGATTCCGTGAGGCGGCTCCTCATCGAGGACCTGACGTGGGCACGCCACCTCTCTCAGATCATTTACGGATTCACGGCACTGAGCTACCGCACTCTGAAGCAGCACCCGGAGCTGGGGGTGCTCTGCCTTCGGGTGCTGGCGGGCGAGACGAACTACGCGAGCTTCGTGAGCAAGGTGAAGGAACGAATGAAAGGACTTGTCAAAAGTCACCTCGGTGATAAGATCAGAAATGCCATCTCGAAATCCTGACCTGAGTGACCCCTTCCTAACACGTTTGAAGCTCACCGTGAGAAGGATCACCCGCCGCCTCGAAAAGACCTACGGACGCCCTCAGCAGGAGACAGCCG
>Ga0113563_10001539_pt1 | contig 13203 bp, 8 predicted proteins | sample Mud3Dept3metaG_FD_80117 | JGI IMG/M metagenome (GOLD analysis project Ga0113563, IMG submission 80117) | Freshwater wetland microbial communities from Ohio, USA, analyzing the effect of biotic and abiotic controls - Mud 3 Core 4 Depth 3... | ecosystem: Environmental > Aquatic > Freshwater >...
GAGCCCGTGATCGGGCTGGAAATCCACGTCCAGCTCAAGACCAAATCCAAGATGTTCTGCGGGTGCGACAATCGCGCCGAGGACGCGCCGCCGAACACCGCCGTCTGCCCCGTCTGCATGGGGCATCCCGGCACGCTTCCGGTCGCCAACCGCCAGGCGATCGATTTCGGCGTCCTGGCCTCGCTGGCGATCGGCTGCCGCATCACAAAGCAATCCAAGTTCGACCGCAAGAACTACTTCTACCCCGACCTGCCGAAGGGCTACCAGATCTCGCAGTTCGACAAGCCGGTCGGCGTGGGCGGTTCGATGACGCTCGAGAACCCGCTCGCCAAGGAAGGCGAACGGAAGGTCTTCAAGATCGGCATCACGCGCCTCCACCTTGAGGAAGACGCCGCCAAGCTCCAGCACGCCTCCGACGGGAAATCCTCGCTGGTCGACTTCAACCGCGCCGGCACGCCGCTGGCGGAAATCGTCACCGAACCGGATTTCGCCTCCCCCGCCGAAGCCAAGGTCTTCCTGCACGAACTGCGCCTCATCATGCGCACGCTGGGCGTCTCGGACGCCGAGATGGAGAAGGGCCACCTGCGCTGCGACGCCAACGTCAGCCTGCGCGAGGTCATCGACGATCCCGCCATCGAGAAGGAGACCGTCCTGCGCTTCAACCCCAAGACCGAGGTCAAGAACCTGAACTCCTTCAAATCCGTCGAACGCGCCCTGGAATACGAGATCATGCGGCAGACCGCGCTCTGGAACGCCGGCACGCCCCCGATGCAGACCACGACCCGCGGCTGGGACGACGACAAGCAGATCACCGTCCTCCAGCGCGTGAAGGAAGGAATGGCCGACTACCGCTACTTCCCCGATCCGGATCTGCCCCCGCTCGAACTGGCCGAGATCGAAATGGAGATGCGTCCGAAGATGCCGGAACTCCCCGAAGCCAAACGCCAGCGCTTCCGCGAGGAATACGCCTTCACCGACGCGGACGCCAAACAGATCGTCGACAATCCCTTCCTCTCCGACTTCACCGAGAAGACGATGTCCGAGCTCCGCGAGTGGCTGAGCGCCTCCGGCGAGAAGGAGCCCTGGGACGAGCTGAAGCCGAAATTCGCCAAGCTCGTCTCCGGTTGGATGCTCTCGAAGCTCCTCGGCCTCCTCGGCGAGATCGGATCGGACATCCGCATCGCGAAGGTCACGCCCGAAAACTTCGCCGAATTCCTGACGCTGGTCCATCAAGGCAAGATCAACAGCAGCGCCGCCCAGGAAGTCCTGCGCGTGATGCTGGAGGCGGGACAGGATCCGTCGCAGATCGTGGCCGAGCGCGGGCTGGAACAAGTCTCCGACGTCGGGGACCTGGAGCTGGCCTGCGACAACGTCATCCTCGCGAACGCCAAGGTGGTCGACGACTACAAGGCCGGCACGAAGAACGCCATCATGTTCCTGGTCGGCCAGGCGATGAAGGAGACGAAGGGCAAGGCCAAGCCCGACCTGGTTCGCGAGATCCTCGAATCCAAGCTCGGAAACATCTAACCGAAGCCTATGCGCAGCCCCGAAGCCATGCCGTCGTCCGCTCCGCAGCCCGAAGAGGGCAAGCAGGCGAAGCAGGAAGAGAAGCGCCACCTCAAGTCGGTCACGGAGGAAGAGGCCGCCGAAGACCTGACGTACGAGCTCGACGACCCGAAGGACCCCCAGCGCTGGTACAAGATGTACAAGGAAATCGCTCCCGACATGACGGAAGCGGCGCACGAGGTCGATCCTCAAGATTCCGCCCGCTGGAAGGCGATGTACGAGAAGATCGCTCCCGACATGACGGAAGCGGCGCACGAGGTCGATCCTCAAGACCAGGCGCGTTACGAGGAAGCCCGCGCCGCGCTGGACGCCGCTCCGGACACGCGCGAAACGATGCCGTCCACGCCCCCGCCGATTCCGCAGCAGAAGAAGAAATCGACATGGCAGAAGTTCAAAGGCATCTTCGGACGATAGACGAAAAAGACCCCTCACGGGGTCTTTTCGATTCCGATAGGGGGCCGCAGGGTTGCGGACGACCGCGACGAGGCGCGCCCGTCCCCTGAGAATGATTCGAAGGCGTGAGAAGTAGCCTGCGCTTCAAAAACCTGCGGCCCTCCACCGGACCGGTGGATTCTATCATCGGCTTCAGGGCCGGACAATCATCGACTGTGGACGAAAACGAAAACCCGCCGTGAGGCGGGTTTTGGGAAGGCTTAGGCGACCTTCGAAGGCAGGATCTTGAAGATTCCGGTGCCGCACACGGGACAAGTGCCCTTGAGCGCGGGGCGGGTCTTGCCGCCCTTGGCTGGCATCTGGACTTCTTGCGCGTCCTTGATCTCGCGCTTGTCCTTGCACTTCACGCAGTAACCCATGGAGGGTTCCATACGGGAGCGTTTAAGAATTCTGGGCTTATTGTAGCATAAATCCGGCCTCTCCGCAAGTGCGCATAGCCTTATTTCGCTGATGTGAGCCAAATTAAGGCTCTCCGAAGAGCCATGCCAGGATTCTTGAACCATTCGACCTTATGCGTGCGGCGCCACCAGGTCATCTGGCGCTTGGCGTAGCGTCGCGTGTCCGTTTTCATGTCTTCGATGGCTTCGTCCAGCCCGATCGCGCCCTCAAAATGCGCTTTGAGCTCGCGGTAGCCGATGCCGCTCATGGAAGGAAGATCCCAAGCGTAGCGGCGCGAGAGTTTTTTCGCCTCGTCGACGAGCCCATCCTTGATCATCGCGTCGACGCGCCGGCTGATCCTGCGATCGAGTTCCTTCTTGCCGGGATCGATGCCGACGGTGAGCGCGTCGAAGAGCGGCTCCCCTTTCCCTTGCTGAGCGCCGAACGGCTTGCCGGTCGCGCGGATGACTTCCAGGGCGCGCGTGGCGTAGCGGGGATTCGGACCGATGCGCGCGGCGTAGTCCGGATCGAGCTTCTTCAGGCGTTTCAGGATCCACGCCTTGCCTTTCCGCTCCAAGGACGCGCGGTACTTCGGGTCGGGCGCGACTTCGGGAATCTCGAGGTTCTCGACGATCGCCCGGACGTACAGTCCCGTGCCGCCGACGACGATCGGGACGCGGCCACGTTTCAGGATGGCGCGGATGGCGCGCACGGCCTTGCGCTTATAGTCCGCCAAGGTGAGCGTCCGCGCGGGCGAGACGACGTCGATCATATGGTGCGGCACGCCGGCCATCTCTTTCTTCGCGGGCTTCGCCGTCCCGATGTCCATGCCCTTGTACAGCAAGCGCGAGTCGGCGGAGACGATCTCCCCTCCGACCCTCTTGGCCAGGCGTACGGCCAGCGCGGACTTTCCGGAGGCCGTCGGACCGACGATGACGACGATCTTAGGAAGTTTTTTCTCCCTCATAGACCGGTACCTTAGCAAAAAATGCCGTGCTTTGCTATACTGGAGCCGAATCAACCATTCATCCCCAAGCCTATGGCTCGTGCCCACCAAGAAGCGCCCAAGGCCGAAAAGCCGAAGGACTTGTCGCCGCTCTTCGATTTCAGCGAAGAGAACGCCGAGGCGAGCTTGCAGGAGGCGCCCAAGAAGCGCGCCCGCACCGCGCCCCCGATCCCGATCGAGGCCTTCCGCCCCAAGAAGCGCGCTAAAAAAGAACCGATCGCGTCCGAAGGCAAGATGAGCATTTCCGTCTCGGGCGAGATTACCGCCAAGGAGGAGGAGTCCCCGTACGAGGAGATGAAGATCGAGCAGGGGCCGACGGCCGCCCAGCAGGAAGCCGAGACTCGCGAGAACCTCCGCGCCGAAACCATCGAGCTCCACGATCGATTCCAGGAAGCGCAGGCCGAATTCGAGGCCACGGCCGATGCCGTCGACCGCCGTGCCAAGGAAATCGCCGCCGACCTTTCCGCGCGGAACTTCCCCGCCGACACCATCCTGGTCTGGACCGAAGCCATCCAGAAGCGCGAAGGCCTCCAGGAAAAGATGGAAGCCTCGATGGACAAGATGATCGCGGCCCGCAAGGACTATATCGACCGCTACGAGGCTTGGGAGCGGACGCAGCGCGCCGATGAGAAGGCCGCCGCCGAGATGGAGAAGGTCATCGACGACCTCGCCGCCGCGCATCAGCCCGCGTCCGCCGCGTTCACGGGACAGGAGGAAGCGTGGTTCAAGAAGGGCGAGGAAGAGGAGCAGCAGATGGCCGCCGCCCGCGCCGAAATCGATGCCGCCGGCGGGAAAGCCGAGTCGCTGGTCGAGACGCCGGCCGAAATCGACGCCAACGTACGCCAAGCCGAGGCGATGGTCGCGAGCGGCGAGCTGAACCCCACGTTCTTCAACATCAACGATTACCGGCACCTGCTGACCCGGAAGGCTCAGATCGACGCCGATCTCGAGGCTGCTGGCTGGTGGCAGGCGCGCAAGCTGCGCTCGGAACTTAAGGAGGTCCAAAAGGACCTCGGCGACTACGAACAGCAGCTCCACAGCGTCGCCCGCGAGCGCGCCGGAGAGCGCGACAAGGCGCGGGTGTCCTCGATGACGCCCGAACAGAAGAAGGCGCAGGAGAAGAAGACCTCCCTCTGGAGCCGGATCACCGGACGCTAGAACCGACGAAAAACCCCCGACGTACGTCGGGGGTTTTTGTTTCTGTCGTCTTACGGCTTCAACGCGCGGGTCGCGGTCTCGTCCTTGAGCCGCGCGAGCAGGTCGCCGAGCGTCATCTCGACGGCGTCCTTGGTGCCGCGGACGCGGACGGCGAGCTTCACGCCGTCGTGCCACTCCCCGTTCTCGGGAATCTCCTTGTCGCCGAGGACCAGGCCGTACGGGATGCGCATCTTCTCGGCGTTGCGGACCTTCTTGCCGACCGAATCGGCTGACTCGTCGAGCCAGGCGCGCAGGCCTTCGGCCTGGAAGCGGGCGCGGAGCGCGGCGGAGGCGTCGAGGTGGCGTTCCCCCACCGGCAGGAGCGCGAGCTGTTCGGGCGCGAGCCAGGTCGGGAAGAGGCCGGCGCAGTGTTCGATCATCACGCTCATGAAGCGCTCGATGGCGCCCATGATGGCGCAGTGGATCATCAGGACGGGCTCCTTCTCGCCCTTCTCGTTGGTGCAGGTCAGTCCGAAGCTGCGGGGCTGGTTGAAGTCGAGCTGGATGGTGGCCACCTGCCAGACGCGGCCGATGGAATCCTTGGCCATGAAGTCGATCTTCGGGCCGTAGAAGGCGGCTTCGCCGGGGCCGTCGACCCATGAAGCGCCGCGCGCGTCGAGGATCTCGCGGAGCGAGGCTTCGGCCTTGTCCCAATCCTCCGGCGCGCCGAGGTACTTCTCGGGATGCGCGGGATCGCGGCGCGAAAGGCGCAGGCTGAGCTCGAAGCCGAAGGTCTTATAGAACGCCTCGATGATGTCCCAGATCTTCTCGGCTTCGCCGCGCACCTGCTCGAGGCGGCAGAAGACATGCGCGTCGTCCTGCGTGATGGAGATCACGCGCGAGAGGCCGGAGAGCTCGCCGGACTGCTCGTCGCGGTAGACCATGGTGGTCTCGCAGTAGCGCACCGGCATCTGGCGGTAGCTCTTCGGCTCGGCGGCGAAGATCTGCGTGTGGTGAGGGCAGTTCATCGGCTTCATGGCGAAGACGTGCCCTTCGCGCGTCTGGATCTTGAAGAGGTCGTCGGCGTACTTGGCCCAGTGGCCCGACGTCTCGTAGAGATCCTTCTTCGTGATGTGCGGGATGGAGACATTCTGATAGCCGTGGGCCTTGCGGAGCTCCCAGACGTAGTCGTTCAGCAGTTCGCGGATCAGCGTGCCGCGCGGGGTCCAGAGCGGGAGGCCGGGGCCGACGAGGTCGGAGAACGTGAAGAGGCCTTGCTCCTTGCCGATCTTGCGGTGGTCGCGCTTCTCGGCCTCCTCGAGCATCTTGAGGTGCGCGTCGAGCTCCTCCTGGGTCGCGAAGGCCCAGCCATAGACGCGCTGGAGCTGGGCGTTCTCGGCCTTTCCGCGCCAGAACGCGCCGGAGACGCTCTTGATCTTGATGGCGCCGACTTGGCCGGAACGCTCGACGTGCGGACCGCGGCAGAGATCGACGAAATCGCCCGTCCAATACAGCGAAGCGACATCGGTGCCGGCGAGATCCTGCGCGTCTTCCTCCTTCAGGTTGGTGGTGCCGTGCTTCTTGAGGTCGCTCAGAAGATCGACCTTGAAGTCCTGGCCGCGCTCCTTGAAGAACGCGATGGCGTCATCGAGCGGCATCTCCTCGCGGCGGAAGTCGAGGTTCTCCGCCTTGAGGGCCGCGATGGCCTTCTCGAGCGCCGCGAAATCGTCCGTGGTGAGCGGACGCGGGAGCTGCATGTCGTAGTAGAAGCCGTTCTCGATGACCGGGCCGACGCCGAGCTTGGCGTCCGGAAACATCTTCATGATGGCGGCGGCCAGAAGATGGGCGGCCGAGTGGCGCATCCGGTCGAGTTCGTCGTATTCGGCGGGCTTTTTGGCGGCCATACAGGCGTTTCAGTGCTACTTTTACTGACCTACCTTAACATAACCGCCCGAAAACCGAAAAGTGCTTGGTTTTACCACCCCGTCGTAGGACGGGGCCCAGTCTTCAAGGTTGTCCGAATCCTCCAGGGCTGGGCCCCGGCCTCCGCCGGGGTGGTAATGGGAGGGTCTGCCTCGGAAATCGAAAAGCCCCGCTTTCACGGGGCTTCGTCCTACTTCTCGATGATGAATTCGATGTGATCGGCCAGGTCCGGCATGCGCTTGATCCAGAACGGGCGGAACTTCACGTCGACCCGCTCCACGCCCTCGATGCCTTCGAAATAGGCTCGGACGGCGTCGAGGTCGAGGCCGCGGAGCTTGGTGGCGTCGAACAGCGGGCTCTCGAGCGAGACGCGGGATTCGCCGCGCACGGCCACGCGCAGGGAGGCGGAGCCCGCTTGCGCGTCGGCGTCCTCGAGCTCGAACTTCGCCGCATCGGCGCTGACGCCGGCCAGTTCGCGGTCGGAGGTCAGGCCGCGGCGGAGATCTTCGGCGGCGATCTCGACGGCCTTCTCGCGGTCGAAGGAGGCCGTGCTGACGCGGATCGACAGGCGGATCGTGATGCCGTCCGCCGTTTCGCCGGCTGCGGCCGACTGGAAGCGGCTGGCGTCCTCTATCTCAAAGGCCTGTCCGGACCAGTCGCCCGCGATCTTCTTGGCAAGCTCTTCCTTGGCCTGCGCCACGAGCTCCTCGCGAAGGCCGGCTTCGACCTGGTCGATGTCGGACTGGCTGACCACGCCGGTCGAGACCTGGCCGCCTTTCATCGGAGCGTCGCTTTCGGCGTAGATGACTTTCTGGAGGGAGGCGTTCAATCCCGGGATGGTGAACCTGGAGGGTCCGACATCGCCGCCCGCGCCGGGCTGGTCGGCGTAGGCTTCCGTCTTGAGCCGGCCCTTCGCAAGGACGTTCACGCGGGACTTGATGCGGAAGAGGACGCCTTCGGGCGTGAGCAGGCGCGTGGTGGCGACCAGCGTCTGATCCTCGTTCGATTCGTTGATCAGGGTGACGAAGCCCGTGGCGATGCCGTCAGTGACGGTCGCCTCGGAGGGGGCTCCGGTCCTCTCCCCCGCGACGGTGACCATGGCGAGTTCGCCGGCGATCTCGTCGCCGCCGTCGGGGCTCGAGGCGACGGACAGCACGCGTTCGGTCGAGACCTCCGCGCGGCGCGGATGGACGGTGACGGTCGCGCGCGCGTAGGCGACGTACATGACGAACGCGCCGACGATGAGCGCCAAGGCGACGAAACCGATGACGATCTTGCGGTACCAGCCGCTCTTCACGACGGGACGCAGGTCCTCGCGATCTGCCTCATGCTCCTCTTCCGGCTCTTCGAGGATGTCCTCGACTTCCATCTTGGGCATGCGCTTGCCCTGCAGGAGGACCTTGGGCGGCACGCTGAGGTCCGCGTCGTCCTTGTGCAGCATCGGGGGCCACTCGTCGGCTTGAGCGTCGGCCTCGCCGATGCGGATGTCCGGTTCGATGGAAATCCGCTGAGGAAGCGTTCCGGCGGCCGGCTTGATCGGGATGCTCGTGCCGAGGGGTTTCGGCGGCGCGACGGCAGGGCTCGGGGCAGGCTTCGGCGTGACGTCGATCATCGGGGAGAACTTCGGTTCGGGGGCGCGTCCCGGATACGAAAGCGGAGCCGCGGCCTTCGGGGCGGCGGGCTTCCTCACGGCGCGTTTCTTTTTAGGCGCGACTTCAAGGGCGCCCTCATCGGGCGTCCCCTCATCCGCCGCCTTTTTCCTCCTGGGCGACATATCACTTGGAGTATAGCACACCCCGCCCCGCGGGAGCTATCAGGCGGCGCGGTCGATGGCCCCGCGCGCCTCGATGGCCTGGCGCTTCTCCTCCTCCGCCTTGCGGAGCGATTCCTGCAGCTTGACGATCCTATGCTGCTGCATGTCGACGACGCCTTCCATGTCCTTCAGACGGTCCGTGAGGAACTCGACTTTGACCTGCGCCGCGAGCAGAGCGTCCAGGACTTCCTTCTTGCCGCTGTCCTTCGCGCGCGTCTCCGCCACCTTGTCGAGCACGAAGTCGATGATCTGCTCGTCCAGCGCGTCCCCTTCCAGGCCCGAGTTGGCGAGCGCTTCCAGTTTGGCCTTGCCTCCGAGTTCGGCGAAGATGGCCTTGCCGGAGAACGTGACCATCGCGTCCACCTGCGTGCGGCGTTCCGGGCTGGCGGCGTACTCGGGCGAGCGCATCTCGGCGATGAGGAGTTCGAAGCGCGAATAGGCCTTGTTGTATTCGATGCCGACGTCGGCGGCCTGGGTCATGAGTTCGGCCTTGGCGTTGCTGACGCGGGAGGGATCCGCAAGCTCATCGGCGGAATACTTCCCGTCGCGCACGGCGAGGCCGTGGAGGTCTTCGAGCATCTTGCGGTCGGCGCGTCCGTAGTTGAAGGCCAGCCGCGTCGGCGCGTATTCCGAACGGGATTTCGGTCCCGAGGCGATCGGCGCGGATGTCTCGCGGATTTCTTCGAGCGCGGCTTCGACCTTGCGCGCGGCCGCGTCTCCGCCCTCGACCTGGATCGTGAACTCGTCTCCGCCGTAGCGATAGACGTTCCCCTTCACGCCGGCGAGCTTCACGGCCTCTTCCATCATCGACGCCGCGGTCTTGAGCGCGGCGTCGCCGACCTCGCTGCCGCCCATCTGGTCGAAATATTTCAGGAAACCCATGTCGACGAACAGCGTCGCCACGTCCTTCCCTTCCTCAAGCGCCTTCTCCAGGTGCTCGTAGTGGACGCCGCGCTCCAGGAGCCCCGTGCCTTTGTCGCGCCGCGCGGATTCGATCTGGTATTCCAAACGCGCGGACTGCGCCTTCAGCGCGAACGTCTCCGCTTCGGCGCCGGACGCGCCGGAGGCCAAAGCCTCCGCGGCCTCCATCGCCTCGCGCTTCGCCGTCAGGGAGCGCTCGCCGTCCGTCATGGCGGAAACCTCCGGGGGCTTCGGCCCTTCGTACGGCAGGATCTCGGACGGGATGTTGCGGGCACGGACGCGCTGGTCGATCATCTCCTGGATCTGATCGTCGACTTTCCGCCCTCCGGCGAAGCGCTTCTCGGAGGTCCGAATGGCGATTTCCTCGGCGGCGCCGAGATAGCGCCCTTCCTCCACCGCGGCCTTGAAACCCTCGAACGTGCCGAACTCGGTGTCTTGGAACGATTTCTTGGCGTAGTTCTCGAAAAAGGCGGCCGCATCGGGATCGCCGGCTTCGATCTTGCCTTTGACGCGCTCGGCGCGCGTGAAGAGCTTGTTGACCTCGAGGTCCCAATCCCCCGCGCGGCGCATGACTTCGACGATTTCGCGCGCGGCGTCTTCGCCGGGTTCGAACTTGCCCTCTTTCGGCAGTTCGGCCTGGATGTGATTGACGAGGTCGATGACGTTGCCGAGATCGACGCCGCGGACCGTGAGCGGGGCCGGATCCTTCACGCCCTTCACCTCCGGCTTCGCCTCCTGCATCTTCTTCACGAGTTCGCCGAACTCCTTGAGCGGCATCGAAGCGATGTCGACCATGAAGGTATTGCCGTCGTAGCGATAGATCTGATAGTCGGACTTCAGGGCGGCGCCTGAATCGACGCCGAGCGCTTCCGTGACGGCCTTTTCGACGGCCGCGGCGGTCTCGCCGAGCGCGGCGTCGCCGGCGGCGTGGCCTCCGCCTTCCTTGTTGAAGCGGTCGAGCTCGCCCATGTTGACCAGCATGAAACGGCGCTCCTTCAGGGATTCCGCCAGCTTCAGTTCGCCATCCTCCCCCGCTTCGATGCCGGGCTTGCCGTCGATGCCGGGCTCGAACATCTCCTGGATCCTGCGGCCGAATTTCTTGAACTTGAAGGCGCCGGCGTTGTCGTGTTCGGCGGAGAACAGTTCGAGCTTCTTGCGCGCGACTTCGAGCCGCAAGACGGAAGCCTCGTCGTCAGGACGTTCCTGGACGCCCTTCTCGGCGTCGAACAGGTCGTTCTCGAGATGCGCTTTCTCCAGCATTCCCGCGTGGCTGAAACGCTCCAATTCTTCCGCCCGCGTCCGTTCCCTGTTGTCTTCCATAGCATGCGTTAATTCCACCCCGTTATACCACGCTGACACCCCCCTTCGCCAAGGCTCCGAGGGGTCGTCGCTGCGCAACGAAAAAAGCCGCTGTTTAAGCGGCTTCCTGCATCCTGAGGACGGTCGCGAGGACCGTGTCGTTCGTAAGGTCGGGCATGCGGGCGCGAAGTCCGGCCAGCAGGGTAGCGGCCTCTTCTTCCAGCATGGAAGAGAAGAGGTCCCGCATTTCCCTAAGCGTCTTGATATCGCGCCCCGTAAGGCGGGCGACGATGCGCTTGGCTCGGGAATATCCCCCGAGCCGCTTCGAATCCATGGTGCTGTCGAGCAGCGCATGGAGCGTTTCTTGGCGGATTTTCGGGCGATCCTGCATACATGCCTCCGAACGAAAGATAGAAAGAGCCCCTGGTCGGGGCCCAATTCCCCTGACTCAGGACCGGCGACCTTAGCCGAAAATCGCGGAAATGTCAAGGGGCGCCGACAGCCCCAGTCGGCTGGTGCACTTTCACGTTCCCCATGCCGATCTGCTTTTCGATGGCGGCGATGGCGTCGTGGGAGGGGTCGATCTGGTAGGAGGTCTCGACGCGCTGGTAGCCGTTCTCGGCGCGGACGTCGAGGGCGACGCGCGTGCCTCCGGGATATTTCGCGAGGACGGCCTTCAGGGTGGCGACGACGGAGGGCGGGACTTTGGAAGGCAGGGTGATGCGCACCTCCCCTTTCCCGGTCGGGGCGGGCGGGCGGTGCATCTGGAGCATCATCTCGGAGCTGACCTGGTCGCCCTTGAAGTGCGCCTTGTAGACCGGGATGGTCTGCGCGTTGATTTGCCAGCCGCGGTCGGCCAGGAACTTCGGCTCGTCGTCCTTGCGCGAGAGCTTGCCGGTGACGACGAGGTTCGCGCCTTCGATCCAGACGGAGCCGTTCTCCTTGAAGACGCTGGGGAAGACGAGGCACTCGGCCTGGCCGCTGGTGTCGGTGATGGTCACGAACAGCATCGGCTCGCCGGACTTCTTGGTGATGATCTGCTTCACGGCCGTGACGGTGCCGCCGACGCGGATGGGAGAACGGTCGGTGAATTCCAAAGCCTTCGCGATCGGCGTGAGCAGATCGCCGAACTCCTTGGCGTGCGCCTCGAACGGATGCGCGGTGACGTACAGGCCGAGCAGTTCCTTCTCCCAGAGGAGCTTGTCCTCCTGCGAGGCGGGCGGAGCGGAACGCAGGCCGAGCGATTGCACGAGTTCGGTGCCGGCGGGCACGACGAAGGCGAAGAGCGTCGACTGGCCGTTGTCGCGTTCCTTGATGAGGTTCTTGTTGTAGACGGTGAGCACGTCGAGATTCTCCAAGATCTGCCGCCGCTCCCCCATCGTGTCGAGCGCACCCGACTTCGCGAGCGCTTCGAGCGACTTCTTGTTGAAGGCCTTGCCAGGGATGCGTCCGGCGAAGTCCGCCAGGTCCTTGAAGAGGCCGCCGGCGTTGCGCTCCTCGATGATGGCCTTCACGGTGTCCTCGCCCAGGTTCTTGATGGCGCCGAGACCGAAGCGGATGGTGTTGTCGTCGATGTAGGTGAAGCCGGCCTCGGAGCTGTTGGCGTCCGGAGGGAGCACTTCGATGTTCATGGCCTTGCACTCGCGCACCGCCAGCGCGATGGTGTCGGTGTCGCCGGATTCGGCGGTCATGAGCGCCGTCATGTACTCGGCCGGGAAGTTGGCCTTCATGTAGGCCGTCTGGTACGCGACGATGCCGTATGAGGCGGCGTGCGCCTTGTTGAAGCCGTAGGCCGCGAACGGCTTGATGAGTTCCCAAAGCTCGTCGCACTTCGCTTTCGTCATGCCGTGCGCGACGACGCCTTCCTTGAACTTGATTTCCTGCTTGGCCATCTCTTCGGGAATCTTCTTGCCCATGGCCTTTCTGAACTTGTCGGCCTCGAGCCAGTCGTAGCCTGCCAGGTTGATGGCGGTCAGCAAGACGTCGTCCTGATAGACGAGCATGCCGTATGACATCCCGAGATATTCTTTCATCCTCGGGTCGAGGTAGGTGACCAGCTTCGGATTGTGCTTGCGCTTGATGAACTCCGGGATGATGTCGATCGGACCCGGACGATACAGCGCCACCATAGCCATGATGTCTTCGATGACCGTCGGCTTGAGCTGCATCAGATACTTGGTCATGCCGTCGCCGTTCAACTGGAAGAGGCCCATGGTCTTGCCTGCGGCCAGCATCTCGAACGTCTTCTTGTCCTTCCAATCCATGTGGACCAGGTCGATCTCGGCGCCTTTGGTCCGCTTGGCCAGCGCGATGGCGTATTCCAAGATCGAAAGGTTGCGGATGCCCAGGAAGTCCATCTTGAGCACGCCCGCGTCTTCCACCGAGTGCATCTCGTACTGCGTGATGATGGCTTCGCCGCCCGCTTCGCGCTGAAGCGGCGTGTATTCGACGAGCGGCTTGTCGGAGATGACGACGCCGGCGGCGTGCACCGAACAGTGCCGCGCGTTGCCCTCGATCATCTTGGCGAGGTCGATCTGCCGCTTCACTTCCGGTTCGGTGTCGTAGCGGCGCTTGAAGTCGGGCGTCTCCTTCAAGGCGCGGTCGATGGTCATGGCGAAGCCCTGCGAACCGAACGGGATGGATTTGGCGAGCTGGTCGCAGAAGGCCACCGGATACCCGAGCGCGCGGCCGACGTCGCGGACCGAAC
>Ga0113563_10001540_pt1 | contig 13203 bp, 14 predicted proteins | sample Mud3Dept3metaG_FD_80117 | JGI IMG/M metagenome (GOLD analysis project Ga0113563, IMG submission 80117) | Freshwater wetland microbial communities from Ohio, USA, analyzing the effect of biotic and abiotic controls - Mud 3 Core 4 Depth 3... | ecosystem: Environmental > Aquatic > Freshwater >...
ACAAAAAAAAGGAAACCCTCCGCGAGATCGAAAAGGACCGGGAAAAGCTGGTCCAGCTCTCAAAGGAAAAGAAAATCCTGGAGCGCCTGAAAGAGAAGAAGCACAAAGCTTTCCTGTATCAGGCAGAAAAAAACGAGCAGAAGAAAAATGACGAAATGGTGATCACCCGCCGCCGTCCGTTGATCTCCCGCTCCTGATTTCCGGAAACCAGCGATCCCCTTTCAAATCTCGAAGCCGAAGGCCGAAGGGCTCGAAACCGGGCCTCTGGTCAGGGTTCCCTTGTTTCTTCCCGCCTCGTCAGCCCCGCCTTTCCAGGCGGAAATTTTTTCTCTAATAGAGAGAGAAAGGGGAAAGAGTTGCCCCGGTATTCATCCTGAGTCCGCAAAGAAGATCGTCCCGTTGCAAGCAAGAAGCCGGAATTATTTCGTTTTTTATTTTATCCAATTTTGAAAAAGGTTGGCACTCCCCTTGCTGAAAGGAATGACAATCTTATGGAAACAACCGCGATCACTTTTGCATCCTTGCCTGCCGAGACGGCACCCGGAACCCAGGCCCGCATTGAGGCGAGACCCCCGGGGGAATTTGCGAAAATCCTCCAGGCCCAGCCTGCTCAGGCTGAAAAGCCGGACGGCGAAATCCCGGATGGACAAGAAGGAGAGCCGCCTGCAACCGCGGGCCAGGAAATTCCGTTTCTTGTTTTTTCCCCGCTGCCGGCCCTGTCACCCGAGGGGCAAAGGCTGTCGGGAGAAGGTGGCTTGGGAACGGCTTCCTCCGGATCCCCGGATTTCGGGACCCATAGACCTGCCGAAGTATCGGCGGTTATGGTTCCGGATTCGGGGGCGATAAGCGGTCCGGCTGCCGCAGTTCTGCAAGAAGGGATTGGCGAGAATCCTTCGTCTCCGGCGGAGAAGTCGTTCCGCCCGGTAATCTCCCCGAATGAAAATGCTTTGCAGGGTGCGTCGGTCCTCGAAAATTTACCCCCCGGGATAGAGGCGGCAGATTCTTTCCCGGAAGAAAAGTTGCGCATCCACCTCGCGGATTCGAAGTCCCGGCAAACCCCTGATGGCGGGGAGGCCTTGTTGAAGAACCTGAAGAATTCAACACCGGGGGATTCGACAATGATCGCTTCGGAAATTCCCGCCAGAACAAAGGATCCATTTCTAACCGAGCTGAAGCTCTCGGAATTCTCCACGCCGGAAAACTCCAAGACGGGAGACCCGCTCGAAAATCCCTCCTCGCCGGTCGAGAGCTCGACGGGGCTTCGCTCTTCGGCGGGAGCCCGCTCCGAAAACGCCCCGGCGTTGAGCCAACCTTCGAAAGCGGGCGTGCCTGAGCAGATCAGCCAGAAAGTGGTCTGGTCGCTCGGCCGACATGAGGAAAGGTTCCGCCTGACTCTGGATCCCCCCCACCTGGGAAGCATTTACCTGGAGATCCAGAGGGATAAAGAGCAGGTCAGGGCAACCATGTGGGCTGAAAACCCGAATACCAAGCAGATCCTGGAATCCAACCAGTTTTCGATTCAGAAGATCATCGAAACCGAAGGGTTTTCTTTGGAGTCCTTCAACGTTTTCGTGGAACAGGACTTGAGCGCTTTCCAGGAAAGCCGGGAGAGGATGCCGAATCCTTCGGAAGCCGCAACCTCCGGCTCCAAAGATGAAGTCAAGGGCGAACTCAGCGTCGAGCCATCCGCCCCGGCCCGGTTTGCCCAAAGGGGCGGCGGGGGGCTTCGTTCCATTAATTTGATCGTTTAAAGGAGGGGTTTTTCCCATGGCCACTTCATTAACCAATGTTGCCGCAACCAATGTCGGTTCGGCGCTGAGCCAAAGCTCCGCGGGGGCGACCTCGGGCAAAAGAAAGACCGTTTTGAGCCAGGAGGATTTCATCAACCTCTTCGTGACCCAGATGCGGTTCCAAAATCCTCTGGAACCGATGGATAACTATCAGATGGCCACGCAAATGGCCCAGATGACCAGCGTGGAAAGCCTGAAAAGCATCCACGAGGCGGTGGAGAAACTCGCCGCCAGCCAGGCCTCCTGGAGCAATTTCCAGGCTTCCGGCCTGATCGGGAAGAAGGTCGAGTACCTGGGGAATGCCATCGCCCTGGAGCAGGGAATCGCCTCGGAGGCCTACTACCAGCTGGCAGGTCCGGGAAAAATGCAGCTTCAGGTTTATGACGCCGCAGGAAATCTGGTCTGGAAGTCCGAGGCCGCGTTTAAGGACACGGGCAAACAGAAATTCGAATGGAACGGCAAGAACCTGCAGGGAGTTCAGCTTCCCGACGGCGCCTACCGCTTCCAGGTTTCGGCGGTGGACGCAAAAGGAAGCCCTATATCCGTGACGACCCGGAGCGTGGGGACGGTGAGCGGGATTTCCCTGGAGAACGGGACCTCCCTCCTCCAGGTCGGGAATAACCAGGTTTCCCTGAGTGACATTACAGCCATTCTGGCCTAAAGAAAACGAAAGGAGTCGTCTATGTCGTTATCATCCTCTTTTTACACGGCGCTGAGCGGTCTCGACACCCACACCGTGGCCATGCAGGTTGTGGGGGACAACATCGCCAACCTCAACACCATCGGCTTCAAGGGCAGCACGGCTTTGTTCGAGGACGTGCTGGGAAACGCCATGACTACGGTCACCGGGGTGGACCAGACCGGGGTGGGAGCCAAGGTTTCCTCCATCGACAACAACTTCACCCAGGGGACCCTCGAGACCACCGGAATCAATACGGATGTGGGTATTACCGGGAAAGGTTTTTTCGTGGTAAAAGACGTGAGCACCAACGTCAACTATTACACCCGCGCCGGGCACTTCAACCTGGACACGGACGGGTATTACGTGACTCCGCAGGGGCTTCGCGTCCAGGGATACCTCTACGACAGCACCGGCACGAACCTGATTGAAAGCCTGACCGACATCCAGTTGACGAACCGCAACATGGCCTCTCCCCGGGTGACGAGCGAGGCCAGCATGGTTTTAAACCTGGACGCCACGGAAACGGCCCTCACCTGGGACGACACGGACCCCGGAGGGACATCCAATTACTCGACGGCGACCCAGATCTATGATTCCCTCGGCAATGCCCATAATATTCAAATCTATTTCACCAAGACCGGCGCCCAAGCCTGGGACTGGCATGCGATGATGGACGGCTCGGACGTGCAAGGGGGTACGGCCGGCACCCCCGTTCTTTATGGCAACGGGAGCCTGGCGTTTGACAATAACGGGCAGCTCACCTCGGCCATGCCCGCAAATTTCTACACCGGCGCCATTACTTTCGCCAACGGCCTTGCCGCTTCGGCCACGACCTTAGATCTTGCAGGATCCACCCAATACGGCTCTCCGTCGGCAATCCAGAGCGTCTCGCAAGACGGGTATGCGTCCGGCTACCTGTCCGGGGTCGTCATCGACTCCAATGGAACCATCACCGGAAATTATACCAACGGCGTCACCCAGAATATCGCCCAATTGGTGCTGGCGGATTTTGTCAACCTCTACGGGCTGGCCCGCCAGGGATCCCAGCTATACATGGCGACCAGCGAGTCGGGCGACCCCCTGTACGACCAGGCCGGCTTGGGAGGAATGGGAAACGTTGCCAGCGGGATGCTGGAAGAGGCCAATGTGGATTTGGCCGCGGAATTCATCAAGATGATGATCTCCCAAAGGGGATTTCAGGCGAATTCCAAGGTGATCACGACCACGGATGAAATGATGGCGTCCTTGATCGCCATCAAGTAGATATGACCGTTCCTGGGGAGAGGGGATATTCTTTTCCGCCTCTCCCCATTTCCCGGCCCCCTTTTTCCCCTTGCCCCCGCCTTTTTTCGCGTCCATAGATGCGCGTTCCCTTCCCGTTGTCAAAACCTTGACACAACCCCTTGCCCTTTGACGAACCCGCAAGAATCCGCTCCTTGGCCAACACCAAAAACCGAACAATATCAATCAAATGAAAAAAAACTCCTGCTTTTTCCTTGGCATGGCCGTTGCAAAATTCAAAATAAATATTTGGGAAGAAGGGAAAAGGGAAAGCAAAAAAACCCGCTATGGACGAGGAAAAACAGGCAAAAGAGCCCAAACCCAAAAAGTCCAAGAAAACCCTGCTGATCGTCGTCGCGGCCGTTTTGTTGAGCGGAGGAGGGGGATGGGTGTCCCTCTTTTCCCCCTGGCAAGTCGTGGACGGCAGCGCTCTCCTGGGGATGAAAAAGCCGCCCGAAGCGGAAAAGAAGCCGGAGAAAGAACCTCAGAAATTCATTTATAAAATGGATCCCTTCATCGTCAATTTGGGGGATGCAGAAAGAATGCGCTACCTGAAACTGAAATTGGAAATCGAGTCCGCCGAGACAAAAAGCAACGAGGAGTATGAAAAAAGGCTTCCTCAGCTGAGGGATTCGGTATTTACCATTCTGACGGGCAAGTCCTCCAGGGAGATCATGGACTCCGCAGGGAAAGCCAAACTGCGAAATGAAATCGCCGCCCGGCTGAACCAATTGCTGACCACCTTTCAGGTTCGAACCGTATATTTTTCCGAATTCGTCATTCAGTAGAGGACCATGGAAAAAATCCTGACCCAAGAAGAGATCACCGCCCTGGTAAAAGGCATCGAAGACGGCAAGGTCGATGTGACCGGGGACAAGAGCGCGGGAAGCGAGGCGGTCCCTTACGATTTCTCCAGCCAGAACCGCGGATTTCAGGCGGAGATGCCCGCCTTGACCCTGGCCAATGAAAATTTCTGCCGCTCTTTCCGCCAGAGCCTGTATTCGGTTCTGCGCAAGGGAATTCAGGTGACCGTTCCTCAGGTCCAGACCCGGAAATACGGGGATTTCCTCCAGGCCTTTCCGGCCCCGGCGAGCCTGCATATCTTCCGGGTGGATCCCCTCCGGGGGCAGGCGATTCTGGCCGTAGAGCCCAAACTGATCTTTTCCTTCGTGGATATTTTTCTCGGGGGGACCGGAAAAGGGGCTCCCCCGGCCGAGAGCCGGGAGTTCACGGCCGTGGAGGCGCGGTTGATTCAGAAAGTCGTCGCCCAGATTTTCAAGGACCTGGAAAAAGCCTGGAGTCCGATCCACCCGCTCACCTTTCACTATCTTCGCGGGGAAAAGAATCCGCAGATGGCTGCGATCGCCGACCCGAGCGACTGGACGCTCACCCTTCCTGTTCATCTGGAATGGGACCAACCTCTGGGGGCGATTACGGTCTGCCTGCCCTGGTCTTTGCTGGAACCGCTGAAAGACAAACTTTGCGGAATTCAGAAAAAAGAATCCCCGGAAGCCGACCCGCGGTGGGTGGAAAGGTTGGCGGAGCGCATCAATACCTCGGAAGTGGAAGTGGTGGTCGAATTTGGAAGGGGGCAGGTCAAGGCGCAAGACCTCTTGGGGTTAAAACCGGGAGATATAATCCCCCTGAACAAGGAACCGGCAGATCCCCTGCTTGTCCGGGTTCAAGGAGTTCCCAAGTTCCTGGGCCGGGGGGGAGTTTACGGGTCGAACAAGGCCTTTCAGGTCGAGGGGAGAATCGCGGGTTCGTAACCCGCGGGGGGAAGGAGCGGGAATATGGAAATCGAAAAGGCGGAAGAAACCGGCGCGCGGGAGATGAAAAACGGCAGGGAAGAAAAGAAGCCCGCGGTCAAGGAAGGGGAAGGAGCGATGCGGGCGAAGGAAATCGGCAATCTCGATTTCATTTTGGATATCCCCCTGGAGGTTTCGGTGGAGTTGGGGAGGGCAAAAATGCTGATCAGCGACCTCCTGCACCTCGGACAAGGTTCGGTGATCGAGCTCACCAAGCCGGCCGGCGACCCCCTGGAAATTTACGTGAATGAAAAACTCATCGCCCGGGGGGAAGTCGTCATGGTCAACGATAAATTCGGCATCCGGATGACGGACGTGATCAGCCCCGCGGAACGGGTGCAGCAGCTGGGGTCGTAAAGAATGGAAATGCTCTGGGCGGCGGTGAAAATGGTTTTCGCCATGGGGATCGGGCTGACCCTTCTTTATCTGCTCATCCGGTTCACCAAGGGCCTGGATCGGGCTCGCCGGGGCTCCTCGCCGGAAGGCGGGATCAAGGTGCTCACGAGCAAGCCGATCGCCCCCCAAAAATATATTTCCCTGGTGGAAATCGGGGGGGAAATTCTCGCCCTCGGGGTTTCCGCCCAGCAGGTGACGTTCCTGACCAAAATCGAAAACAAGGAAAAAGTCAAAGAAAGCCTGGAGGCCTCGGTCGGCAAAACAGAGCCTTTTCCCTGGCTCCAGTTCCGATCGGTCCGCCACAAAAGAATAAAAGCGTCTCCTTTGGGTTTCGGGCATGAGAAATAGGCTTTTCATCGTTTATCTGGCCTTGCTGGTTCTGGCCGCTTTTCTCGCGGTCCCGGCGGCGGCGTGGGCGCAGGGGCTGCCCATTCCGACGATCAAGATCGGGGTGGGAGAGGCGAAAGATGCCGGCGAAGTTTCGATCCTCATCCAGATCCTGATCCTCCTGACGGTTCTCTCGCTGGCGCCGGCCATTCTCATCATGATGACGTCCTTCACGCGCCTGGTCGTGGTTTTCTCTTTTCTGCGGCACGCCTTGGGAACCCAGCAGATGCCCCCCAACCAAATATTGATCGGCCTTTCCCTTTTTCTGACCTTTTTCATCATGACCCCGGTTTGGTCGACGGTTCACGAAAAGGCGCTCGTTCCCTACCAGGAAAAGAAGATTACCCAGGGGCAGGCCGTCGACGAAGCCCTGAAGCCGGTCCGGCAGTTCATGTTCAAGCAGACGAGGGAGAAAGACCTGGCTTTGTTCGTGAATATGGCCAAAATTACCAAACCCAAAAACAAAGAGGAAATTCCCACCACGGTTCTCCTCCCGGCCTACATGATCAGCGAGCTGAAGACGGCTTTTCAGATCGGGTGTCTTCTCTACATCCCCTTCCTGATCATCGACATGGTCGTTTCCAGCATCCTCCTGTCCATGGGCATGATGATGCTGCCGCCGGTGATGATTTCCCTGCCCTTCAAGGCGCTGCTTTTCGTCCTGGTGGACGGGTGGAACCTGATCGTGGGGTCTTTGGTCAAGAGCTTCAACTGAGGTTGGAAAATGAGCCCGGATTTAGTGACGCAGCTGGCAAGAGACGCAATCGAAGTGACCCTTTATCTGTCGCTTCCCATCCTGGGGATCGGGCTGGTGGTGGGGCTCTTGATCAGCCTCTTCCAGGCGGTCACCCAGATTCAGGAAGTGACGCTGGTCTTCGTGCCCAAAATCGTTGTGGTCCTGGTGAGCCTGATTTTTTTGTCCCCGTGGATGATGCAGAAGATGATGAACTACACGGAGCAGCTCATCGTCAATTTACCCCAATACGTGCGCTGAGGAATAGACGGCATGCCGGTTGACGCGCTCCAATGGTCTTTGGCCCAGTTCCAATCCTTCCTGCTGATCCTGATGCGGGTGGCCCCGATCCTGTTCCTCATGCCGCTGCTCGGCTCCCGCAACATCCCCGCGCTGGCCAAGATCGGGCTGGCGCTCACCGTCAGCCTGATCCTCCTCCCCTCGGTGAAGATGGGGACCGCGGCATTGCCCCAGGAGCCGTTTTCGTTCCTGGTTTTCCTGGGGGCGGAATTTTCCATCGGCTTTCTCCTGGGGCTCGCGGTCAAGGCCATTTTTGCAGGAATCCAGATGGGCGGAGAACTGGTCGGCTTTCAGATGGGCCTTTCCCTGGCCCAGGTGCTTGACCCCCAATCGGGCACGGACTCCAGCGCTCTCGCCCAGTTCCACTATTTCGCGGCCACGCTGATCTTTTTGGCCGTGGACGGCCACCACTGGTTTTTCCGGGCCCTGGTCCAGAGCTTCCAGGCGCTGGGACCCGGGGAGATCCACCTCCAGGCAGGGCTCTTCCGGGCGTTCACGACCCTGACCGGCAACATGTTCGTCATCGCCGTAAAATTGTCCGCCCCGGTGATGGCGGTCCTCTTCTTCACCCAGATCGCCATGGGCATCCTGGCCAAGGCCGTGCCGCAGGTCAACATCCTGATGACGAGTTTTCCGATCACGATTTGCGTGGGTTTGGTTTTTTTGGGTTTTTCCATCGATTTCTTTCTCCCCTATTTCCGGTCGCTGTTTGAGGAAACGGGAAGGGAGCTGACGGGGACGCTTCTCCCGCTGATGCAGAGATAACCATGGCCGAAGAAACGTTTGCGGAAAGAACCGAACAAGCGACAGCAAAACGGCGATCCGACGCCCGCAAGAAGGGGCAGGTCGCCCGCAGCCGCGAGGTCCCCACGGTCATGGTCCTCTTGACGGGTCTTGCCGTCCTGTTTTTCTGGAGCTCCGCCATGTACCGGCAGCTTTCCCTGCTCATGGCGAAACTCTTCGGGCAGATCGGGACCCTGGCCCTTGACCCGGTTTCTTTCCAGAATTTGGCCTGGGAAATCTTTGCCTCCCTCGGCGTCATCCTGGCCCCGATCCTCCTGGGAGTTGCGGCCGCCGCGGTCCTGAGCAACTACCTCCAGGTGGGAAGCCTGTTTTCCTGGGAAGCCGTCCAGCCGGACTTCGGCAAGATCAACCCCTGGAAGGGGCTCGGCCGCCTTTTCTCCCGGCAGGCCGCCGCGGAGCTGGCCAAGTCGGTCTTCAAGTTTGCGATCATCGGCTGGGTGGCCTACGCCACGATCCGGGCCGAGTGGACGCAGATCGTCTCTCTCTGGAACCAGGAGACCGGCCAGATTTTCCGGTATGTCGGGCAAGTTTCGTTTGAGCTGTTTCTCAAAACGGTTTTGGTCATGGCCGCCCTGGGGGTCCTGGATTATGCCTTTCAACGATGGAGCTACGAGAAGAGCCTGCGGATGACCCGGCGGGAAGTGCAGGATGAATTCAAGCAGACCGAAGGAGATCCCCTGATCAAGTCCCGCATCCGCAGCATCCAGCGGGAGCTGGCGCGGCGAAGAATGATGGCGGAAGTGCCCAGGGCGGATGTGATCATTACGAACCCGACCCATCTGGCCGTGGCCCTCCAGTACCGGTACAAGGATATGTCGGCGCCCAAGGTGATCGCCAAGGGGGCGGAGCTGGTGGCGGAGAAGATCAAGGAAATCGGCAAGGCGCACGGGGTTCCCCTGGTGGAAAACAAGCCCCTGGCCCAGGCCCTGTTTAAGACCGTGGATTTGGGGCAGACCGTCCCCTCGTCGCTGTACCAGGTGGTCGCCGACATCCTGGCGTACGTCTACCGGCTTCGCGGGAAGACGGCCTGAAAGAGTTTGAAAGATGCCTGAGAAAGATGCTCCAATTTTGACACTCCCGAAAGGAAGACTCCGGGTGGAACGGAGCGAGCTGATCATGGCCGTGGGGGTTGTGACCATCCTCCTGGTCATGGTCATGCCGCTGCCGCCCCTCCTGTTGGACGTTTTCCTTTCCCTGAGCATCACCGTTTCGCTCCTCGTGCTGCTGACGGCCATGTCGATCACGCACCCGCTGGAGTTTTCGACCTTCCCTTCGATTCTCCTGCTGACGACCCTGTTCCGCCTCTCCTTGAATATCGCCTCCACCCGGCTGATCCTTCTCCATGGAAACGAAGGGACTTCGGCGGCCGGGGTGGTGATCAAGTCCTTCGGGAATTTCGTGGTCGGGGGGAATTACCTGGTCGGGTTCATCCTCTTTGCCATCCTGGTGATCATCAACTTCGTGGTCATTACCAAAGGAAGCGGCCGAATCGCCGAGGTGGCGGCGCGTTTCACCTTGGACGCCATGCCCGGCAAACAGATGAGCATCGACGCGGATTTGAACGCCGGGCTGATCGACGAACAGGAAGCCCGGAAACGCCGCACCCAGATTTCCCGGGAGGCAGAATTTTACGGGGCGATGGACGGGGCCAGCAAATTCGTGCGCGGGGAAGCGATTGCCGGCATTTTGATCATCTTCGTGAATATCATCGGCGGCTTTATCGTCGGGGTTCTCCAGCAGAACCTGGCCATGGAAACGGCGGCCCAGACCTACACCGTTTTGACCATCGGGGACGCGCTGGTGGCCCAGATCCCGGCGCTCATCATCTCCACCGCCGCCGGCCTCATCGTCAGCCGCGGTGCTTCCGAGCACGGCATGGGAAAAGAACTCGGGAAGCAGTTCAAACTGCAGCCGCAGGCGATGGCCCTTTCGTCCGGCATCCTCTTCGTTTTGGGGCTCATTCCGGGCCTGCCCCACCTCCCCTTTATTTTCCTCTCGCTGGTCGGGGGCGGGATCGCTTTCTACGCCTTCCAGGAACAGAAGAAACTGGAGCAAAAGCAGCGGGAGGAAGGACAAAAAGCCCTGCCGCCGTCGGCGCCGGAAGCGGTGGAGTCCCTCCTGGCTCTGGACCGCATGGAATTGGAAGTCGGCTATGGGCTGATCCCCTTCGTGGATGAAGAGCAGAACGGGGAACTGCTCAATCGGATCCGCGCCATCCGCCGCCAGTTCGCCACGGATTCCGGATTCATCGTTCCGCCGCTGCGGATTCGGGACAACCTGCAGCTGAAACCCGGCGAGTACCGTCTGCTCATCAAAGGGGACGAGGTGGCCCGGGGGGAGATGATGTTGGGGTACGCCATGGCCCTCCATTCCGGAGAGGTGAAGAGGACCCTCGAAGGCATCCCGACCAAAGAGCCGGCGTTCCAGCTCCCGGCGCTGTGGATCCCGGAGAAGAGGAAAGAAGAGGCGCAATTTGCCGGATACACGGTGGTGGACCTGTCCACGGTCATGGCCACCCATCTGACCGAAGTGATTCGGGCCCACGCGGACGAACTTCTGAACCGCCAGGATGTGCAGAAATTGGTGGACCGGTTGAGCCAGACCCATCCGAAGGTGGTCGAAGAGCTGATCCCCAACCTGCTTTCGTTGGGGGTCATCCAGCGGGTTCTGCAGAACCTCCTCCGGGAACGCGTTTCCATCCGCGATTTCCTGACGATCGTCGAGACCCTGGCCGATTACGCCCCGCTGAGCAAGGACCCGGAAATCCTGACCGAGTATGTCCGCCAGAAATTAGCCCGGTCCATCGTGCGGCAGTACGAAAATGCCGAAGGGGTGCTGGCCATCGTCTCCCTCGACCAGCAGATCGAAGACCTGCTGCGGGAGAAGATCCAGAGGGGCGATCAGGGAACCTATCTGGCGCTGGAGCCGAACCTGGCCCAGCGGATTCTGCGGTCCGTCCACCAGGCCCTGGACCGCCTCGCCCAGGTCAATATCCAACCGGTCCTCCTCTGCTCCCCGCTGGTCCGGAGGCATTTAAAAAAGCTGCTCGACCGGTTTCTCCCCCAGGTGGTGGTGCTTTCCCACAGCGAACTGACTTCGCAGGCGAAAATCCAATCCTTAGGGACGGTGAGTCTAATCCATGCAGATTAAGAGATTCGAGGCCAAGGACATCCAGGAAGCATTGCGGCAGGTCAAGGAGACTCTGGGGCCGGAAGCGATCATCCTTTCGACCCAAAAGATCGCCGGGAGGGCCCCGATTTACGGGGCGGGCGGGGGCGCCCGGGTCGAGGTGGTGGCGGCGATCGACCCCCCCGAAGCGCCGGCCCCCGCGGCGGCGATCCCTCCGCCTCCCGGCGGATCCCCCGCGGAAATGACGCGCGCCGCGGGAACCGCGGGCGAGGCCTGCCTTCAGGCCATTCTCTCTTCCAGCCTGTCGCCGGAATTTCTGCGCGGGCTGGCGGGGGATTTCCGGAACCTGCGCAAGGAAAAGCAGGCCTGGATGAACGGCGAGGCCTTCCAAGGGGTCCTGCGCTGGAAGGTCATGGAGGCCGTGGAAATTCTGAAATCCGAACCGCAGGGGAAGAAGATCTGGGCCTTCGTCGGTCCGACCGGCGTGGGGAAAACCACGACTTTGGCGAAGGTGGCGGCCCATTTTCGGCTGCGCTTCAACAAGCGGATCGCCCTGGTCACCCTGGACACCTACCGGATCGGGGGGATCGAACAGTTGCAGACCTATGCCCGGATCCTGCGGCTGCCTTTTGAAACCGCCGGCGATGCCGAGACCCTGAAAGAAGTCATCGGCCGGCACCAGGATTGCGATCTCCTGCTGCTCGACACGGCCGGACGGAGTCCGCGCCGGCGGGAGCAGCTGGAGGAAATGAAGGGCGTCTTGAGCGCCGACCCGCGGGTGGAAAACCATCTGGTGCTCAGCGCCACGACCAAAGACGCGGACTTGGCGGCCATCGTCGAGCAGTTCTCCGTTTTGCCGATCCGCAGCTACGTTTTCACCAAAATCGACGAAACCGAAGAGTACACGTCGCTGTTCAATCAACTGCTGCGCTATAAGCGGCCTTTGTCCTATCTCACGAACGGGCAAAAGGTCCCGGAAGATATCGAGCCGGCCAGCAAGAGCCGGATTGCCAGTCTGGTTTTAAATTCGCTGAAATGGAACTAATGAGGTCGATTGCTATGGATCAAGCGGAAGGGTTACGGACCCTTATGGAACCTTCGAAAGAAACGCGGGTGCCGCCTCCTTTCCCGGCCCGGGGGGAGGAAAGAACCCCCCCGGGAAGCGGCCCGCGGGTGATTGCGGTCAGCAGCGGGAAGGGGGGTGTGGGAAAGACGAACGTCGTGGCCAACTTAGCCTTCGCCTTGAGCCGGATGGGGGAGAAAGTGCTGGTTTGGGACGCCGATTTGAGTCTGGCAAACCTGGATATTCTTCTGGGATTGACGCCCCGGTATACCATCGAACATCTTCTGAGCCGGAAAAAAAGCCTGCGGGAAATCCTCGTGGAAGGGCCGGGGGGGATGACGATCCTTCCGGCCAGTTCCGGCGTTCAAGAGTTGGCGGATTTGAAAGAGGACCAGAAGCTCTTTCTTCTCAATGAACTGGAAAGCCTGGGCGAAAACCTGAGCATTCTCCTCATCGACACGGGAGCGGGGATCTCTTCCAACGTTCTCTATTTCACCATGGCGGCCGAAGAGGTGATCGTGGTGGTGACCCCCGAGCCGACTTCCCTTACGGACGCCTACGCCCTCATGAAGGTTCTGTCCAGCCGGCATCAAAAACGCCGCTTTGCCGTCCTGGTGAATTCCGCCCGCAACAGCCCGGAAGCCAAAGAGGTGTTTCGCAAAATCAGCCGCGTCGTCGACCGCTTTTTAGGAGATGTGTCCCTGACCTACGCCGGGTTTATTCCCTTTGATGAAAAATTGCCGGCGGCGGTCAGGCAGCAACGCCCGGTCCTGGAAGTTTTTCCGCAGGCGGCCTCCAGCCGAAGTTTCATGGAGGTGGCCCGGGGTCTC
>Ga0113563_10001542_pt1 | contig 13200 bp, 5 predicted proteins | sample Mud3Dept3metaG_FD_80117 | JGI IMG/M metagenome (GOLD analysis project Ga0113563, IMG submission 80117) | Freshwater wetland microbial communities from Ohio, USA, analyzing the effect of biotic and abiotic controls - Mud 3 Core 4 Depth 3... | ecosystem: Environmental > Aquatic > Freshwater >...
AAGAAATACTCGTTACCCCATTTAAGCTCTTCCAGAATCTTTTCTCTCTGCGGGTTCGCTATATCATGTAATTCATATGTCTTCCCAAGACCAAACACGGTGTATAATGTAGCTTCAACCCATTTTCTTAAATCACTTGCATCGTGCCACCCGCCGGTTACATCCTGGTATTTGCCATTATCCTGTCTAATTCCATCATCAAGATGACACGGGGACAGATACCCGCTTATGCTTGCTCCGCAACGCTGATGTGAAAAATACTCAACAATTAATTTCATTGGTGACTGATAAATCTCTTTGGAAATAGCAAATGGATAGGAACGCAATGTGTCAGATTTAATATAATAATGTCCTTCCTGGGTAAATGAAGTAAAATCACCGACTGAATATTCACCAAAATCACCCGTATTTGGCTTAAAGGTTCCAGAATAAACAACATTTTGAGTCACCAAATCAATCACCTCAAATTTCCCGGTTCGTGTTCCTTTTGTAACAACTGTTTTTCCTGCCTGAGGAACATAACCAACCTGATTAACAAGGAGATCCACATTTAAATCTCTTGATAACCTCTGACCGCTTGACTTAAAAGTATTACCCGGAATAAACAATATAAAGGACAAAACCAATACTTTCAAAAAGGTAGAGTTTAAAATACCCGGGATTTTCGCAAGCATAAAATTCAAATTATTTGATATTTTTTCCATGTCTTCAGAATGTTTTTAATTGATAATGATCCTGTTTTGGTTTCTTTTCCTTTATAAAATTCTATAATTAATATCGAATTCCAATAAGAATAAAACCATCAGACGCCTGGGTTCAATTTATGTTTAAGATTCTCTATGGGTCATATTTATAGACTGCCACCCAGTCGATCATGAGATTTCCCGAATGCTAACCATACCCATTGGTTTCATTCTGAAGCTGCCAGCGTATGGGTGCATTTGGTATCAAAAAAGTAACTTCATCCGTTAATGAATGAAGTTACTTCCTGATTAAAGATTAATCCCAGCCGGGATTTTGCCCAAGCTTATTATTTATGAAATATTCGGTTTTCGGAATCGGGTATAAATACATTCTGTCATTCCAGAACCGGGTCTCTACCACTTTTGGTGTATAGGTAATTACACCGGTACCAGTTTCTTTCGTCAAATTAACACCATTAATAGATGTGGTCGAAGAACCAATCTTCCATCTTCTGATATCCCAGAAACGATGATCTTCAAAAGCGAGTTCCACCCTGCGTTCGTTTCTCAGTTTATCCCTGAAAGCAGATTGTGACATTCCGGTCGGGAATGGCGGCATTGCAACACCAATCCGTGCTCTGACAATATTTACTGCTTCCAATGCTGTCATATTGTCTAGAGGTGATGGACCTAAGCCTTCCGGTCCATAAGCCTCATTCATTGCTTCAGCATAATTCAGAAGAACTTCACCATAACGGAACAAAACCCAGACATGAAGTCCTACACCTAATTTTATTGGATCCAGTGAAATACTTTCAACCATATATTTCTTGAGGTAATACCCTGTTTTAGTTGTATTGGCTTTTGGAGGGCCGTTTAAACCATCATGCCAGACTTCAACAGTCTGCGGAGTTTTCCAGACGGCACCGTTATAGAGAATTGTCATTGCAAGTCTTGGATCTCTTGCTGAAGCTCCTGTAGTTGAATAAGGGTTAGTTGCATCATAAGCAGGGTCTTCATTAATTCCTAAACCTGTTGTTTTCATTTCGTAAGCATCAACCAGGTTCTGAGTGGGACAGGTTCCTGTCCATCCCCCGATAAATCCCATGGCAGTATTTGCTTCCTCAAACGCCCTGTCATCAGCCATCCTGCGCTCAAAGATCAGTTCTTTCGATGTCAGATTGTTTACAATTTTTGTGTAGTCTTCAAGAGGTCCATAAGTGGTTCCCAAAGTATCAATAATTACTTTTGCAGCTTTTGCGGCAGCGATCCATTTCGGATCATTGGTTGCAGCAGGTGTAGGATTATGCAGCAGGCTGGCAGCATATAATAAAGTACGTGCCTTTAATGCCAATGCGGCACCTTTTGTGGCACGACCTGTCTGTGTGCTGATGAAGGTAGTAAAAGTAACCGGTAGTTGAGCTGCTGCTGCATCACATTCCCTTACAATGAATTTGACAATGTCATCATATGAGGCAGGGCTGACATTATTCGCTTCTTCCGTCGTCAGAACGGTTGTATCAAGAGGTACATTTCCGTATCTTTTAATTAATTCGAAATAATAAAATGCACGCAAAAACCTTGCTTCATACGGGTAGAGATTATATGCTTTCATCATATCAGCGTATCCCTCATTCCACTTCAATTCATCAAATGTCTGGCCTGTAGCTTCCTTTATGAACACATTTGCAGTCCTTATTGCCGTATACATATCGTTCCAGACATTATCAAGAACTACAGTCGAGTTCCAGCTTCCATCGTTGAACTTTTGAATATCGGATACATCCCATACATGTTCTGCATCATCAGAAGCAGAAGATCTCATCGCCCCGTCTATTCCGCGATTTGGTCCATTAAGATCACTGGGAAGATAACTATAGATATTGTTCAGGATATTAGAGGTCCGGTCATTGTAGTAGAAAATCTCATCCTGAGTATAAAAATCTGATTCAGAGTAATCTAAGTATTCGCAGCTCCAGAGCAGTGGAATCATAACGACAGCGATAAGAAATAACTTTACGGATTTCATCAGCAGAATATTCGATTTTTTAATTTCTGATTTAGCAGATACTGATTGAAATCGTATAAATTCATTTTTATCCTTTTGCATGTCTGATAAATATACTTGTTTCATAATTATAAGTTTTAATAGTTTAAAATCCTACCTGAATTCCCAAATTGTATGAAGATATTGTAGGATAAGTAATCCCAATTTCTTCAGGATCGACAATCTTAATATTGTCAATCGATAATAAATTCATCCCTCTAACATATAACCTGGCATCACTGACCTTTAATCTCGAGAGAAGGTTTTTAGGAAAATCAAAGTAGAGTTCCACTGATCTTAGTTTCAGATATGAGCCATCGACATACCAGACGGAATTAGGTTTATAATTATTGGCATTTTCTAACGTGGAAAGTCGTGGCAGGGTTGCTGTAGTAGCAGTTGCCGGGGTCCATGCATCATCAGAGAAAGTACTTATGTTGGTGTTTGACCTGAGTGGCAGGAAAATGCTTGGTGTATTAAGATAAATTGTCTGGTTTGCGATACCCTGTAAAACGGCATCGATTCCAATACCCTTGAATTCCAGACCAACAGACCCTGAGTAATATAATTCAGGAACCTTGGTATTGTAATCAATAGGTATTTCATCGAAACTATTTATAATATTATCGCCATTCTGATCTTTATATTTAATATCGCCTGGTCTAACGATCGCAAAAGTTTGTTTAGGACTTGCTGCAATGTCATCCGCATCCTTAAAAAAGCCGATTGATTCTAATCCGAATGCCTGATTAATGCTTTGACCTGTTCTTTTCAGATACTCTTCCGGTCTATACACTTCAAGCATGTCGATAATTTTGCTCTTAGAATAGGATAATTGTCCGTTCACATGATAATTAAAATCACTTATGTTCTGGTGGAGATTTAATCCAAGTTCAATCCCTTTATTAGTAGTAATACCTGCACTGCTATATGGTGGATTAACTCCAAGAACTCCTGAAATTGATCCGCCAGTCTCGACCAGTATACCCTTTCTCTTGTCATAAAACAGATCCAGGTTAATGTCCAGCATCTTAAACATACTTGCGTCAATCCCAATATTGGATTTATATGAAGTTTCATAGGTCAAGGGAGATGATGCAAGACGTCCTTCCCTGTAACCGCTATTGCTGCTATTTGTTTTTGAGAAATAATATCCCGATGTCGATATCCATGGAGTCAAATAAATATTTTGTATAATCTGATCATTCCCGGACATACCCCAGGAAGCCCTTAGCTTTAAATTATCAAACACCGCGCTTCCTTTAAGAAATTCTTCATTTGACAATTTCCATCCTAATGAGAGTGCCGGAAAGAATCCAGCCCGTTTACCTTTGGGCAATACATTAGTTCCGTTATATGATAACGACAGATCGGCAAAGTATTTCCCGGCTTTTCCATAATGTGCTGTGCCAGCAGCCAGCAGATGCCGGTAAGTATTATCTTTTGAAGGTTTTGATAATTCTTCCATCTGGAACAAAAGCACCGAGCTTAATTCATTGTCTTCCCAGATTTTTGAATACTTCAGGTCTGCAAAAGCTGTTGTACGACGCCAGTGCGTAGGCTCAGAGGAACTAAAAGTAAATGTTGTAGTTGACCCGTATGGTGTTGCTATTGTATCCAATATGGCACCCGTCGAAGGATCAATAACCGGCTGAAGCTGTTCATATAGAAACTTCCGTGTTCTGTTATCCATATAATCAAATGATATGTCAGCAGAGAGACCTCCCTCTACCGATAAACCTTTTAATAAATTATCCAGATTTCTCTTCAGAATAAAATCGGACATTAATTCACGTCTGCCCTGCAGAGTATAACCAACAGCGGAAATTAATGCCACCGGGTTAGTGTATCCGTAAGTGGTTGATCCTCCCCAATTTTTCTTGGCTTTATCCGGAGGATTGAAGCTGTATACCGGGTAAGCAGCAGATGGTGTGTTATAGATAGCAGAAAAGATATCGCTTTCATCATTAGATGTTGCAGGTCTGCTGTTTTCTCCTAAATTTCCGGCAAGGTTAACCGTAAATTTTAGCGTCCTGGTAAGATCAATATCAATATTCGTTCTGAAATTAAACTTACGACCACTGCTTTTTGTACTGTAACCCTCGTTCAGATCGACAGGACCAAATAAGCCGTTTTCGTGATCATAATTTATTATAGCGAAATATCTTACAGAGCTTGCCTGTTCCTGAAATGAAACGCTGAATTTATCCATAGTCGAGAAATCATTTAAACTCTCCTTAATCCAATTAACATTCGGATATAAGTAAGGTGAGCTGCCTGACTGAAATCTGTTCAGCTCCGGTTGCAAATAAAGTGGAGTCAATCCATCGTTATCGAGGGCCTGGTTTACTGCTGAAGCATAACCGTATGCATCAAGAAATGTTGGTAATCGAAATGCTTTGGTAATTCCGTGGTCATAATTTACGTTTATTGAAAGTCCTTTCCCTGTTGCTCTTTTCGTCGTAACCAGTAAAACACCGTTTGCACCGCGCATGCCATACATTGCAAGAGCAGCGGCATCTTTAAGCACCGCAACACTTTCAATCTCAGCTAGTGATAACGAAGAAATCGGTCGTTCAAATCCATCGACAATCATCAGTATGTTCGTATTCACAAATGAACCGATGCCAAAGGTCTCAACCCCTCTGATAAAAATGTCGGGGTTATTATTCCAGCTTGGGCCTCCATTTTGAAGCACAGTCAGACCAGGTATCTTTCCATAAAGCGCATTGGCTGGATTACGTACCGAGCTTTTTGTCAGTTCATCTGCTTTGACTATACCAATTGCTGAGGTCAGCTCTTCTTTACGAAGCTCCATTCTGTTACCCACAGGTATCATGTCATCGTTTTCGCTCATTGTAATAAGAATCTGATCAGCTTCAATCCTGAGCGATTTATACCGCTGGTTCCTTGTTGCCACTTCCAGAATCTGGCCTTTTTCTCCCATAATACTGAATTTTCCCTCGTTGTCAGTGAAAATTCGCATGCCGGGTTGTTCTTTAATGGTAATCATCGCATTTGCAACCGGATTACCTTTTTCGTCATTTATGGTTCCTGTAAACATTTTTTGTTGGGCTAAACCAGGGTATGATATTAGCAATAACAAAAGCCACAGATATAGGTATTTTATTGTATAATGCTTTTTCATCATTTCGTATTTTAATTTTTATACTTGTATAATTTGTTACTCCCATCCCGGGTTTTGAACCAATCCATATCCTTTTAGAACTTCACCAGCGGGGATCGCACTCAGATACCATTTGGGTGAAAAAGTCGTATTCCAGTATCGAACGGGAAGTTCCCATATTGTATAAGTTAATGTCGTACCGGATTTGGTGATATCACATCCATGAAGACGTTTTTTGAAAATATCTTCCCGCTTCCAGCGGATAATGTCGTACCACCGCACTTCTTCGAAAGCAAATTCACAAGCTCTTTCAACCAGGCATTGTTCGCGGAATTGCTCTTTGGACATGCCTGCAGGCAGGTCGGGCAGTCCGACCCTGTTTCGTATAATATTGACACACCTGTAGGCTTCGGCGTCGGGTCCGTTATTGAATTCGTTGCTTGCTTCGGCGTAGGAGAGGTATATTTCGGCCAACCTCAGATATGGCCAATGGACAACAGCTCCATAGCTTGTGTTAACATCTGCATCAAGAATAAACTTTCTCATTGGATAACCGGTGGCGGCAGCTGTATTTGTTCTATTTGTTCTGTCGCGTCCGCCAATCCATAGTTCTGCTGTTCTCCCCCTGTATGTATCACCATTGACCCGTACAGTTTCATATAGTCTCGGATCCCTGTTTATATAAGGATCATTCGGATTATATCCCGATAAAGGATCGGTTATGGGGAGCCCGTTAGCCATCGGAAATATTTCAACTAATTCCTGAGTTCCAAGACCGCAGCCCCATGTAACAGACGCGTAAAAATAGTAGCCCTGTGTCTGAGACGAAGATGATTGTGCCTTGTATACATGTCTGTTGGAAATAAGCATCTCTCCGTTACCTCTCAGATAATAAGCATCCTGGAAATCCTTTCTGTAAGTGTTTCCGGGTTTGTGGTATATCTTGTAATCACCGGTAGCTTCAGCCTGGGCAATAAGATCATGGGCTGCATCCATAGCTTTCTTCCAGAGATCTGCATCATACTTTCCATGCCATGTCATTTTCCTCGTTGATGCCGTTCCTGCAAGGAAAGGTGAGTCGGAGTTAAAGATCGGACTTGCGTTAAAGAGAAGTATGCGTGCTTTAAGCCCCATTGCAGCTGCCTTTGTAAATCGTCCATCCCATTCTTCAGGATTCGCAATTTTCCATGGTAAATATTTTGCTGCTCTGTCGCACATTGCAACAATAGTGTCGCATGTCGTCTGGGCTGTCATCCGTGGTATCGAATCAATAATCTCTGTAACAGAATATGCATGAAAGACAGAAGGTGCACCTCCAATATTTCTATACATCTCATGGTAATGACAGGCTATGACCATTAAGGCTTCAGCTTTAAGCTGTTTTACGTAAGCAGGGTCCACATTCGGTACGCGGTCGATATTTTCGATAAAGAGATAGGCTTTCCTTATTCCTTCAAATGCACCTTCCTGGGTTAAACAATATTTGGACATACCATTCTCAGTTGCTTTATATCCACCGTTATAGTAATTTCTGACTGCTCCTCCATCCATAAGATAAGACTGACACAGATCGGTAATAGATTCAAGGTAATCCCGTCTCAGTAAATCATCTTTCCCCCCCGCATCAGCCGTATTTAATCCATAGCGTAAAGTCCGGTAAGCACTCCACAAAAAGCGTTCTGCATATTCAATGGTGGAAAAGACAGTATCCTGAGTTACATCAATCCCGGGAGCTTTTGAAAGGAAAGCATTACCGACCGGAAGCTTTTCGCATCCCAGTGTAAAGAACAATCCTATAGCAAAAAATATAATAATACTGCGTTTCATGATATTTACGTTTAAAAGTTTATGTTAATCCCAAAATTTATAATCTCAACCAATGGATATTGTGCATTATCTCCTGATTGTTCAGGATCAATCATTTTTAATTTACTGAAGGTCAGCAGATCGAATCCGTTTGAAAAGACTCTCATGCTGGATATTCCCATACTTTTTAATCTGGAAGTCTGAAAAGTATATCCTACTTCTAAATTCTTCAAACGCATATAGGTTGCATCCTTGAGATAAACTGAACAGGTGGCTGAATTGTATGTCATGCTTGTAAGAGACATACGTGGCCACGTTGCTGTGGCTGCAGTTTCGGGTGTCCAGTCGTTATCGGCCATATATTGCATTAATCCGCGCTCATAGGTAACACCAAAATTAAAACGGAAGCCGGAATTCAGTCCTCTTGAACAATTTGTTACTCCGTTAAACAGGAAACTGAGATCAAAACCTTTATAATCTAATCCTCCTGATATGGCAAAATTATATTCAGGATAATCAGGGTAACCGATTACTTTCTGATCATAACTATTAATAACCAGGTCACCATTAAGGTCGGCAAATCTGATATCACCAGGCTTTACACTAAAGCCAGGATCAGGGTATTTTGTAGGTTCGGCTTTTAATTTCAGTATATCATCTGCTGTATAAAAACCATCAAATACATATCCGAACTGAGCACCAACACTTTTGCCAGTCAGGACAAGATATGGGTCATGTTTTGGTGCCTCGTCCATAAAAAGTATTTTGTTTTTGGCGTACGATACATTGCCGCCAATATTGTAATTAACATTACCAACGTGGGACCTCCATCTCAACTCCGCTTCATAACCATGGTTTTCGACTTTTCCAAGATTAACTGCCGGTAAAGAGATAGCAACAAGGGACGGAACAACACCCCGTGTAGTTAAAATGTTATTTCTAAGTTCATAGAAATAATCGAAGTTTATTGAAAGTCCTTTAAATGCCCTGATGTCAATCCCATAGTTCTGTTTTCTTGCTTTCTCCCATGTCACATCAGGATTCCCGACTTTTCCTTCTGTAGCGTATAACTGAAGTACAGAAGTACTGGTGCCGAAACTATATCCATGTATTCCACCGGAGGGATTAGCTCCATAACCGGTATCAAGTGAATAACTGGTGGGCAGATAAAGAAATCTGTTACCTCCCTGATCGTCATTCCCTACAACTCCATAAGAAATTCTCAGCTTCAGATAATCAAGAAACGATATTCTCCCTTTCAAAAAATTTTCTTCTGACATAACCCAGCCAATTGATGCTGCCGGAAAAAATCCAAAACGCTTGTCAGGTGCAAAATTCTCTGAACCGTTGTATCCAAGGTTGAGATCCAACAGGTATTTTGAACGATAGCTATATGTTGTTCTTGCGGCTATACCAACATAACCTGTCGGGATATCGGAATATGTCCCTCCCGGATATGGATTTTTACTGCAATTATATAACAAAAGCCCTGTTACATGATGAGGTCCGAAGTCACGGTCATACGAAAGGGCGGTTTCCAGATACCAGTTCCTGGATTTTGAAGATGATTCACTGTAACTTAGCAGTCCTACTGACCCGCTCTTCCTTTCTACAATTGAGCTATCGCCAACAGCAGCCGGATCAAGAGTACATTTAAAATAAGCTCCATATGCAGGCTGGGAAGTACTTCTTGTTTTGTTAAGTCTTATTGTAGAGTTATTGGATACTTTAAATCTCCACGCAAGCCCTTTTGTGAGGAAGTCCAGTTTTTGTAAAAGGCCAATGTCCAGGTTAATAGGATTGGCGGTAGCCTGTTGGTAACCTGTTCCATATCCTATTGCCTGCAGGCCGTCCGCCCATGAGGGAATGTATTGACTCTGGGCCCAATAACGTTTTCCATTGGATTCTGTTCCGGAGAATGGAGTTGAATAAAGGACATCCGTAAAAGAACCTGTCAATGACTGACTGGCGGGTGCCCGGCGTCTTTCGCTTCTCCCTCCTATTGTCAGAGATAATTTAGTTAATTGAGTTATATCTATATCTACATTGGCACGATAATTATATCGCATATAACTCCAGCCGTAAGTGTTTACACCCGGAGTTTTAAATGCGCCGTCCTGGAAAAAGTTACCCAATGAAACAAAATACTTTACAATCTTACTTCCACCTGAGATATTAATATTTTGCTGTTCCTGAAAAGCAGCAGGCTTAACGAGAATTTCAGTCCAATCTGAATTCGGATAAACCAACGGATGTTTACCGTTTTTGAATGCCCAGAGTGCTGTGGGGGAGAATCTCAGTCCTGATGGAAGAAGAGCGGGATTATCATTTGTTTGAGCAAGGTTATAGTGAGTTGCATATGTATAACTATCGGCCATATCAAACATGTATGTTGGCCACTGGAATCCGGCCTGGGAAGTAACACTTATTTTGGGAGCTCCTTCTACCCCGCGTTTTGTGGTAACTATTATGACCCCGTTAGCACCCCTGATCCCATAAACTGCTGTTGCTGATGCATCCTTTAATATAGAAATACTCTCGATTTCATTTGGATCTATTTGAGCAAATTCCCGTTGCACACCATCCACGAGCATTAAAGGTTTTGAAGCTGAAGAGGTAAGTGATCCTACTCCACGAACATAGATTTCGGGATCACTGCCACCCGGTACCCCGGTGTACTGAACTGTTGTTAACCCTGTAACACGTCCGGCAAGTGTGTTCGTAATGCCTGAATTAGGGGATTTAATCAGGTCGATACCCGCAACCGCTACAATAGCACCTGTAACAGAGATTTTTTTCTGTGTACCATAGCCAATGACCACGACCTCCTCAAGACCAACAACAGACTCAGTAAGAACAACATTGTATTCATTACTGCTTCCAATTGGTACCTCTTTCGTATCAAATCCCACAAAACTGATCATCAGAGTCTTCGCGTTTGCGGGAATTGACAAAGCAAATCTTCCATCTAAACCAGTAAGAGCACCCAGAGTGGTTCCCTGTACAGTTACTGTAGCTCCGACAATCGGTTCGTTATTAACTCCGGTTACTGTACCTGTGATTGTTCTTTCCTGTGCCAAAGCACTTACCTGGGGAAATAGAAAAATCCCAAGTAATAAAAATCCTGCGAAATAATTAATTCTATTTCGCAACAAATCTTTAAGCTTGTTTTTCATAAGGTTAATATTTGTTAGTTCATAAGGTTTCAAAAAAACATTCTAATATAAAAAGATAAATTAATTTTTCAATATGCTCTTTTACTATTTATTTTTCAACGTGAAGTTAACTGCAATACAGATGCGCTGTTTGCACTAAGAGTAACTGAAGACTTCACAGGCATATTACCATATAGCGCTTTTTCAGGCCTCCAGCCGCTCCTGATGCTTAAAGGTACCGTTCTGTCGACAGGGCTATAATTAACCAGAACAATGATTTTTGTATCAGGCGACAAATCATGTTCAGTTATACCTACAAAAGGATCAGTTTTCGTAACCACCCTGTTTTGTTTGCTAATTTCTCCACTTATTGTCTTATAGATTTTCCAGCATTCCGGAGGATTATCTGTAAATACACCAGGTTTTAGGGTAAGGTCAATTTCCATGGGAAAACCAAGGAAGTATATTTTACCTTTCCCGTATGAATTAACCGTAAAAACAGGATTACCATCATTCTCGCGAGCCAGCACCTGAGCAGTTGTGGGATTAATGTTTAATTTCCGGGCTGCGTTCAGTGAAAAGGGTTTTATATCTCCATTGTATGAAACAAAGCTTGCCTGTCCTGTACGGTTCTGACTGGTCACCACATCAATACCTGCCGGTTCAACAAAATGAGAGAGAAAACCCTCATCGAATGAAACATATAATATTGCTCCCTCCTTTACTTTATCGAGAATTGCCAGCCACTCTGTCCGGTTAATGAGAGTCAAACCTTTTATGGATGGCAGCAGGTACAACTGAGCATCTTTAATTGGCTGATTACCATGCTGAAATTCAATATCAAATCCTGCCTGTTTGGCAAGTATAAACGTTGAGTAGGCTACACCCCACTGATCCTGTCCATCTGTCAAAATACATACTGCTTCCTTTTTCCTTTGTGGAAGTGCTTCAAAGGGTAACTGATCAATAAATCTTCTGAAGTGTTTCAGTTCGTCGACCATTGGTTTCAGTGACCGGTCGATCCTAAACAGGCCGAGATCCCTTTCAACGGCATACCATTCATAAGGTGTATGTTGCAATTGATTCTGGTCGTAAGCACACCACCACATCAGTCCATGGCAATCGTGAGCCCAATCATTAAATAATATTGAGCGCAGAAAAGCGGACTTTGTTTTGTCGTTTGCTTCCAGCGGTCCCATGATTCCTACTTCCTCAACCAAACATGGTTTACCTCCCACATCGCTGTAAAACCTGGTTTCGGCAGCTGAATGAATAATAGTCCGTATTGTATTTGCAGGATCCTGATTAGCATGTGTAACCCAGAATGGATAAGGATGAGTGGTAAGCAGGTCGGTAAGTTCTGCCTGATCCTGAATACGCCAATTTGCCTGGCTGTCTGATGTAAGACCATGCATTCCAGAAACTATGGGGTGGGTTGAATCCTCGGCTTTAATGGCATTCGCAACGGAAGCAGTCCATATATATGCTTCCTTATAATTATGCACGGATTCCATTGCATTACATTCGTTACCTAGATCCCATGCAAGAATGGCAGGATGATTTTTAAGCTCATGAACTATTGTCCGAACGAGTCTTATCTGCCACATAATGGAGGATGGATCAGTCAATATACCCTTACCCTCCAATGCCGGAGGAACAAAGAGCTGTCCGCTCATCCAGCCGGTAACCAATCCAACGACAAGCTTGATATTGTATTTCTGAGCCAGATCAGCCAGATGCTCCAGATGATCCAGAGCTTCCACACTCACACCATTTGCCCCCGGACCTTCTCCCGGAAGAGGGGTATCTTTAAAACGTACCTCTTTTAAGCTTCCTCCACCGCTATAATTCTGGTAAATAGGCTGAAAATCAGGCCATAACGGAAAGATCCTGATTACCTGCATACCTGCATCTGAGATTTGTTTGAAATCAGCTTCAACTACATCATACTGCCAGTCTCTCCACATATTGGTACCCGCGTGAGATGCCCAGTAATTACAGCCTGTAACAAAACGGCCATCTTCAATTAAGATATTATTGCTTTTTTGCGACCAGGAAACATAAAAAAGTGAGAGCAAGACAAAACATGTATATGTCTTTCGAAAAGAAATATTTTTCATTTAATAATTATTGAAATATGTAATTACAGATCTAATTATTTTTTCAATTCATAAACGCGAACGTAATCCACAACCATGAACTGGGGAAGATTGGAATCTTCAGGAGCCGGCTCATCTGCTCCACCGCATGCGATATTCATTATCAGATACATTGGCTTGTTAAAAGCCCAACCTGTTGAGGGATCTTTCGGATAGTGCAGAATTTTTACATCATCCCTGAAAAAGTTTAAACTGTCTGGGTACCATTCCATAGCATAAAGAT
>Ga0113563_10001543_pt1 | contig 13199 bp, 16 predicted proteins | sample Mud3Dept3metaG_FD_80117 | JGI IMG/M metagenome (GOLD analysis project Ga0113563, IMG submission 80117) | Freshwater wetland microbial communities from Ohio, USA, analyzing the effect of biotic and abiotic controls - Mud 3 Core 4 Depth 3... | ecosystem: Environmental > Aquatic > Freshwater >...
CTCCGCGTAATTGAAGGTCTTGACGGTCAGATCGTACATCTCCTGGACGGACCAGGGAGAGAGAGCGATAATCTCATTGTCCCCGTGAGCTCCCCATTTGACCATCATCATGTCTCCCTGGGCGGGTCGGGTGGCTTGACCGGTGCTGGGGCCGGCGCGCTGCACATCGACGATCAGGCAGGGGGTCTCGGTGATCACCGCATAGCCGAGGGCCTCGATCATGAGGCTGAGTCCCGGGCCGGAGGTGGCGGTCATGGCCTTGGCCCCCGCCCAGGCGGCGCCGATGACCGCGGAGATGGAGCCGATTTCATCCTCCATTTGGATAAAGGCGCCTGCCACTTCGGGAAGGCGGGTGACCATGCGGATCATGATTTCGCTGGCCGGGGTGATGGGGTAGCCGGCATAAAACCGGCAACCTGCTGCCAAGGCGCCTTCGGCGCAGGCCTCGTCCCCCTGCATGAAATACCAGCCGGGGGCTAGAGCCCCCTTGACCTTTTTGAGTTCCATGGGTGTATCCTACTCTCCCTTTTCCACGTTGATGGCCAGGTCCGGACAGAGCATCTCGCATTGGAGACAGCGAGTACAGATTTCAGGGTGGGCTACGAAGACCGGCTGGAATCCTTTCTCCGAGACCTCGGGGGATTTTTCGTAGACCTTCTTGGGGCAGACTTCCAGGCAGATATAGCAGCCCTTGCACCATTTCCGGTTCAGGTGAATGGTTGCAGGCTTTTTCTTTTTCTCAACACTTTTTTGCAAGGTCCGGTTTCTCCCTTCTCTTGACAGGAGCCTTGACGGCTGCCGGTTGGGTATGAAAATAATATGACTTAGAAGAGGAGAGGGCGTCAAGTTTTTTTCTCCATCAATCGGGTTCCTTTTTAAATGACCCTGGTCATGGAGAAATATCTGGGGGAAGGTAAACTAGGGGGAAGGTAAACTAAAGGAGATTATGCCGGGAAACTGCACTGGGGGATGCGGAATACCCGGTTGATTCGAACGAAATACCCCGCAGGGATCCAGGTTTTTTTCTTGACGGGAAGCAAGAAAATTCATTAGGATTGATAGAAGATTTTGAATCCGGCGCTGATCGGGGGGGCGGGAGATGAGCATCCTGGTGGATGAGAGTACCCGGGTTATCTGTCAGGGCATTACCGGAAATCAAGGAATGTTCCACACCCGCCAGGCGGTGGCTTACGGGACAAAAATGGTCGGAGGAGTAACCCCGGGAAAAGGGGGAACCACCATGGACGGGCTGCCCGTTTTCAACACCGTGGCTGAAGCCGTCCGGGAGACCGGGGCCAATGCCTCCATGATTTTCGTTCCCCCTCCCTTTGCCGCCGATGCGATCATGGAGGCGGCCGATGGGGGGATCGAACTCATCGCCTGTATCACCGAAGGAATTCCGGTCCTCGACATGGTGGTGGCCAAAGGATATCTGGCCGGGAGGAACTGCCGTCTCCTCGGGCCCAACTGTCCCGGAGTCATCACCCCGGGGCAGTGCAAAATCGGGATCATGCCCGGTTACATCCACCGTCCCGGGCCGATCGGAGTCATCTCCCGGAGCGGCACCCTGACCTACGAGGCGGTGGATCAGCTGACCCAGTTGGGGCTTGGGCAATCCACCTGCGTGGGAATCGGGGGGGACCCAATCATCGGCATGACCTTCGTGGAGGTCCTGGAGCTTTTCAACCAGGACCCCCAGACCGAGGCGCTCATGCTGATCGGGGAGATCGGCGGGACGATGGAGGAGGATGCCGCCGAATACATTCGACTCCATTTTAAAAAACCGGTGGTGGCCTTCATCGCCGGGCAGAATGCCCCGCCCGGGAGGCGGATGGGACATGCGGGGGCGGTCATTTCCGCCGGGGCGGGTTCGCCGCAGCATAAAATGAAAGCCCTGGCCGACGCCGGAGCCGCGGTGGTGGTCAATCCGGCGGACATGGGTCCGACCATGAGACAAGTTTTGCGGGGATGAAAGGGAACGGAAGTTCATGGCCAAAAAAGAAAAGCATAAGATTGAGGTTTACAAAAGCTGGTGCAAGAAGTGCGGCATCTGCGTGGCGTTCTGTCCGGCGGGGGTCCTGGCGCAGGATGACTCGGGTACTCCCTATGCCAAGGAACCGGACAAATGCACCGGTTGCCAGCTGTGCGCGCTTCGATGCCCGGACTTTGCCATTAACGTGACCTCCCCCAAGAAGAAAGAACCCAAAGAATCAGCCAAGACCTCGGGGGAAAGCAAGGAAGGAGTGGTTGAACAGGGTGAAAAAGCCTGATCCCAGAGCCAAGCTCATGCAGGGGAACGAAGCCTGCGCCGAAGGGGCCATCGCCGCCGGGTGTCGGTTCTTCGCGGGCTATCCCATTACTCCTGCATCGGAAATCGCCGAACAGCTTTCCGTCCGCATACCGCAGGTGGACGGGACCTTCATCCAGATGGAAGATGAGATCGCCAGCATGGGGGCCATCATCGGGGCGTCCCTGGCCGGGGCCAAATCCATGACCGCCACTTCCGGGCCGGGATTCTCCCTCATGCAGGAGAACCTGGGGTACGCCTGCATCGCCGAAGTACCCTGCGTGGTGGTGAACGTGATGCGGGGAGGGCCCAGCACCGGGTTGCCCACCAATCCCGCGCAGGGGGACGTGATGCAGGCGCGGTGGGGGACCCACGGGGACCACCCCATCATCGTTCTGAGCGCCAGCTCGGTCCTGGAATGCTTCATGATGACGGTGAAGGCCTTCAATTTTTCGGAGAGATATCGGACTCCGGTGATTCTCCTCCTGGACGAAGTGGTAGCCCACATGCGGGAAAAGGTTGTCTTGCCCAAACCGTCGGAGGTGGAGGTCATCGACCGGGTGAAGCCCTCGGTTCCCCCCGAATGGTACCTGCCCTATGAAGATACCAGCTTTGGCGTTCCGCCCATGGGGATTTTCGGGGAGGGCTACCGGTACCATGTGACCGGCCTGATCCATGACATTCGCGGATTTCCCACCCTTCGCCAGGATGAAATCGAGCCGTTTTTGACCCGCCTCTTCCGCAAGATTTCCACCCACTCCGATGACATCCGGCTGGTGGAACACTTCATGACCGTGGACGCCGAAATCGTCGTGATCGCCTATGGGTGTGTGGCCCGCTCCGCCCGCCGGGCAGTCCTGGAGGCGCGGAGCCAGGGTATGAAGGCGGGGATGCTGAAATTGATTACCCTCTGGCCTTTCCCCCGAACCTTCGTCCAACACCTGATCAAGGCGGGCAAGACTCTCCTCGTTCCGGAGATGAACATGGGCCAGGTCTCCCGAGAGGTCAAGCGGGTGAACGAGGGTATGACCCAGGTGCTCACCCTGAACAAGATCGACGGAACGATCATCAGCCCCAAAGAGATCCTGGCCAAGATGAAGGAGAAGAGATGATCGACCGCCCCCTGATTTACAAGTATTTACGCCATGACAAGAAGTTTCCCCATGTGTGGTGCCCCGGGTGCGGCATCGGGACCATGGTGGGCTCGCTCATCCGGGCCATCGACCACATCGGCTACACGAAAGACGAGATCGTAATGGTCTCCGGCATCGGCTGCTCGGGGAGGCTGCCGGTGTACGTGGATTTCAACACCCTCCATACGACCCATGGAAGGGCCCTGACCTTCGCCACCGGGGTGAAGCTGGCCAAGCCCGACCTCAAGGTTATCGTGATCATGGGCGACGGGGACGCCACGGCCATCGGGGGGAACCATTTCATCCACGGCGCGCGCCGGAACATCGACCTGACGGCCATCATCGTGAACAACAGCATCTACGGCATGACCGGGGGACAATATTCGCCCACCACCCCCTACGGGGACCGGGCCACCACCGCAAGCTACGGGACCGTGGAACAGAGTTTCAATATTTCCCAACTGGCGGTCTGCGCCGGAGCAGTGTATGTCGCCCGGGGCACGGTCTACCATACCCGCCAGCTCGACCAGCTGATCGAAAAGGCCCTGCAGAAGAAGGGATTCAGCGTGGTCGAGGTGATCAGCCAGTGCCAGACCCATTTTGGCAGGCTGAACAAGCGGGGGAATCAGGTCGAGATGCTGAAGTGGCAGCGGGACCACGCCGTACCGGTGGAGAGGGCCAGGACGTTGTCGGAAGCAGAGATGGCGGACAAATTCGAAACCGGCGTCCTGGTGGACCGGGAAGCCCCGACGTACCATGAGGAATACATCAAGGTGCGCCAGAAAGCCAAAGAAGCGATGAGCCCTCCCATGGGGCAGGAAGAAAAGGAAGAGAGTGACCGGCGGGAAGCGTCCGATCGACATTAGAGAAATGCGGAATGCGGAATTAAAAGAGGAACCATGAAAAGCAGTTCGAACAATTTGGTTCAGAGTAGGGGCGCGCGGCGCGCGCCCCAGGAAAGCTCAAATATACGGCTAAAGGATTTTTTTAACTGCGAATAATAGCAGAGTGGAAAGAGGCTTATGGAGGGTCTTTTCCCTTGAGGCACTCAAGGACACCTAAGCACATTTAAGCACACTTTAGGAATTCATCATGCTTGATCGTTATGAAATGCGTCTGAGCGGTTCGGGTGGCCAGGGGCTGGTTTTGGCCGGACTCATCCTGGCGGAGGCTTCGGGGATCTATGAGGGAAAGCATGTGGTCCAGACGGTCAGCTACGGACCCGCGGCCCGGGGAGGAACAAGCCGGGCCGATGTGGTGGTGAGCGACCAGGATATCGATTATCCCAAGGCCATGGGCCTGGATATCCTTCTGGCCATGAACCAAATGGCCTGCGACGAATCCGCGGGGGAGCTGAAGCCCCAGGGCCTCCTGGTGGTCGATTCGCATCTGGTCAGCCAGGTGAGCCACCTCCGCTCGGTGAAGATCCCCTTCACCCGGATCGCCAAGGAAAAGTGCGGACGGGAGCAGATGGCCAATATCGTGGCCCTCGGCGCCCTGAGCAAGTTGATTCCCGTCACTCCTCATGGCGCCGGGGTCGTTTCCCTGGAATCCATGGAGTCGGCGGTCATGGCCCGCATCCCCAAGGGGACCGAGAAGCTGAACAAGCTGGCCTTTGACGAAGGGGTTAAAGCCGCCGAAGAAGTCCAGAAAACCCTGGTCTTCGAAGAACCCTCCGAAGACAGCGACCAGATCTGAGAAATTCCCTTCCTTCCTCCCGGAATCACCCGTGGGAATCCATCACCGAAGCTCCCTCTCCAGGAGAAAGTCCTTTCCCCTCTTGGCCAAGTTGTACCGGACATGGCCCATTCCTGCCGGGCTGGCATAGACATAATTCCCGTCAATCAGCCGCTTCAGGAGGGGCAAGATCTCTTTTTCTTCCAGGTTAAAATGCTGGGCCAATACCGCCGAGGTGAATCCATAGCTTTCCTTCAAAACCTCAAGGACCTGCAGGTGAATGGGCTCCAGGAGAGCATCCCCGGCTTCTTTTGAACTCGAGGAAACGTCTTGCGGAAGGGCGTCCAGGACCTCTTGGACTTCCTGTTTCATCTGCCGGTACTGAATGGCCGGCAGCTGGGATATTCCCAACTCCTGGGCCAGGGTCATAAAAAGTTTTTGGCCGAAATCCCTCTGATCCAAATCGAGTCCGGCGAAAAACGCCAACGGCTGGGGGAGCCGGCCCGCGGCGAGCCCCGAATGGCATACCGGGATGATCAGGATTCTTCTGATCCAGGCGCACCCGGCCTCAAAAGAAATCCAGGGTTTGCGGATGGAGTCGGGGCGGCAGAGGAGGATCAGGGCCTTGATTTCTTCCAGTGCCCGTTCATTCTCCGCGAGGGCTTGTGCCGCAGAGGGGATCCCCTCCGGGTCCGTGCTGGTCAGCACTTGACAATGGCCGGGGAAAGCCGATTCGATCCATTTCTTCAATACCCCGGCAACTTGGAGGTCTTCCCGGATGTGACCGATGAATATTTTCATTTGGAGGCCTTCCCCGGAATTCATCCTTTCCGGTTCATTATAAAAAAAATAACCCCCGCTTTCAACCGGGCCTTCGCGGCCGACAAAGCCCGCAAGCCTAAATTCTTGACAATACAGGGTAAGAGGGTTATTTTTGAACCAGGACCCAAGGTTGAGAGAATTCATCAAGAATGAAGGAGGCTCTGATGAGTGCCGAGAAAAAACTGAAAGACTTGGGAATCTCGCTTCCCCAGCCCCCCCAGCCCGTCGCAAACTATGTGCGGGCGGTCCGAACGGGCAACCTGCTGTTCGTATCCGGGCATGGGCCTTACCAGGATGGAAAGATCAAGATGTCCGGCAAAGTCGGAAAGGAGCTGACCATCGAAGAAGGGTATCAAGTGGCCCGCAACGTTGGGTTGAACTGCCTGGCTTCGATCAAAGCAGCCCTCGGAGACCTGGACAAGGTCAAACGGGTGGTCAAACTGCTTGGGATGGTCCACTGCACAGAGGATTTTAAGGACCAGCCGAAGGTCATCAACGGCTGCTCGGACCTTCTGGTCGAGATCTTTGGAGAAGCGGGAAAACATGCGCGCTCGGCGGTGGGAATGCAGGGCCTCCCCAACGGGATTCCGGTGGAGATCGAAATGATCCTGGAGGTTGGGTGATTCAGGATCCCGGTCAGGGGTTCATGTCCGCCTTTACGCGGCGCGTTCGGGGAACGCACCCTACATTCTGATTCTGACACTTCTAAGGGAGGAAGGATGGTTAAAAAGAAGTTCGAAGATATTCCGGTCGGGGGAAAAGTGAGCTTCGGCAAGACCATTACCGAAGCCGATGTCTTCGCTTTCGCCGGGATCACGGCGGATTTCAACCCCATCCACGTGAACGCGGAATTCGCCAAAAATTCTTTTTTCGGAAAGCGGGTGGCCCACGGAATGCTCACCGCCAGCCTGATCAACCAGACCCTCACCAACCTGGGGGGACTGGGAACCATTCACCTAACCCAGACCGTAAAATTCTTGGCTCCGGTGTTCATCGGGGACACGGTCACCGTTCTTTCGGAGGTGGCAAGCAAGGACCCGGCCAAAAATCGGTTGACCGTCAAATCGACGGTCACCAACCAGGAAGGGAAAACGATCCTGGAGGGTGAAGCGCTGATCATGATGCCCAGAGAAAAATAAGGGGGAAAAATGCCGAAATACAAAGTTGTCGCCAAAGCAAAAGACAGCCAATGCCCCATGGTAAAAGTGGGGGACTCGATCGTGATCGAAAACAATATGCTCAACCTGAAAGAGTCGAAAAACGTATGCGTCGTGGCCCTCGGCGCCATCCAGTATTCCCTGTTCATGATGAGCAAAGCCAAAGACCCCAAGGATTTCGGGAGGGATCAGGCGTATACCCTCCAATGTCCGGACCCGGACACCCGGGTGATTTACGAGATTTCCCGCAAGGTGATGGAAGAGTAACCAGCGGTCAGCCGTCAACTTTCAGCCAGGAACAAAAGGATTCGGGAGTAGGGGTGATATTTTTTTAATGGCCACGCTGCTTGACATGGAAGAGATGGTCCGCCGCCACAAGCAGGGGGAGGACCCCTTTGATCTGGCCATCGAGAAGTGGGTCCGCATCCGGGATTACCTGATGAAGCAGGCCGGCCCGGATCGGTATCGGGAAGCCTTTCACTGCGGCTCGACCAAGATCATCTTCTGCCTGGATTACAAGGACCACTGCCCTTTCTGCCCCATGGAAAATGTCTGCTTTGACAGCCAGAGCCTCTATTATCAGATCATGCGCTCCCTCCAGGTGTATTCCCTGGCGGGGGCGCTCCTCCCCCGAGAGCCGGTCCTTCAGCTCATCGAGTCCTACATCGGCGATCTGCGCGGATACCGGGATGAATGGCTGAAGAAAAGCCACTGACATAGTATGGCGGAATTCGGAATGCGGATTGCGGAATGAAATCCGGAATCCCTTGGTTCTGCCAAAGGCATTTCACCGAGGAGTTGGCGGAACAAGACTGCGGGCGTTTAATTGAGGGTGAACTTTCCTTCGTAGGTGTAATTCATCACCAGCGTGGTGGCTAGGGCCGTAACCTCGATCAGTTTCCGGGACTGGCGGCGGGGGCTGAGATTGAGGCCGAGTTCCTTCGCCCGGTCGCTCAGCTTCTCGATCAACGCATCCACCGAGGATGTTTTTTCACCGGTCCAGTGAGAAATCCTTTCCACCAGGTGGTGGCGGTTCTTATCGATGAATCCAGCGGCGGGAATCCGCTTCTCTCCCTTGCCGTTGGTGCTGAAAATTTCCATCAATACATCGTCCACGTATCCCTGGGCCCTCTGCCGGTACCTCTCTTCGCTTTTATTGTAATACTCCAGAAGGGTGAGGTTTAGGTTTTCGATGGGATTGATCCGTTCCCCGTCGGTCACCAGGGGTTTTTTCGGCCCGATTTTCCTGATCAGGCGGTCCACGTACTTAAGCTTCTTGAGAGCGCTCCAGTTCCGGTATTTCGCCCTCCAGTTCGAGCGGGGAGTCAGCCAGACCGCGAAGGTTTCGGCGAAATCCTCGTCGGGATGCTTCTGGGCATAAATCCGGCCCGCGTAGGAACCGACCTGCTGGTAGAGGTGCTTGACAAACTGCCTCGACTGGGGACTGGGCCGGAAAAAATCCCTGTAGGGCTCGTCAAAGCGTCCGAAAACATTCTGCCATTCGGGCTCCTCATAGAGGCGGTAGGCATAATTGATGGCATGCCCGGCTTCGTGGCGCAGGGTCATCATGAGCTCGTGCTCATCTTCGAGGTCTCCGTTCATCCGGTCCTCGATCTGGGAGAGGGATGGGTTGGCGTAGTAGAAGGGGATCCCGATGACCGGTACTTTGTTGGGACAACCCCAGGTATCCGTCAAGTAAAATTTCGGCTTAAATCGAATCCCTTTGTGCTCCATTTCCGCGGACAACCGGGAGATCAGCTTTTCCAGGCCCGTTCCTTCAATCATCAGTTCCATTTGGCTGAGAGGTTTATTCCACTCCATCAACGTGGTTTCCCAGTTGTTCAAGATATCTTTCGCTGTGCTGGCCATGGTTCCATCCCCTCGAAAGCTCATGCGCTTTAAAGGCTCTGAATTTATTTAGGTTCTTATTTTGGGGCTGGGGAGATCGGGAAAAACCAGGAAGGTTTTCTCTTCTTCTATTGCCTGCTTTAAAAATAGGGGATAAAAGGGTATTTGTCAAGAAAAAGGATAAGAAATAAAATTTAATAAATTCAATATGTTATATTTGTAGATTCATAAGGCGCCGGCGGAGGGGAGCCATTAGAAAGGCGGCGATGAATGTCTTAACGGCATCCCCCGGAATGAAAAACAAGAATCCAATGGCCAAGACCGAGGAGAAAGAAATGGGTTTCTTGATGATGAAATTCAGGTTGAGGTAAAGGTATGAAAGGCCAAAGAGGTAAATGATCGCTTGCCCCAACACCAGGGCAAAAACGGTTCGGGATAGGGTGAGGGCAGAGCTCTTCTCGAGAACCTTTCCGATGGCAAACGCCCCGGCGATGAATCCGATGAGAAACCCGAAAGAAGGCTGAAGGATATAGGCTGGACCCCCTCCCTGGGCGAAGATGGGAAGCCCGATCAGTCCCAGGCTGAGATAGAGAACCTGGCTAAGAGCTCCGCGCCGGCTTCCCAGAAGAAGGCCCGCGAACATAACCATCAGGGTCTGTAGGGTAAAGGGGACATGGGGGATGGGAATTTTGATAAAAGCCCCCACGGCGGTAAGTGCGGCAAAGAGCGAAATGAAGACTGCATCCCGAGCGTTCTGGTTCATTTGTTTTCCCCAAGGGGTACCCCTTCCATCTTATTCAACTCCTTTCGGCCCTGTCAAACCTTTCTGCCGCCTGGCCACCGGTCCTCATGGCCTTGGCTCGCTATTTCTGAATCCCTTTCGGATTCTGTTGATCCTCCGGGGGCTTTTGGTATACACTCTTTCCATCCCTGCAGGTGTTTCGCCTATCAAGAAGGAGGCTGGGCTATGGCCGGAGAACTGAAGAGCGCTTGGGAACTCGCCATGGAGAAGGCCAAGAAAATGGGGGAGGATGATCTTCCTTCCTTATCTCCCAAAGAGAAAAAAGAGATCGCCGAGGTCCGGAAAGTATACGAGGCCAAATTTGCGGAAGTTGAAATTCTGGTCCAGGATAAGGAGAAGAAAGACCTCGAGCTCGACCGGCTTCGGAGGGAAAGGGACCGAAAGGTCGAGTCGGTCTACGAGAAGGTAAGGGAAAAGGGGAAAAAATGACCGGGGAATTGGGCGCAAAATGGCAACAAAAGATTAGGGTCAATCCCTTATATAGTGAACGGCAGAAATAAATGAACATCGTATGGGAGGTCATTGCGAACGAAGTGAAGCAATCTCATGAGATTGCCGCGTCGCTGCGCTCCTCGCAATGACTATTTTCTTAAGCCGTTTACTATAGCTTGATCGCATCCTGAAAATCTGCTTATATCTGCGTTCCAATCTTTTTTTATCTGGTTCCGGCTCGGCCGGGAGAGGAATAGGAGAAACCGTATGCCCAGAATGACCGGAGGAGAAGCAGTCATTGAAGCCCTGAAAAGGGAAGGAGTGGAATACCTTTTTTCCATTCCCGGGGTACAAATCATGGGCGTCTATGACGCCCTTTACGGGGAGAAGAACCTTCGCTTGGTTGTGGTCCGTCACGAACAGACGGCCCTCTACATGGCCGACGGCTATGCCCGGGTCACGGGGAAACCGGGAGTGGGCCTGGTCGTTCCCGGCCCCGGCGTGCAGAATGCCCTTGCCGCGGTGGGAACCGCTTATGCGTGTTCTTCCCCGGTCCTGCTCCTGGCCGGACAGATTGAGACGAAAGACCTGGGAAAAGACGGAGGGGCGCTGCATGAAGTCAACGACCAGCTGGACATGGTGCGCCCGGTGACCAAATGGTGCAAACGGGTCATGCGGGTTGAAGAGATACCGGGCGCCATTCGGGAAGCCATGCGCCAGATGAACACGGGGCGGCCCCGCCCCACGGAAGTGGAAATTCCCTGGGATACCATGAGGTCCAACGGGGAGGTGGAGTTTTCTCTTCCTGAAATTTCCCCGGCTGAAAACCCGGATCGGGAGGATATCCGCCGGGCTGCGGAGCTTTTGGCCAAGGCCCAAAAGCCGCTCATCTGGGCCGGGGGCGGCGCCATCGTGTCGGATTGCTCATCGGAAATGAAAGACCTGGCTGAAGCCCTGGGGGCGCCGGTGGCCACGACGGCCCAGGGCAAAGGAGTGATCCCGGAAAACCACCCCCTTTCCCTCTGTGGAGCCTATTACGGGTTCGGCCCGGTATGCTGGGCCATGCCCGAAGCGGATGTGGTCCTGACCGTGGGCACACGGATTACCTGGCAGCAGGCCCGGCCTGCCACCGCCCTGCGGTCTCCCCAGAAGCTAATCCAGGTGGACGCCGACCCTTCCATGATCGGGATGAATTACCCGGCCGAGGTGGCCATCGTGGCGGATGCCAGGGCTGTCCTGAAGGCGCTGGCAGGGGAAGTCCGGAAGATGAAATTGAGCCAGGGGCGGTGGGGCTCATCGGAACTGGGGGTGTACCGGGAGAATCATCGGAAATGGCTGCAGCAAAAGGCTCCCCTGCAGTTTCAAATCATCCAGACCTTGAGAAAAGAGCTGACCGATGATGCCATCTTCGTATGCGGGGTGACCAACATCGGTTACTGGGCCAACCTGGCTTATGAGGTCAGGAAGCCCCGCACTTTTATCACTTCCTCCTATTTCGCGACCTTGGGATACTCCTTCCCGACAGCCTTGGGGGCGAAAATAGCAGCCCCGGACCGACAGGTCGTCTGCGTGGTCGGCGACGGAGGATTCCTGTATGCCTGCTCCGAGCTGGCCACGGCAGTGAAGTATGGGATCAACCTGGTAACCATCGTCTTCAACGATCAGGCCTACGGGTCCACCAAAAGCGACCAGATGGTGAATTTCCAAGGAAGAGTGGTGGGAACGGAAGTCATCAACCCGGATTTTGTGAAGCTGGCCGAATCCTTTGGAGTCAAGGGTCTGAAAGCCACTCCCGAGCAGCTGGGAAAAGTCCTGCGGGAGGCCTTGGGAATCAGGCAGCCCGTGGTTATCGAAGTGTCCCTCCCGACCATGATCGCTCCCTTTCAGATTTTTGAATAGAGAGTCGAAAAGAGATGAACGATACTCATTATTATGGCAGGAGGAGTAAAAATTGAAAATCAGGCGAATTGGCGTGCTGACTGCGGGGGGGGACTGCCCCGGATTAAATGCCGTAATCCGGGCAATCGTAAAAACCGCCATCTTTCGGTACCGGCTGGAGGTGGTGGGGTTCATGGACGGGTACTCCGGGGTGATCCATAACAAAGTGAGAACCCTGGAATCCCAAGATGCCTCCGGCATTCTTCCCCGGGGGGGAACCATACTGGGAACTTCCAACCGGGACGATCCCTTTCGTTTCCCCGCGGTGGTGAAGGGGCAGAAAGGGTTCAAGGACGTTTCCGACCAGGCCATAAGAAACATCAAGAAGAACAAGGTGGATGTCCTCTTTGTTTTGGGGGGAGACGGATCGCTGACCATCGGAAGCAAGCTGTCGAAGAAGGGGGTCAAGATCATCGGGGTTCCCAAGACCATCGACAACGATCTCTGGGGCACGGATGTGACCTTTGGGTTTGATACGGCCCTCCAGGTGGCCATGGGCGCCGTCGACCGTCTCCACAGCACGGCAGAGTCCCATCACCGCATCATGGTTGTCGAGGTCATGGGGCGGTATGCCGGCTGGATTGCCCTCATGGCCGGCCTGGCCGGGGGCGGGGACGTCATCCTCATCCCGGAGATTCCCTTTGAATATGGGAAGGTCTGCGAGCAAATCCTGGAAAGGCGGAAACAGGGAAAACGATTCAGCATCGTCGTCGTGGCCGAAGGGGCCAAGCCCAAAAAGGGGGAAATGATCGTCCAACGGGTGATCGAAGACAGCACCGATCCCCTGCGTTTGGGGGGGATTGGTTACAAGGTGGGGAATGAGATCGAGAAGGGAACCGGCCTCGAAACTCGGGTTACCGTTTTGGGGCATGTTCAAAGAGGGGGGTCCCCCTCGGCCTTTGACCGGATCCTGGCGACCCGTTTCGGGGCGCGGGCCGTAGAGTTGGCCTTGGAAGGGAAGTTCGGGAGAATGGTTTGCCTGCGGGGAATTCAGATCAAGGATATCCCCCTGGAGAAAGTCGGCGGCCGGCAGAGAAGGGTGAACCCTGACGGGGAAATGGTCCGCACCGCCCGGTCGATCGGGGTGATTTTCGGGGATTGAC
>Ga0113563_10001544_pt1 | contig 13199 bp, 7 predicted proteins | sample Mud3Dept3metaG_FD_80117 | JGI IMG/M metagenome (GOLD analysis project Ga0113563, IMG submission 80117) | Freshwater wetland microbial communities from Ohio, USA, analyzing the effect of biotic and abiotic controls - Mud 3 Core 4 Depth 3... | ecosystem: Environmental > Aquatic > Freshwater >...
ACATGCCGCACGACGGCCCCGAGTATGCCAGGGCCACCGAGCGATACTCCGCCCTGACCCAGCAGTTCCAGTTGCAGGGAGGGTATTCCCTCGAGGCAAAAGCTGGTGCGGTGCTCGATGGCCTGGGCTTTTCCCGGCGCGACTGGAGCCGGCCTTGCGAGGAATTCAGCGGCGGTTGGCAAATGCGCATCGCACTGGCAAAGCTGCTGCTGCAGCAACCAAGCCTGCTGCTGCTGGACGAGCCGACCAATCACCTCGATCTGGAATCCCGGAACTGGCTCGAATCCTATCTGCAGAGTTACCCCCACGCGCTCGTGCTGGTGTCCCACGACCGCTACTTCCTCGACGCGACCATCCAGCGTGTGCTGGAAATACGCACCAGGGCGGTCCATTTCTACAAGGGGAACTACGAGTCCTTTCTGCATCAGAGGGAAGAACGCCTGGCTCAGCTCTTGGCTGCCTACCAGGCGCAGCAGCAGGAAATCGCCCGCGTCAAGGCTTTTGCCGAAAAATTCCGTTACAAGGCCACCAAAGCGGCACAGGTCCAGAGCCGGCTCAAAGATCTCGAGCGCATGGAACTCATCGAGCTTCCTCCCGAGGCCAAGCCGATACACTTCCGCTTTCCGGAGGGACCCCGGACAGGCAGGGTGGTTCTGGAACTTGCGGAGGTCGACGCCGGCTATGGTGGGACCGCCGTGTTCCGCGCCCTGAACCTGATTCTCGAAAAGGGGGACCGCATCGCCCTGGTCGGACCCAACGGAGCGGGAAAATCCACGTTGATGAAGGTCCTTGCCGGACGCCTCCCACTCATGTCGGGAACGCGCCGCGAAGGGCACAATGTCCTTGTGTCGTATTTCTCGCAGGATCAGGATGACCTGCTTGCGTCGGCTAAGACTGTCTGGGACGAGGTTTTCGAGGTGGCTCCTTCCTACATTGTTCCCCAACTGCGCACCCTGCTGGGCTGCTTCCTGTTTTCAGGGGATTCGGTGGAAAAGCCGGTTTCGGTGCTCAGCGGCGGCGAGCGAAGCCGCCTGATCCTGTGCAAGCTGCTGCTTTCGCCGGCCAACTGCCTGCTCCTCGATGAGCCTACGAACCATCTGGACATTCGATCCAAGGACATTCTGATGGACTCCCTGCGGGAGTATGGCGGCACCCTCGTGTTCGTCAGCCACGACCGGTACTTTCTTGACGGGCTGGCAACGAAGGTGCTGGAGGTGGGCAATTGCAGTGCCATTCCCCACCTGGGCAACTACGAGGACTACCTGCTTCGGAAAAAGGCGGAGCAGCAGGCGCAGGCCGCGGAAGGCGCGCGGGCGGGGGAACCAGATGCCCCGGCCGGCTCGGCGGAGCCCGAGAGCGCCGCGCCGAAGGAGCGATCCAGAAGGAAGGTCAATCCGATCAAAATCAGGCAGCTGACCGGCCGGATCGAACAGCTCGAGGCAGCCATCCATACCCACGAGACCCGCATTGCAGCACTTGCGCAGATGCTCGCAACCGAGCAGCTCTACCGCGATTATGCGCTGTTCCGCGCCACCATGGACGAGCACGAACAGCTGCAGCACGAGCTGGCGTCTTTCATGGAACAATGGGAACGTCTGCAGGGCGAACTCGCGCAAATGACCGCCGGCGAGAACGGCCAGTGAGGTGCTTCCACGTATAGCGTCAGAAAGAAACGGGGCTTGCGGCTTGTCCGGCCAGAGACTCCAGGGCCTGGATGATGCGCTCGGATGCGCGGCCGTCTCCGTAGGGGTTGGCTGCCCCGCACATGCCGGCATACAACGAGGCGTCCGTGAGCAGATCGGACACAGCGCTCACGATGCGGCCTGGATCGGTGCCGACGAGGCGGGCCGAGCCGGCCGCCAGACCTTCCGGCCTCTCCGTCGTGTCCCTCAGCACCAGCACTGGCTTCCCAAATTCCGGAGCTTCCTCCTGAATGCCCCCGGAGTCCGTCAAAATGACGTGGGCGGCTTTGATGAAATGGATGGTTTCCAGGTAATCGAGAGGGTCGAGAAGCACGATCCTGTCCTGTTCGCGCAAGAGAGGCAGCACCGTGTCCCGGACCGACGGGCTCAAATGCACCGGAAACACGATCAGCAGGTCGGGGAAGGTCCGGGCCAGCTGCAAAAGGGCGGAGCAGATGTTCTCCTGGGGTGTCCCCTGGCTCTCCCTGCGGTGCGAAGTGACCAGAATCAACCTGCGCTTCTGCTCCGCAGCCTGGCGCAGGATGGGATGGCTGACGGGACGATTCCATGCCAGAACATCGTGAAGGGCGTCGATGACCGTGTTTCCTGTGACCCAGATCTGGCTGGCCGGTACTCCTTCGGCGATCAGGTTGTCTCGCGCGCCGGCGGTCGGAGCGAAGTGGGCGTCGGCGAGCACCGATGTCAGGCGCCGGTTTATTTCTTCGGGGAATGGGCGATATTTCTCATTTGTCCTCAACCCCGCCTCCACATGGGCAACCCGCACCCTGTGGTAGAATGCTGCCAGTGCACCGAGAAAAGTTGTAGACGTGTCGCCCTGAATTAGGACAAAATCAGGTTTCAGCCCGGACATCAACTCATCGAGACCTGTGATGGCCATTGAAGTGATTTGAGCCAGGCTCTGGCGCGGTCGAAGGATCCGCAGGTCGTGGTCCGGGCGGATTGAGAAAAGATCCAGAACCTGATCCAGCATCTCGCGATGCTGTGCTGTAACGATGGTGTAGCAGGCAAACCGTTCGGGCTTTGCCCGCAGGCGTGTGATCACCGGGGCCAGTTTAATGGCTTCCGGGCGTGTCCCGAATATGGCTGCGATTTTTAGCGGCATGATTCCAGCATCGATCAAGTGAGTGTGACGCGCACGGCAAACCGCGCCGCCGCCCGCCGGCCCTCCTGTCCGTAACAGGCGCACTATCATACCACTCCCCGGCCGGTTCTGGTCGGGCCGAGAGCCGGGGTGCGAGTGTAAAGGTCGGCGCCCGTTCGCTCTATTCAATCGATGTTGGCCTTGCCGGGAAGTCGGCTGTTCCGGTTTGAGAGTCCGCCTGAGGTTCACATAGTTGCTGGATCACAGGCGCCGGGACGTGTACAATGTGAAGCGAATCCCATCCCTCAAGGCTTCATCCAGAGACCTGTCGTTAAGGAGGAGAATGAGCAGAAAGTATCGTCAGCGTGGCTATCAGGAGAGCCCGGAGCGCGAACGCAAGCCGAAGCCGCCGCCGCGCTCCAAGGGTGCGGCAGCACGCATAGAAACCAAATTCCACCTGGTCACCCGGTGCAACAACTGCGCCGCGGAGATCCAGGTCACGGATCAGATCCAGGTGACCGACACGTGCAAGAACTGCGGCACGGATCTGCACACTTGCCGAAACTGCCTGAACTTCGATCCTTCCGCGCGTAACGAGTGCATCAAGCCCATTGAAGTGCGCGTGACCAACAAGAGCAACAACAACCTCTGCCCCTTCTTTGAAGCCAAAGTCATGGTGGAAAAGCAAGGCAGCGGAGCTGCTCCTCCCAAGCCTGAGAACAGCCACAGACAGGCGTTTCTGGATCTTTTCAAAAGGTAGCAGCCCCGCTGGCGTGAACCTTACATGCGCTTGAGGTTCCAGCGCATCGAGAACTCCGCGCCGTTCTGGCCCGGCCCTCCCGCCGCATGCAGGTGATGGGAGGCGAAATTCACCAGCAGGTCAGTCCCCGGTATATAACGCGGTAGCCTGATTCCCGCCAGAAGGGCGACGCGCACCGCCGATAGGTTGAGGTCGGCCGGGTCGGCAGCCTGGCGGCGGAGCGTGAGCGCGGGTGCCAAGGAAAGCGCGCCGTTGCAGAGACTTATGTTTGTGTCGAACTGCAGGGTGGAGCTCGACAGCTCTCGGGCAATCATGCCCTGCCTCAGAAGGCTGTTTTCATAGCGGACATGCAGCCGTCGCTCCTTCCTGATTTCCAGCGTGGCGTCGCCGGCGATGGCGGTCCGCTGCCAGAGAACTCCCGAGGTTGTGAGGTCCTTGAGGGACCCGCGCGAAAACAACAGGCTCGTACCTACCCTCGGAAACGCCTTGCTCAGGGACAGCCGGACGCTCTCCTCCGCCTCATTCCGGGATGCACTGGATTGCCGGCTCCAACCCCGGGATATGGAGATCTGGGGCAGCCGCCGGGGCGAATAGGTCCACTGAAAGCTCTCCTCACGGACCGTTCGTATCGCCATTCGCAGATCCGCAGATTCCCGCTGACCGTCATGCAGGCTGCTGAATCCTAACTGATGCTTGCCAAGGCCACGCCGCACGTCCAGCAACAGACTGTTATTCGAGGGCCCATAGGAGGGAGTCGCAGGATTGGCGAGGCCTTCGTCTCTGTGCAGGTAGGAGACATTCAGGTCAGCCCCGGCGAATGTGCCTTCCACCCTGGCCCTGAGCCCGCGTCGCGGTTTCCCGGTACTGCCGGCGGATATGCCCGTTCCGGAAGGTGCCGGGCTGTTGCGCGTCTGCGTCCATTCGGCCTGCATCCGGGCATTCTTCCGCAACTCGCGCGCCAGGAAGAAACCAATCTGCAGCCCGTCCGATCCCGCCAGGGGATTGCCAGCAGTCGGCGCGGCCTCGCCGGCAGGGGCCGCGCGCAGCAGGTACGCAGACAGGAGCGATCCAAAGAGCGATTTCGGCAACTCCACGCCGGCGCCGGATATGCTGCGTGCAGATTCGCGGCTCACCCTGTGCGCGTCATAGCCGGCGCTGCGGAACGCGTGAACGGAGCCCCATTTTTTCAACAGGGAGAATTCTGCGTGCCTGTAGCCGCCGGGAATTCCCTGAAACTGCTTCCCGCCCAGGAAATCCGGCGCCTCAGTGGAAAACTGCAGCTTGTAGCTTTCGGTTCCACCCTGCAGCTTGAATCGGTCGGTTGCGAACTTATTCTCCGCAAACGGATGGAAAGACTCGGCCCACTCCATTGAGACAGGGAACGGCAGCAACAGGGGTTCGCCGTCCGGTCTGTTCGCCTGCGCCAGTCCCATACAGCAGGAAGCAGCATGCAGTGCCAGGACGGCGGCAATTCGGCCCGGCCTGCTCCAAAAAGACAAGGAAACCTCTGTGCTGCCTCTCGCCACTGGTGTTCTCCGCAGAGCTGGCAACGAATGCAATCTTCCGGAATGCCGATGCTGACTCGAATTCCTGCCTCCAAGGTACATTTCAACGCAGTTCAACACAACTAATATCTTCCAGAGCGATATCCGCTCCGGCGGAACGTTCCATGACTCGGGCCCCGGCCTCACGATCCATTTTGCCTCCAGGGATTTGCAGCGCAGAGATCCGTCCAAAAGACACTCCCAGAATTGCGGCTCCAAGGTGTAATATATGCCGCGGGTGATCCCCGCGATTCATGTTCCCTCGACGGTACAGGTTGAATGCCCTTGCCGCGAGCAAGTGAGGAGTATTTGTATGACCAGATCAGTACGACTGCAGCTCCTGCTGCTGACCGCCGTTTTGCTTGCGGCGTTTGTCCTGTCAGGCGCCCAGACACCCGTGCAGACCCAGCCGCAAAAAAAGGCGGCTGCGACCATGGCGCCGGACCGGAAAGCCTATTCCGATGCCAATGCCATTAAGGAACCGGATCTGAAGATTGCTGCGATGGAGAAGTTTATTGCTGAATTTCCTGAGAGTTCCTCCGTATACTCCGCGCATCTGGCGATCCTTGACACGCTGCTCAAAAACCATCCGGAGCAGCGAGCTCGCCTGCTGGAGCAGGCAGCAAAGGCGCTGGACAAGGCTCCGGAAGCAGCAAAGGCCAACGCCAACAACACTATCGCCAACAGGCTCAGCGATGCCGGCGTCCTCATGGAAGAGGCGGAGAAGTATGCGCGGAGGGCGGTGGATCTCAACCAGGCGGAGCCCAGCAAAGCCGCGTTTCTGGGCACCCTCGGGAAGATCTGCCTGAAGCTGGGGAAGCTGGACGAGGCGGAGGCCGCACTGAAAGATGCTGCGGCAGCTAATCCGCAGCTGGCCGCCGTGAACCTGGGTCTCGCAGAACTCTATGACAAGCGCGGTAACAGCGAGATGGCTCTTGCGGCCTACGTCAGTGCCGCCGCCACCAGCAAGATCCCGGCGACGGCACGCGAGAGGCTGAACGCGCTCTATGCGAAATCCACCGACGGCTCCATGGTCGGCCTGGAGGAGATGCTGGATGCAAAGTACGAAGAGGTGAACCCGCCGCCTTTTGCCGTGGAACCGTACCAGCCCTCGGGAAAGCGCAGCGATCGCGTCGTACTGGCCGAAGTCTTCACTGGCTCGGGCTGCCCCCCCTGTGTCGCCGCCGATCTGGCTGCCGACCTTGCCATGGAAAGGTACGGTCGCGGCGAACTGACGATGTTGATGTACCACGAGCACATTCCGCAGCCCGATCCCATGACGACCTCGCAGACTCCGGTACGGTTCAAGTATTACAACGGGACGGGAGTTCCGACGCTGGCAATCGACGGGATGACCACGGTGGGAGGCGGAGGACGGGACGCCGCCAAGAGGGTTTATGACCGCATCACCCGGGAGATCGAGGAAAAACTCGAGGTCCCGGCCGAAGCGACACTGAAAATCACCGCGAAGCGGGATGGCAACACCGTAAGAGCCGATGTGTCGGTCACCAGGATTACCGGCGAATCTCCCGACCTGAGGCTTCATATTGTGCTGGCCGAAGGGAAACTCCGCTACACCGGGGAAAACGGCGTCCGATTCCATCCCATGGTTGTTCGCGGCATCGCGGTTGACGACCAGGGCGCTCAGGGATTGAAGATAACCTCCAGAGAGGCCCCATCGTTCACCTGGAGTTTCAACATCGACACGATCAGCGCCGACATCAAGAAACACCTTGACACATATGAAGCCGGCGGCCATCGCGGCTCGAGCTTCACGTTTACCGAGAAGAAGTATCAAATCGATCCGGGGGATCTGGCGGTCACGGCTTTCGTTCAGGATGAGAAGACCAAGGCCGTTCTTCAATCTGTCTCGATCCGGGTGAAGCCCTGAGAGGGCAGCTACACATCCGCGCTGCGTTGGCAGCAGCCTGCCGGTTCCCGCAGCGATTTGGGGAACGGGTGGCTTTTGATTGGGGCAGGGTGACGCCCGCCCGCATCTCGAGTCACATGCCGACGGGGAAGTCAGTGAGCGCGGGCTCCGGCCCGCGCGCTTTCATACCCGGGAATCAGTGTTGGTTACGAAGGGCACTTTCAGGCTTGAGGCGTAGCCGAAACCGCCGTGCGTGCCGCCGCGCTTGCATTCGCGGAGTGCATCTGTTAGAAAACTCGAGCGGGCCTTAGAGGAGGCGATGGCAGAAGCTCCGGCGACGAAACGGTTGTGGAAACTCTTGGGGAACGTGCTTGTCGCTATCCTCGCATTGGTCGTATCCGGCGACGCTGTGACCGGAGAGTCCAGAGCGGCCGATGGACTCAGGATTTCCAATCGCCTGAGTCCGAAAAACGCCCGCAGGCCCCTTCGTCCCGAAACGCGCTTCATCGTTCTGCACACAACGGAGGGTGCCCAGGCCGGCTCGCTCGACAAAGTCCGGCGGCGGGGAGAAACCCATTATTTCGTGACCACCGGCGGCGCGGTGTTCCGGATTATTGATCGAGCCAGGATCGCCACCCATGCCGGCAGGAGCATGTGGGACGCGCTGCGGAACATCGACAACTACGCCATCGGCATCGAGGTTGTCGGCAACTACAATCGAGACATCACGGAAGCCCAATACGCGGCATTGCGCGAGTTGCTGCGACAGCTCAAGAGCGTGTATCGTCTCCCCGATGACCGGGTATTGACGCATTCCATGGTGGCGTATGGGCGTCCCAACCGTTTCCAGCGCAGCGACCACCGGGGACGCAAGAGATGCGGCATGGTTTTTGCGCGGCCGGATGTCCGCCGCAAACTTGGGCTCACGGCGGGTCCGGACCGCGATCCGGACGTAGATGCCGGCAGGCTGGTTGTTGCGGACCGGCTGCTTTACAATTCCCTGTTCACTCGGGGGCGGCCGGGAGCAGTCGCAGCCTCTCCCCCTCCAGCGGAATCGCCTGTTCCGGCTGCGGAAGAAGCGAGTGCCATCAGCCGCGATCAGACGGCATGGTACATTGCCCGGGAAAAATACGACAGCCCGACCACTACTTATATCCTGCCGGACGGCAAGCGTTTGCGAGGGGATGAGATTGAGGATTGGAGCACGCTCCCGCAGGGCACGCGGGTGTTGGTGGGGGAAGAGGAGGACGAGTCCCTCGCCGACCTGTTTCGTGAAATCGGCAGGGATGGGAACACCGCAAGGGACCTTGCCGGTGATGCATTCGACCGGGCAACGACGATATATTTTTTCCGCGACGGGTTGGTCCGAACCGGACGCGATCTCAGCACGGCCGGACAAACAAGGACTTTGCTCGACCGCCTGCCTGCCGGCACACGGGTTCTTGTGGGCTACGTGTATGGCGGATATGTGAAATCCAGCCGCCCGCCCTCCAGCATCGCAGGCGTCAAATGGAACTACCCGTCGACTTTCTACCGTTTTCCCAACGGACGCATCGTCAGCGGTGACGGAATCGACGACTCGGGGATCCCCGTTCGCACCCTGATCTTCTATCAAAATTGAGGAGAATGCACTTCGATGGCTAACCTCGATGACATGACCGTTGAAGAACTGTCGATAGCGACTATCCGTACTCTGTCCATGGATGCCGTTCAGAAGGCGGATTCAGGCCATCCGGGAACTCCAATGGCCCTGGCCCCGCTGGCCTACGTCCTCTGGAAAAGATTCCTCCGCTTCAATCCGGAGAATCCCGATTGGTTCGACCGGGACCGCTTCGTTCTCTCCTGCGGCCATGCTTCCATGCTCCTCTACGCAATGCTCCACCTCACCGGGTACGACCTGCCGATCGAGGATATCCGCAGGTTCCGGCAGTGGGGCAGCAAAGCGCTCGGCCATCCGGAGCGCGGCGTCACTCCAGGTGTGGAAACGACGACCGGGCCCCTGGGACAGGGAATCATGGTCTCCGTCGGTCTGGCTATGGCGGAGGCACACCTTGCGGCCACGTTCAACCGGGATGGCCACGAGATTATCGATCATTACACCTACGCATTCTGCAGCGATGGGGACCTGATGGAGGGGGCTTCGAGCGAGGCGGCCTCCCTCGCCGGGCATTTCGGCCTGGGCAAACTGATCTGGATCTACGATAATAACCAGATCACCATCGAAGGCGCGACGGGCCTGACCTACTCCGAGGATGTGACGAAGCGATTCGAGGGGTACGGCTGGCATGTGCAGAATATCGGCGACAAGGCGAATGACCTGGACGCGCTCACCGCGGCATTGGGATGTGCCCGGGCTGTGAAGGACCGCCCTTCCATCATTATCGTGCGATCCCACATCGGCTACGGAGCGCCCAACAAACAGGACACATCCGATGCGCACGGCGCTCCCCTCGGAGAAGCGGAAATAAAGCTCACAAAGAAATTTTACGGATGGCCCGAGGATGCCAAATTCCTTGTTCCCGAACGGGTACTGGAGCACATGCGCGAGGCGGTGGCCCGCGGAAAAGAACTGGAGTCCGCCTGGAAGGACAGATACGCTGCATGGCAGCGGTCGTTTCCCGAGCTTGCACGGAAATTCGAAGAGGGGCTCGGCAACGCTTTTCCGGCCGGCTGGGATGAGAACTTCCCGGTGTTCAGGCCTGCGGACGGCCCCATAGCCACGCGATCGGCCTCCCAGAAGGTAGTGAACACTTTTTCGAACCGGCTTCCCTGGCTCCTTGGCGGCAGCGCCGATCTCGCTCCGTCGACCAAGACGCTCATGAAGGGAACGGCCTATTTTGAAAAAGGGGAGTACGCCAACCGCAACATCGCCTGGGGAATCCGCGAACACTGCATGGCGGCCGCCACTTCAGGGATCTGCCTCCACGGAGGCCTGCGGGCTTTTGCCGCGACTTTTTTCGTCTTCACCGATTATGCCCGGCCGGCCATCCGGCTGGCTGCCATGATGAAACTGCCGGTCATATACGTCATGACCCATGACTCCATCGGCCTTGGAGAGGATGGGCCGACCCACCAGCCGGTGGAGCACCTCGCCTCGCTGCGCGCCATGCCCGGCATGTGCGTGATCCGCCCCGCGGACGCCAACGAAGTTTCATTCGCATGGCGTGCCGCGCTGTTACGGCAGACCGGCCCCACAGTGCTGGCGCTGAGCCGCCAGAACCTGCCGGTTTTCGACCGCACGCTTCTGGCAGGCGCGGAAGGAGCCTTGAAAGGCGCGTATGTTCTCTCCCGTGAGAAAGGGATGACACCGACCGCGCTATTGATTGCCAGCGGCTCCGAAGTTGAGCTGGCGCTTGCGGCGCAGCAGGAGCTGGCACAGGAGGGGATCGACACGCGGGTGGTGAGCATGCCGAGTTGGGAGCTTTTCCGCGAGCAGCCGCCTGACTATCGGGAAGGAGTATTGCCTGCGCTGGTCAAGGCGCGGGTGGCCGTCGAAGCCGGTGTCCCGATGGGCTGGTGCGAATGGGTCGGCGAAAGAGGACACGTCATCGGAATAACCCGCTTCGGCGCAAGCGCACCGTACCAGGAACTGTATCAGCGCTATGGCATTACCGTCGAGAGCATCGTCTCCGCCGCGAAAAGAGCAGTGCGCGGCAGTTCCTAGCTCCCTCGGGAGGAGAATGCAATGAACAGAATTATGAGACTGCACGAGCTTGGACAGAGTTGCTGGATGGACAACCTTACGCGCGGCATGATCGTGCGGGGAGAAATCCAGAAGCGCGTTTCCGAGCAGGGGATCAGGGGGATTACATCCAATCCGGCCATTTTCAACAATGCGATCTCAAAAAGCGGCGACTACGACGAGCAGATCCGCGGGCTCGTCGAAGAGAAGCGCGAGGTGGAGGATATCTACGAGGCTTTGGTCATCAAGGACATCCAGGACGCCTGCGACATCCTTCGTCCCGTGTACGACACTTCTGACGGCGCCGACGGCTTCGTGAGCCTTGAAGTGTCTCCCTACCTGGCTCACGATGCGCAGAATACTCTCCAGGAAGCACAGCGCCTGTTCCGGATCGTGGACCGGCCGAACTGCTTCATCAAGATTCCCGGCACGGCGGCGTGCGAGGCTGCGATTGAAGAGTGCCTCTACCTGGGAGTGAACATCAACATCACGCTTTTGTTTTCCATCCGCAGTTACGAGGCGGTGGCGCTGGCTTACATCCGCGCCCTGGAGCGTCGCGCCGCCGGAGGCGATCCTGTCAGGCATGTCGCCTCGGTGGCCAGTTTCTTTCTCAGCCGCATCGATGTGCTCGCCGATCAGCTCCTCGGGCATCGGATCCTGCCGGGGGTGGAGACTCAGGCACCCGGGCCGGAACAACTCATCGGGAAGGCCGCCATCGCCAGCGCCAAGCTGGCGTATGCCAGCTTCCGGAGAATCTTCGCCGGCGAGCGCTGGCAGAAGCTGGCGGATCTGGGCGCGAGAGTGCAGCGGCCGCTTTGGGCCAGCACAAGCACCAAGAACCCGCTTTACCCGGACGTCAAATACGTGGAACCTCTGATCGGGCGCAACACGGTCAATACCATGCCCGAATCCACGATCAGCGCTTTCGCGGATCACGGAGTCTGTGAAGCGGACAGCATCGAAAAAGACGTCGAGGAAGCCCGGCAGGCCGTCGCGGATCTGGAGAAGGCCGGCGTGGATCTCGACTTCGTCACCCGCCAGCTCGTCAACGAAGGGATCCAGAAGTTCATCGAACCCTATGACGCGCTCATGAAGACACTCGCCGGCCGGCGCCGGAAACTGCTGGCCGACAAAATGCCCGTGGAGGCGCTGTTTCCCGGCGCTGCCAGCCAGGCGTCGGCAGCCGGCATAGAATCGTTCGACTCCCGCCAGTTCACACGGAGGCTGTTCGCGCGGGATCCCCTGTTGTGGAAGTCTGACCCGTCGCAGGCGCGCGCCATCCGCAACCGCCTGGGATGGCTCGACAGCATGAAGTCTTTCCTGGAAAAAGCGGATGCGATTGCCGGATTTGCGCAGGAGATCCGCGATGCGCAGTTCAGGCATGTCGTTCTGCTGGGGATGGGAGGCAGCAGCCTGTGTTCCGAGGTGGTGCGGGCAACCTTTCCTCCGAAACCCGATTGGCCTGCCCTCCTGGTTCTGGACAACACGGATCCCAAAGCCGTTGCCGGATTGGAATCCCGGATCGACCTCAAACACTCCCTGTTCGTAGTGGCGAGCAAATCCGGAACCACGACGGAGACCGATTGCTTCTACCGGTACTTCTACAGCCGGGTCAGCGCGGTCGAGGGGGATCAGGCGGGCGGCCGCTTCGTAGCCATCACGGACCCGGGCACCCCTCTCGTTGTTGAGGGACGCACGCGTGGTTTCCGGCGTGTCTTCGAAAACCCGGGAGATATCGGCGGCCGCTACTCCGTACTCTCCTATTTCGGGCTTGTGCCCATGGCGCTGACAGGCGTCGACATCCGCCAGCTGCTCGATCAGGCTGTGCAGATGCGCACGAGCTGCGGACCCGCCGTGCCCGCCGAATCCAACCCGGCTGTCAGTCTGGGAGTACTGCTGGGAATCAACCAGCGCCAGGGACGGGACAAGTTGGCCCTGGTGCTCTCTCCGTCTCTCACCGGATTCGGCGCCTGGGCCGAGCAGCTGATCGCGGAAAGCACCGGCAAAGAGGGCAGGGGGCTGATTCCGGTCGAGGGTGAGAATCTCGGCGAGCCCGAGTCCTACAGCGGGGACCGGATCTTCGTATATCTCGGCCTGAGGGGGGAAACCGAACGGCGGACAGAACGAAGGCTCAGTGCGCTCCAGGCAGCAGGCCACCCGGTTGTGCGCATCGAGATTCCCGACAGACTGGCCCTGGGAGGGGAATTCGTCCGGTGGGAAATGGCAACGGCCGCCGCGGGCGCCGTCATGGGAATCAATCCTTTCGACGAGCCGAACGTGGCAGAAAGCAAGAAAAACACGGCAGAGCTGCTTGGAGAATGGCAGCGATCCAAATCCATCGACGAGGGGACCCCGTTGGCGGAAACCGATGATCTCAAGATCTTCAGTGGGGAAAGAGCGCGATCGCTTCTCGGGGGGAAAACGGATTCGGCAAGGAGTTTCCTGAAAGCCTTCTTCGGCCTGGCACAATCTCCCGATTACCTTGCGCTGCTCGCCTACTTCGAATCCTCCGCAGGGCGCGACCGGAAACTCAAATTCATCAGGATGAAGTGCCGCGAG